>Ga0326728_10007690_pt1 | contig 27383 bp, 18 predicted proteins | sample MB3enrmetagenome_FD_207602 | JGI IMG/M metagenome (GOLD analysis project Ga0326728, IMG submission 207602) | Lab enriched peat soil microbial communities from McLean, Ithaca, NY, United States - MB31MN | ecosystem: Environmental > Terrestrial > Soil > Wetlands > Peat | place: USA: New York...
TCGTTCAGGATTCCCTTTGGCACCTCGAGAAAATAATCCAATTGGCCGTCACGCACCTGCCTGGTTAATTCCTGGCGAGCCATCGTTTCGGGTGCAGGGCGATCCGAAGCCTGGACCAGTTGGTAGACGGGTCGCCCGTCCGGCAACTTTTCGTCCAATCCTTGCATGATCTGCGGCGCCAGGCCGCCGAGATTATCGAGAATGGAAATCTTGAGCGGATGATCGGCTTTGCGAGTTGCCAGGGCCAGGGAAATGGCAAAGATCGAGATGCTGAAGAGCGGAAGCCCCACCGTGCTGAGGATGAATCCCTTGGTGCGGACGCGCGTCAAATATTCGCGTTTGACCACCAGCCAGATTTTACGCATGCGCCTCCGAAACTTTTTCGATGAAGATATCGTTCAGGGGAGGCTCCACCAGCTCAAAGCGCGTCAGGCGCACGCCCCGCGCCACGGCCGCCTTCAGAATCTCCTGGGGGTCCGCGCCCGGCCGCAGCTTGGCCTCCGTCACTGCACCGAAGTGATTGAGTTTTTCCACCAGATCCGGCCGGTCGAGAAAATTGTCGTCGCCGCTATACTCGATGCGCAGCGTGTTCTTGCCATACGACTTTTTGATGGCGCGCAAGTCTCCCGCCAGCACACTGCGCCCGTGGTTGATCAGGCAAATCGCATCACACATCATTTCCACCTGCTCCATGCGGTGGGTGGAAAGGATGATGGTAGCGCCTTTTTCGCGCAACTCCAGCATGATGTCTTTGATCAGCGTGGCGTTCACCGGGTCGAGGCCCGTGAAAGGCTCATCGAGAATTAGAAGCGGGGGCCGGTGAACCACCGCCGCAATGAACTGCGCTTTTTGCTGCATCCCTTTGGAAAGGTCGTTGATCTTCTTTTCCGACCATTCCGCCAGCCCCAGGCGCTCCAGCCATGCGTGGACTCGCACGGTCGCTTCCGCCTCGCTCAATCCTTTCAGCGCCGCGAGAAAAACCAGAACCTCGCGCACCTTCATCTTGGAATACAATCCCCGCTCCTCGGGGAGATAGCCGATCAGGTCCTGCGTGCGCTCGCTGGAAGGCTGCCCCAGCACCTGGACGGAGCCCTCATCGGGAACCAGGATGTGCATGATCATTCGCAGAGTCGTGGTTTTGCCCGCGCCATTGGGGCCGAGCAGTCCAAAAACCGCCCCTTGCTCGACGTGCAGGCTGAGGTCGGAAACCGCCACGACCGTGTCAAAGCGTTTGGTCACATGTTCGACGGCAATAGCTTCCATCGGTGAATCTTTCCCCTACGTTGTCGCAACCAGAATGAAGGGCCGAGAACAGAATGTCATTTGTAGCATCAAACCATTCGAACTTGCAAATCGTCGTCGCCGAGCCGCTTTTTCCCGCAAAATTCACATCGCTTTGCCGAAAATGTCCGAAACTTAGACGTAAATGTCTGAATTTTTCCGGGCACTTCGTCATGATTCTGTTTGTTTTCACATACATTCCGGCTTTGAACGTATTTTTTTTAATTTCTTTTTTCTCCAGTCCACCTGCCGGACCTTCCCGAAGGCGTTGATCAGGCGCAACTTCGCCCACGATTGCCAGAATCCGTGAGTTCTCGGCCCAGAAGGCCGACTGGTTTTTGTCGATGATCACGCAACCGGTGCGTTTTAGCATAATAATCCGGGCCTGTCGCATGACAATTTGTCACCATGCCTCCTGTGTTTTCATGCACATAATCGGATCATCCTTCATAAAAACATCTTTTTGTGTCACCGCCTCCGCTCCTTCCCGGCGTCAGTTTAACTTCCATATTTTCAATAGCTTGATTTCTTGCTTCACCCATCGTGTTTCTCCAAAATCTCCGCGAAGTAGCTTCCTTTTCAGAGATATAATCGTTTTTGGTGCGCCCTGTGCCCTCTTTTCACCGGCGAAATGCTAACTTCCCTATTTTCAACAACTTGATTTTTACATCGTCTCTCGGGTCTCTCCCAAAATCTCTACTAACTAGCTGTATTCTCATAAATATAATCGTTTTTCTTAGTGCGGCTTTCGCCGACTCGGCCTCGCCACGTGGGCGTTTGATAATTCTTTTCAGCCGCCACATTCGGAGCGGGCCGGAATCTTCAAAGGGCAGCCGACAAGGGACAGTGGTCAGTGGTTAGTGGCTGGGGGTCTGCAATCAGAAGTCACCCCCTTGACACCAGACACTTGGCACTCACCGCCTTTCCCAGTCCGCCGTCTACGGTCTACCGTCTTCTGCTTCGTACTGCGCGGTTTCACCCTGAAAACAACTTTTCAAAATGTAGGCTAGCACATCAAGGGCCACAGCCGGGAAGAATCAGCATAAATCCGCTAAAGACAGGAACAATATGTCTGATCTTTCTTCACCATTTCCTACCGGTAGTTTTCGATACTTTGCGATCGCCGATTTTGGTCCGTGGCAGCGGGGCGGTTGGCAACCAGGCTTGTCCAATTGTGGCTTGAACGGTGGGTGCAGACCAGCGGTTCTGCCGCCTGCGCGTGTGAAAATGACTGCGCGAAGCGCCTTGGACTGCGGCGGCTCGACGCCGCCTTTGGTATCGTTTTCGGCTTTACTAAAAGAAAGGAGGAGTCGAGCCGCCTTGGTCATCGTCCCCGGTGGTATTTCAAGGCGGCGTCGAGCCGCCGTAGTCCAAGGCGCTCCGCACATGTTCATGCAACGAGAATTCGCCAATTTGGACAGCCGAAGTTCATGACTACCAGCTCGGCACATGCGAGTTCGGAGGGATGGCGAGCATCGTTGGGTCAAGGGACCGCGATCAGCAGACCGCCACTTATGCCCACCGATTGCTCATGCCCTCGCCCAAAGTCGTACTCGTAACCCGGTTCGAGATACCAGCCGAATCGATGCCTCCGGGAGGGCCAAAACATGAAATCCAGTACGGCTTCACCGCCGAGGGAGTTCGTTATCACGCCGTTGGCCCTCGTATGAATCCACTCCGGACCCACGCCGAACATAAACTCCGCTTTATGGGACAGGGTCCAAGGCTTCTTAAACAGAAGGTCAGTATCCCATTCTCTCGAGTGACGGCCGAAAAGCCGCGTCACGCCGCCCTCGAGTTCCAGCCAGTTCTCGATCGGCGTAACTTCCACCGCGACCGTGGGCCCGAAGCTCGGCCCGCCACCATTGAGGCTCCAGCCGGCAGCCGCCCCCAGCTCGACGACGGCGACAGGTTCCTTATCGACCGACTGAGCGAAAGCGTTTCCAGAACAGAGAAACAAAAACGCCATCCATATGGATTTTGTCGCGTTCACGGCCACCTCGACCGATTCGATATGATCGGATCAGTGTGCGCCCTCTGGCCAGCACCATCAAACTTGTTAAGGACCGCCCGCTGCATAATCTCAGGGAACCGCTTACCTGGCAATTGTTTTGTTCCTCGCGGGAGGCGCATACATTGGCGGCGATTTGATATCATCAATCTGTCGTCTTCAGACAGGTCAACAACCGGTAGAGAGTTATCCTGCTTCGAGCGGGATTAGTCCGCGGCTTTTCAATCGTGAATATTAATAAAAAGGAGAAACAACGACGCCATGACGAGACAGCCCTTCTATCCTTTTCGGTCCGAACAAGCCAAAGCCGAGTATGAGAGTTTCTGTCGGGAGAGGGCCAGGGCGTGGCCAGTCCCGTCCGAGACCATGATGATTGAAACTGCTTCGGGGCGGACTTTCGTTCGAGCGAGTGGGCGCCTTACCGACCCTCCCCTGGTTCTGCTTCCCGGCGCGCGGAGTGGTTCGCTGATGTGGAGTCAGTATTCGCGCGCGGTCACGATGCCCGGCTGCGGCACCGGATATCTGCCGTTGGCATCCGCAATCAGTGGAGCCGGGGAATCCATGGTGAACTTGTCCACGTCCGGCGCCATTTCGTGCTCGCAGTTCAGCATCTGATCAAAGGTGATTTCCTTCCCGGTGTTGGCGGCCATGCGGCCCATGCTGGAGACGAGGCTGGCTTGCACCCCGCGCTTGACTTCGTTGTAAGGCTTGTCGTCGCGAATGGCATCCACCAGGTCGTTCCATTCGTTCTGGTAGGGGTCCTTCTCTTCCGGTTTCACCTGAGATTCCCAAATCATGTGGTCGGTCGTCATCTGACCCTTGTAGATACTGGAGGGCTGCCCGCAATCACCGTGCTTGGAAGCGATCGCCGATCCTTTCGTGCCGTGCAGGACGCTGGTATAGATCTGCTCGCATCCATTCATACAACGCCCGTCGAAATAAAACTTCGTGCCGTCGGCATAGGTATATTCCACCGAATACGTATCGAAATTCTGATCCACGTAGGCGACGCCTTCGGGACTCAACTTGTAATGGCGGCCACCCAGCGCCTGGGCCTTTACCGGCCAAGAGTTTTTCATCCATCCGAGATGATCGACGACGTGAATATAAAAGTCGTTGAAGCACCCGCCGCTGGCCCAGATGAAACTGTGGAAGCGTTGAATCTGGTAGAGCAGGTCGCTGATCCCCTCCGGTTTGGGCAGCGAGAGGAAGTATCCGCCCGGCCCATGCATCCGGTAACCCCGTTGGAGGATGGTCTGGCCGATTTTGCCGTCATGAACGCGCTTGGCGAGTTCCTGGAGCGCCCGGCTGTGACGCGACATTAATCCCACTCCCACCTTGAGATTCTTGGCGGAGGCGTCTTCCGCGAGGCTGAACATGCGTTTGCTGGTGGGGCCGTCGACCGTGACCGGCTTCTCCATGAAGACATTCAGGCCCTTCTGGATGGCGTAGGTGAAATGCACCCAGCGAAACGCCGGCGGCGTGGCGAAAATGGCGATATCACCCGGCTTCAAACAATCCATGGCTTTCTTATAAGCGTCGAAGCCGATGAACTGGCGATCCTGTGGCACGTCCATCTGGCTGGCAAACTTCTGCTGCAAGTTGTTCAGGTCCTTCTCGAGGCGCTCCGGAAAGATGTCCGCCATGGCGACCAGCTTGATAGGGCCGCGCTTGACGGATAGCGCGTTCGCCGCGGCGCCGCCGCCTCGTCCGCCACAGCCGATCAGGGCGACCTGGATCTGGTCGCTGCCCGCCGCATGGACGGGGGGAATGGCCACGTTGGCCAAAGCCGAAACTGCCGCCAATTTGCCGGCGGCGGCAATGAATTCACGGCGGGTCGTCGAGGTTGGATGGGATGAGTTCATGGTTATACAGGACCTCCGATACGTGTCGTTACCTTGGGCTGGCGCGCCGAAGAAATCTCCGCCGCGCGGTCCACAATTCTAGCGTGAGTTCCCGCGCCGTCAAGAACAATCGTACCCGGCCGCCCTTCTCGATAAGTGACTGTACGGAACAAAGGGTATCGAGATAAGATAGTCGTATATTTGAAATTACATGGGGAGATGTAAGCCAACATGCGCAACGTCGTGATCATGGGTTCGGGGTGCGCGGGTTTGACCGCCGCCATCTATGCGGCGCGCGCGAATTTGCAGCCGCTCGTCATCCGTGGGGTGGAAGCCGGCGGACAGTTGACCCTGACCACGCTGGTGGAGAACTATCCGGGATTCCCCAAGGGCGTGCAAGGGCCGGAACTGATCGAGTTGATGCAAAGGCAGGCCACCGAGTTCGGGACGGAGTTTCTGGAAGGAAACGTGACGAAGGTGGACCTTTCCCAGCGGCCCTTGGTGCTGGAGGTGGGCCAGGCCCGCCTGGAAACGCGCACGCTCATCATCGCCTCAGGAGCTTCCGCGAAAATGCTGGGTCTGGAGTCCGAGCGCAAGCTGCTGGGGCACGGAGTTTCCACCTGCGCCACTTGCGACGGTTACTTTTTCCGGGGAAAGAAAGTGGTGGTGGTGGGCGGTGGCGACACGGCCGCGGAAGACGCGCTCTTTCTGACACGCTACGCCAATGAGGTTAGCATTGTCCATCGCCGCGAGCAGTTGCGCGCCTCCAAGATCATGCAGGACCGCCTGCACCGCAACGAGAAGATCAAATTCGTTTGGAACTCCGTGGTGGACGATATTCTGGACGCCGACAAACGTGAAGTTTCGGGAATAAAGCTCCGCAACGTCAAGACCAAGGAAGAAGCTCTCAAGCCCGTGGACGGGGTTTTTATCGGGATTGGGCACGAGCCCAATACCAGCTTGTTCCGCGGGCAATTGGACGTCGACGACCTGGGATACCTCATCACCCGCGAGGGATCGAAAACCAAAATCCCTGGGGTTTTTGCCGCCGGGGATGTGAAAGACCGCGTTTACCGGCAAGCCATTACGGCGGCGGGGTCAGGTTGCATGGCCGCGATGGACGCCGAAAGATTTCTGGAAGCGGAGCACTGATTTGATTTTGGATTTTCGATTTTGGATTTTGGATTAGACCGCGTCGGCGGCCAGCCTCTTTCCAAGATCGGAAGTCCGGAATCCACAATCCGAAACCTAAAGTCCAAAATTCGCCTATGCTTCGTTCCCTCCTGCTCTACCTTTCCGAGCGCGAAAGTCCCAAGAAACTTCTTACGGGCAATCCCCTGGGACGCCGCCTGGCGTCGCGATTTATTGCGGGGGAGGAGCTTGAAGACGCCCTGCGCGTGATCCGCCGGCTTAACGGCGAGGGTTTCCTGGTGACGCTCGATTGTCTGGGGGAGAGCGTCCATGAAGCCGCTGCCGCCGAAGCCGCCTGCCAAACCTACCTGCAGCTTCTCGATCGACTCGCGGCGGAAAAGCTGAATTCGCACGTCTCCGTGAAGCTCACGCAACTGGGCCTGGCGATTGACGAAGGGCTGGCGCGGCGAAATTTAGGCCGCCTCGCGGAAAGCGCGGCGCGCCACAATAATTTCGTGCGGGTCGACATGGAAGGCTCGGCGTTCACGGACGCGACCTTGCGGGTGTTTTGCTCTGTGGATGCGCCGCGCGACGTTTTGGGAATCGCTATTCAGTCGTACCTCCACCGCACAGAGGCCGACGTGGAAGAACTTCTCAAGCGTGGCGTGCGCATCCGGCTGGTCAAGGGCGCTTACAAGGAGCCCCCGGAAATCGCTTTTGCCCGCAAGCGCGACGTGGACCAAAGTTATCAAAAGCTCACGGAAGAACTCCTGGCCAGCGGGATTTATCACGCCATCGCTACGCACGACGAACGCCTGATCGCGGCCACGGAGCGCTTCGCGCGCGCGCGCAGTATTTCGCCGGAAAGCTTCGAATTCCAATTGCTTTACGGTATCCGCCGGCAACTCCAGCGGGCGCTGATCCAGCAAGGCTGGCGGGTGCGCCTCTACGTTCCGTACGGGCGGGAGTGGTATGCTTACTTTATGCGCCGGCTCGCGGAGCGGCCCGCCAACCTGTTATTTCTGCTGCGCAATTTTTTCAGGGCTTGATGGCCGCAGGCGACCCGCATAGATCATTCATGGAATTTCCTGACGCTGTACGTGAATTCGCCCGTTACGTGGCGCGGCCCGCGGAAGAAATCCGCCTGGACGAGGCGGCCCTGTTGCTGGCGCGCACGGAGTATCCGGCGCTTGACCTTTCCGCGCAACTGGCGCGCTTGGACGCGTTGGCGGCACGCGCGCAATGCGATCCCCACCAGTCACCCCACGCCAACATCGCCAATTTGAATCGGCTCCTCTTCGACGAGGAGAAATTCACCGGCAATGAGGAAGATTATGATGACCCGCGCAACAGTTTTTTGAACGACGTCTTGGATCGCAAGATGGGCATTCCCATCACCTTGTCGCTCGTTTACCAGGAAGTCGCACGCCGGTGCGGCTTGCCTGTGGTCGGCGTGGGATTTCCCGGACACTTCCTGGCCAAGTACCTCGCCGCATCGGGAGAAATCCTGTTGGATCCCTACCAGCACGGCGTCATTCTGAGCCTTCAGGACTGCGAGGAAAAGCTGAAAGCGCAGTTCGGAGAGGAAGCAGAGTTCCGGCCGTCGTTCCTGGTGGTCTCGTCGACCAAGCAGACCCTGACCCGCATGTTGAATAACTTGAAGGGTTCATTTTTCCGCCGCAAGGATTTTGCCAAAGTTCTGATGATGATTGAAATGGCCCTGGCCGTTGATCCCGCTTCACGCCAGGAGATTCATGATCGCGGCATGGTCTACTTTCTCCTTCGGCGCTACGGAAAAGCATTGGCCGATCTTCGTGCCTACATCAACGTTTCGCCCCCCGACGATCCGCAAATCCAGGGTGCGCGGACGATGATGCACCGGATTCGGGCGATGCATAACTGATGACCGGCAAAATCATTAAATCTTTAGAATCCTCTTGACCCCTCGCGCCGCTTGACGAAAACTGGACAACGGGAGAAAAACAGCGGAGCCGGAGATCTCGCTCCGCGCTACATATGGCGGAATATTCTTCACGCGCTTCCGACGTGCTGATTATCGGTGGCGGGATCATCGGTTGCTCAATCGCCTGGCGCCTGGCACAGGCCGGGATGAGGGTCACGGTGCTCGACCGCTCTGAACCCGGCACGGAAGCCAGTTCCGCCGCGGCGGGCATGCTCGCGCCGGTGGGGGAAATGGTTGAGCCCCGGACGTTTTCGGAGCTGTGCGTCGCCAGTTGCGGTCTTTACCCAGGCTTCGCGGCGGAGATCGAGGAGGCCAGTGGCCATCACGTTGGATATCGCAGAGACGGCTCGCTGCTGGTGGCGCTCAACGAAGAGTTGGAGGAGGAACTCACCAAGGTCCACCGTACGCAAACTGCGCAGGGCTTTACACTCCACCCGCTGACACTTGCGGAGGTTCATGACCGCGGACTGGGGCTTTCCCCGCAGATTCGCAGCGGCCTCTTTGTCCCGGGGGATCACTGGGTGGACAACGAGCGGCTGATGCGCGCGTTGCTCATTGCCTGCCAGCGCGCGGGTGTGCGCTTGGAAGCAGGGCAGAACGTTCACAAGCTCCACACCAAGGACGACCATATCGAAAGCGTCGCCACGGGGAGCGGCTCCAGCTTTACGGCAAAGACTTACGTCCTGGCAGCGGGATGCTGGTCGGGCGAGGTTGCCGGGGGGCTGAGGATCCACGTGCCGATCACTCCCTGCTGCGGGCAGATGATGGAGTTCGAAGCTCCGCGCGAGTTGCCGTTCGTGGTACGCGCGGGGATTCATTACCTGGTTCCGCGCTCGGAGCAGCGCCTCCTGATGGGGACGACCGCGGAATACACCGGCTTCGAAAAGGCGGTAACCGCCCAAGGGCTGCACTCCATTCTCGAAGGCGTGGTGCGCCTGGCGCCGCTGGTCAGCGAGTTCCGCTTCCGGCGCGCATGGGCGGGCCTGCGGCCCGACACGGCTGACCACCTGCCGGTTCTGGGTTATGGAGAAATTGAGAATCTGGTCTTCGCCACCGGCCACTTTCGCAATGGCATTTTGCTGGCACCGGTGACGGCGGAAATTACTGCGGATCTCATCCTGAGAGGATCTACTTCCCGCCCGATAGAGTCCTACCGGCCGACGCGATTTAAGGAATCGTGTGATCCTAAACTCGGGTAATCGGGAGAACAATTAACCGTCAACGTCGAATTTGCCTTTTGCTCACCCGCTCTCCCGATCATCTGATCTCCCGATCAGTTGATGAGCGGCTCATCCCGGCTGGCGCGGGGGGCGGGTTCGCCCGAGGATTCAAGCGTGCGGACAAATGCCTTAACAATGATGGGATCGAATTGGGTGCCGCAACAACGGTGCAACTCTTGCAGGGCCTCTTCAATGCTCCGTCCGCGTTTGTAAGCCCGGTCGGAAACCATAGTATCGAAGCAGTCCGCCACGGTGATGATGCGAGCTCCCAGGGGGATATTCTCACCCTTCAGGCGGTCCGGATAGCCAGTCCCATCGACCATCTCATGATGATGGCGCACCATGCCGCGAATCCGTTCGATGGCCTTCACCTTGAGTGGCTCGAGAATATCCGCGCCCTTCGAGGAGTGGATCTTCATCACCTCGTACTCTTCGGCGGTTAAACGCGAGGGCTTGTTGAGAACTGCGTCCGGCACACTGATCTTGCCGATATCATGAACAATGCCGCCCAGACGAACTTCCTCAATCAGCCCATCTGAGAGGCCCATCTGTCGCGCAATCTGCGCGGCGAGCCGGGACACCGCTTGTGAATGGCCTTGCGTGTAATGGTCCTTGGCATCGACGGCATTAGCCAGGGCGGTCACGGTATCCATCAACGAGGGAGCCTCACCATTACCCTTCAGCATGATGTCCTGGAAGCGTTTCAGGTAATGATCGAAGGCCTCCGGCCCCGTGGAGAACATGCGCTTCATGCTGACGCCCAGGTAGGCCTCGAGCAACTGGCGCTCCCAGTCGGCCTGCGCCGACGAAACGCTCAGGGACAACACCCGGACGCGATTGCCCTCCTGATGCTTGGCGAGATACATGCCGGAGTCCGCCACGCGCAGGATCTCCTCCTGCGTCGGGCCGTGCACGGGAAAGGTGGAAATTCCAAAGCTGGCGGTGACGCCATGGGCGGCCAGATAGCCGTCCGATTCAATCCTCACGCGCAGACGTTCGGCCAGAATCTCCGCCTGCTCGGTGCGCGTCTCCGGCATCATGATGGCAAACTCATCGCCGCCGTAGCGCGCCACCACATTCGATTGCCGCACCTGGTCGGTGAGGAGATTGGCCACCGCCGTCAGGACCTTGTCACCTTCCAAATGCCCGTGCCGGTCGTTGACCTGCTTGAACCCATCCAAATCCATCATGATCAAAGAGAACATGTGACCCGAGCGCGTTGAGCGGCGCCACTCGCCATCCAGCGCTTCCATGAAGTAACGATGGGTCTTCAAGCCGGTCAGCCCGTCGGTGATGGCCTGCTCCAAGGCCACCTGATAGGCGCGCGCGTTGTGCAGGGCAATCACCAGTTGGTCCGCCAGGGTCCGCAGGGTGAGCACGTCCTGCTGCGAGAAAGCGTAGGCGTGCCGGCTCTCCAGACTCAGAACCCCCATTAATTCGTCACGGTACTTCAGGGGAAGGCTGAGGGCCGACCGAATGCCGGGATGAAGGGCAATGTAGCGCGGCTCTTTCACCACGGAGTTGGCCAGCACCGGCTCGCCCGAATCCGCTGCTGCGCCCGCAAGGCCTTCCCCAAGGCGAATGCGCCGGCCCATCAGCTCCGGCCCGTAACCGGCTTCCGCCTCCACCACCAGTTCCTCGCGCCCCGGGTCCAACATCTCGATCCGCGCCAAGTCGTAACCGAAAGCATTTCGGATCTGGCGGCAGATACTGCGCAGCAACTCCTGCGGGTTTAAAACCGAACTGGCTTTGCGTCCCAGTTCGTTCAGTAAAGCCAGGTGGCTGGCGCGCCGCTGTTCCCTCTTGAAGAGGCGGGCGTTTTCCACAGCGCCGGCAGCCTCCTGCGCCAGCACTTGTACCAGCTCAAACTGCGTCTTGGTGACCGCGTATTCGCGCTCCATATCGGCCAGCGCCAGCACGCCCATCGATCCATCGGAAAAATGGATGGGCACCCCACACCAGGTTTTGATGCGCGGGTTCATGGGCGCCAAACCCCACCGCCGCGCGGCGCCCGGAACGTCACTGGCCACCAACAGCGGCTGGCGCGTCCGCTGCACATGTTGCGCGAGCGAACTCGCCGGCCCACCGGGCACGGTGCCTTGCGGCCCTGAGCTCTCGAAGGGCACCACCACTTCCAGCGGTCCCTCCGCGGTGTCCTGCAAAGCCATACCGAAGTTTGTTCCGCCCATCAATCCTTTCAACTCGTGGCGGAGGATTTCGATTTGGGCGTCCATATCAAAAGTGGCGCGCAGGGCTTCGCCAACGCGGTGAAGAATCCTCAACTCCTCCTCGCGCCGCTCCGCCACCCGGTTCAGCGACCAGTTCTCGAGAGCCACACTCACCTGGTTGCCAATGGCCAGCGTCACGCGCAGTTCCTGCGGGTCAAAGCTCCGGGCGCTGCGGAAACCCAGAATCAGAGCGCCATAAGATTTTTCCCGAACCTGCAATCCGACCACGACCAGCGTGCGCACCCCTTCGGTCCTCAGAACATCGCGGAATTCGTTAAAGAAGGGGTCGCGCTGCCATGCTGCCACCACTTCCGAACGGCGCAGGTCAGGGAAAACCATCAAGGCGCCCCAGCGTTCACCACTGGAAAGCACGAAGCGACGCAGGGGATCCTGACTCAGCCGCTCCGCACCCTGCGCAGATATTCCGCGAATGCTACAGTAGAGCTTTCCTTCTTCGGCCTCCTCATGCACCAGGAGGTAACCTTCATTCGTGTCGAGCATCTCCAAGGCACCACGCAGCGACTGGTCCACCATCTGTTGGGGATCACGACACTCGGAAAGTTCTTTGCTGAAAAAATGGAGGCTGGAGATCCAGAAGACTTCTGTGTTGCGGCGCAGCCTTTGGTTCCGTCCGCGCCAATAGGGGGCAATTAACCCCGCCAGCACCAACGCGATGGCCAGGGCGGGAAGAAATAAGGCAAACCCCGGTCCGCTAAGATAGTTCCCCATCGCAGTCACTCCAGGCGAGGAGGCCCAGAAAACCCCCGCTAGCAGGACCTCTGCCTATTCTTGCGTTTCCCATCGACTGGCGCTAACTCGAGGGGCACAGAGGGAATTTACATCGTGCCCAGCCGGCCGAATGATTCCCCCTACCAAATCGGCCTCAGTACTGCTGTATCGGCGAACTATACGCCTCCCGTTTCGGCGCGTCAACCGGTGTTTGGTTACAGATGTTACGGAATGATTATATTATTGGTAATAATATTAATGGAAGGTCCGACGGAGTGGTTTCGGGGCTCGCGCACCGGCCGCGCCCCACGGAGATGGTCCGCACGATTAAACCTTCTTAATTAGCCGCTAAGCATGCGATTCTGTCAGGAAAGCAGGCTCAGAAATCCGCTAAAGTTTCTTCCGGAAAGGCCGATGAGAGAAGTAGCGTTTGAGCCTTCCAGCGCTGCGATTGACCCGCCCAAATGTAGCGCTGAGCCCTTGGCGGCAAGTTAGAAGACCCCTTCGCCCCGACGAACACCCTTGCCGCCAAGGCACCCTCCTTAAAGCCTTCTAATAATTGGCAACTTGCAACCCCACACCCTTTGCACTCCATTTTCGATATTCGGGATCCGAGTTTTGACTCCCACTCGGGCATCGCTCCGCTCCGCCCAAAATCTGCTATAATTGTTTCTCGGGCTTCCCAACTGAAGACATGCGAATCACCATCCGATTCCTGGCCATTCTGACCATTGCCGCGCTGCTCGCCCCCGGCATGCGGTGGGCCTCCCTCCGCGCTCCCGTGGAGGCGTGCGCGTGCCCCCCGGGTGCCTGCATGTGTGCCTGTCATCATCATGCGCTCGGAAACATGCCAAGCTGCTGCATGGGCAATGGCGGCCCGTGCGGTTTGGGATCTCACGACACCTATCTGACGTCAATTCTCAGCACTTTGATTTATGTGCCCACTGAACACCCTTGGGCAAACCCACTCGCACCCTGGAGTTTTGGTCTTGAAACCTCAGATTTGAGCTTGTTGCCATCCCATGTGCGAGTTCCTGAACAACCTCCTCGCGCCACCCTCTGATTCATCCTCGCTGCACCAGATATTCGTGCGCTCTGAGCCGCAAGCTGGCGTATGAGACCGCGAGAGCCCCCAAGACTCTCGCCCTTCATCGCCCGCCTGAGGCCGAGGCTTAAATCTTATTCACCCGAGAGGAGGCTTCATGCGGAAGCTCGTATTCTGTTTGTGCTTGGCGGTCTTTCTGATGTTCGGTTCCCTGCTCCATGCCACAATTTTTGGACGAATACATGGAATCGTCCACGACCCGCAGCATCGGCCCGTGGCCGGTGCATCGGTAAAGCTGCAGGCGATAACCTCGGACTGGTCTCAATCCGCGCAAACCGACGATAACGGTGAGTTTTCGTTTCCCGCCGTGCCCATTGGCGACTACAAGATCACCGTCACTCAGTCTAATTTCCAAACCTCGGAGCAGACGGTCACCGTCGATTCCGGTTCATCTCCGATTCTTCATTTTCCACTGGCGATTGCGACCGTGAATCAAACTACGGTAGTCGTCGGCCGGGGAGATGTAGCCAGTATGGATTCGGTAACCCCTACCACCCTGACCAATCGCCAGGATATATCCCAAACTCCTGGCGCCGACCGCACCAACAGTATGGCGATGATCACCGACTACGTCCCCGCTGCTTACGTGACCCACGACATGTTGCATATGCGAGGCGGCCACCAGGTTGACTGGCTCATTGACGGCATACCCATACCCAACACCAATATCGCCGCCAATCTGGCCCCGGTGATTGACCCCAAGGACATCGATTATCTCGAGGTGCAAAGAGGAAGCTATGAAGCCGACCTGGGAGATCGTACGTACGGAATGTTCAACATCGTGCCCCGCAACGGCTTCGAGCGCAATAATGAGGCGGAACTTGTCACCACTTTCGGCAATTGGTTTCAAACGAACGATCAATTCAATTTCGGATCCCACACGGATCGCTTCGCTTATTACGCCAGCGTAAACGGCAATCGCAGCAATTACGGTTTGCAGACCCCGATTGCACAAGTCTTTCACGACGCGGAGAACGGCTACGGGGGATTCGCTTCGTTCATCTTCAACCGCGACTCCAAGAACCAATTTCGGCTGGTCACCTCGCTACGGGAGGATTATTACCAGATCCCCTACGACCCAGACCCCAACTCCATCGGCAATCAGCAGTTGGAGGCGGCGGGGGACTCTCCCAGTTACGCACTCCGTGATGGCGAGCACGAGCGCGACGGCTACGTCACCTTCTCATGGGTCCACACCTTCAATGCCAATACGCTGCTTACGGTTTCTCCCTTTTATCACTACAACAGCGCCGACTACCAGGGCGGCCCGAATGACTACCCCGTCATCTCCGCCATGGATCAGGCTGCCCATTACGGGGGCTTGCAGGCGACTCTTAACGAACACATCTGGAGAAACGACGTTGAGGTGGGAGTGTACGGATTCGCTCAGCACCAGAACAACCTCTTTGATAACCAATTCACGGACGGCAGCGAAAACTTCCCCGCCTCTTCCATCGGCGTAACGGGAGGCCTCGCGAGCTTCTTTATCGAGGACAAATTCAAAGTGACCTCGTGGTTGACCTTAATCGCCGGCCTTCGCGAAACTCACTTTACGGCGGACGTCGTGGAGGAAGCGACGAACCCACGCTTTGGTCTTGCCCTCAAAGTCCCGCGCCTGAACTGGGTCTTTCGCGCGTTCTATGGCAAATACTACCAGGCCCCGCCCCTCGTGACAGCCACCGGCCCGCTGCTCGGTTTGGCCAACAGCCAAAACTTTACTTTCGCCCCCCTGCACGGCGAGCGCGATGAGGAACACCAATTCGGCGTCACGATCCCTTATCGCGGCTGGGCGCTTGACGCCGACACGTTTCAAACCGAGGCGAGCAATTGGCTGGATCACAACAATATCGGAGAATCAAATCTCTTCTGGCCGATCACATGGGATGGCGCCTTGATTCAAGGCTGGGAACTCACCCTGCGATCCCCCCGCCTCTGGCATCGCGGCCAGTTTCATCTTGCCTATGCGAATCAAATCGCGCAGGCAACCTCACCCATCACCGGAGGCTTGATCTGCCCTGTCAACAACTCGGCTTGCCCACTCGATATACCGCCGGGATATTCACCCGTAGACCATGATCAGAGAAACACGTTGAACTTCGGTTTCAATGGAAATCTTCCCTGGCAGGCGTACGCTTCCACGAATGTGTACTATGGTTCGGGGTTCACGAACGGGATTCCGGACGCGCAATATCCAGGGGCGTATCTGCCTGCGCACGCCACGTTCGACATTTCGCTGGGCAAATCCTTCGGTGAGAAATACACTGTCTCCATAACTGCGGTGAATGTGGCAAACCGCCGTGTGGAGCTGGACAATAGTCTGACGTTCGGAGGTTTTCACTACAACGACCCGCGACAAATCTACGCCGAATTCAGGTACCGGTTCCACTTCTAGCGGGTTGAGGGATCTGCAATGCGTGCGCAACAGTTCATGGCAGGGCTCGCCGGCTTAAGCTTGGTAATTGCTCTGGCGGCGTGCCAAACGGAAAAGCCCTTGCCGGAGCAGCGGTTTGATCTGCGCGGGAAAGTGGTTGCGGTAAACAAGAGCGAAGGCACGGTGACACTGGCGCACGAAGCTATCCCGGGTTACATGGCCGCCATGACCATGGATTATCCAATCAAGGACAAGTGGGCCTTCAACGTTCTCAAGCCGGGCCAAACCCTCCGCGCGACTTTGGTGGTCGCCAGCGATCGCGCCTGGCTGGAAGGTGTCGTAATCACTGAAGAGGCCAAGCCGGAAAGCAACTCGCTCGTGCCCCCGGAAGCCACGCGCACGCCTCTGGGGGAAGTGGTGCCGGACTTCGCGCTCGTCAATCAGGATGGAAAGCGGATCCATTTCCATCAATACCACGGCAAGGCCTTGCTGCTGACCTTCATCTACACGCGCTGCCCGCTTCCCGACTATTGCCCCCTGATGAGCAAGAACTTCGCACAAATTATGGAGCAGGTGCGCAGTGACCCCAAGCTCTTTCCTTCCACCCACCTGTTGAGCATCAGCATCGATCCGGAGTACGACAAACCCGCCGTCCTGCGGGCGTATGGCCTGGACTGCGCGGGCAACCCTCATTCCTTCGACCATTGGGAGTTTGCCTCGGGCACGCCGGAGCAGGTCCGCAAAGTCGCCGAGTTCTTTGGCCTGAAGTACTGGACCGAGGGGGGCCAGATCGTGCACGCGCTGGTAACTGCGCTCATCGGCCCGGACGGAAAGGTGGTCAAAATCTACCGTGGCAACGACTGGCACCCCGCCGACGTGCTTACTGATCTCCGCACTCTCTTGGGCGGCTAAGATCAACCCTCCGCCCTCCTTGGAAAACAAACCGCATTGAGATACAATTTCTTTATCGCGCCGCAGGCCCAACTCTTTCATCCATAATCCTCCTCTTGAGGGAACCATGTTTGAGCGATACACAGAAAAGGCCAGACGGGTAATCTTCTTCGCCCGCTATGAAGCCAGCCAATTCGGCAGCCCTTACATTGAAACGGAGCACCTGTTGCTGGGATTGCTCCGGGAAAACAAGGGCATCACCAGGCGTTTGTCACGCCCTCAATTCACCTTCGAGTCCATTCGCAGACGGATCGAGGAACAAAAGCCCCCGCAGAAAAGCACCTCAACGTCCGTCGACATGCCGTTAAGCGAGGGATGCAAGCGTGCTTTGAAGTACGCTGCAGAGGAGGCCGAACGCCGCGGGGACGAACACATCGGAACAAACCATCTGCTGCTCGGACTGATAAGCGAAAAGGACGGGCTCGCGGCCAAAGTTTTGTCGGAGGTTGTGATTGACGCTTCTGCATTCCGCGATGAAATTAGCCGGATGAGCGATGCCTCCTGGAAGGTCTCATCCCCCCAGAAAAGCAAGCTTGAAGATTATGTTGAAATCCATGGCGAGTTGTGGAGCGCTAGTTCTATTCGCGAGCTTAGCCAATACTACTGGAGGTTTCATTGGGAAAAGCGCCGTTGGGTCCCTCGCGATGCCTTGGTGATACGCGCGAATGGAAAGCTCCACCTCTATTCCGGGCAATCGTACGATCCCGAGAAATTTGAATTGGAGAAAGGCGGGTGGACCGAAGACCATTGTGCAATCTGTTGGTGGAAGCTCTGCGAGTCGGACTCCTCTGACCACGGCGAGGGCTATACCAATGGCCAGGATTGGTTGTGTACCGAATGCCACGAGAGGTTCCTGAGCCCAAAGAGCCCGGCGGATTTGTGAACGGGCCGATGTGCCCGGCTCGCCGGAATGATCCGTTGCCAACAGCACGATGAAAGGCAGGGACGGTTCGCGAACCGCCCCTACGACCTACGCGGGGCGCCAGACCAAGTTCAACCCCTTCGCTTTTGCTTTTTGGCGATAAGCCCTCTGTTTGCTATAATGGCGGGCGCGCCGTTCAAGGTTCAACAATTCCATGCCCAGCACGCTTCCTCACATCACGGTCCGCGACGCTTTCGGCAACCAGCGTGAAATTGAGATTTCACGCACCCCCTTCACTTTAGGCCGGCAAGGCGATAACGACCTTGTGCTGCTCGACACGCGCATTTCCCGCCGTCATGCGCGCATTTTAAAAGACAGCGAAGGCTATCTGCTGGAGGACGTCGGCAGCCGCCACGGGACGTTTGTGAACGGCGAGAAAGTTGCGGAGTCCCGACGGTTGAAGTCGGGCGACCAGATCAGCCTGGGGGTGTCGGATTCTTACGCGCTGGCCTTCGGCGTGGAGGAGGCCGTGCTTCCCGGCCTTCTGGAAAAATTTGAGAAGGCAGCGGAAGAGAGCTCCGCCCCGCAACTGCACCACCTGGGCCTGCTGCTGCAGATGGCGCAAATGATGCTGCGCGCCCCGGCGCTGGAGGAAGTGCTGACCGCACTGGTGGACTCCGCGGTGCAGCTCACCAACTCGGAGCGGGGGCTGCTGTTTTTGAAGGAAGGGCAAGGGGAACTGGAGCTCCGCCTGGCGCGCGGTAAAGGGGGCATCTACCTGAACCTGGAATCGTGCGATTTCTCCTACAAAGTCGTCAAGCGCGTGGCGACCACCGGTCAGGAGGAAGTGATTTTGGAAGACGAGTCCTCCGGCCGCACGGCGATGGAAACCGGGATCATCCGCACCGGCGCCCGAGGCATCGTGGCGGTCCCCCTCCAAAAGCTGCACATGGCGGATGCGGCGGGCGATACCTTTGTAGGAAAAATTCCTGAGATGCTCGGCTTGCTCTATCTTGACACGCGCTCGCAGGCCGCCGCCGTCACCGGGCTGGACCGGCAAGTGCTCCAAACGCTGGCGGTGGAAGGCTCCACGGTAATTGAGAACGCCCGCCTGTTCCGCGTGGCGCGCAACCAGGAGCGCATCCAGCACGAAATGTTCTTGGCGCGGAACATCCAACAGGGATTGCTGCCGCGGGAACTACCCCAAAGCGATTACTTCCAGGTCTTGAGCGTCACCACGCCCACGGAAGCGGTGGGGGGCGATTACTATGACGTGGTGGAACTTCCCGACGGCCGTTGGGGATTCGCGCTGGCCGACGTTTCCGGCAAAGGCCTGCCCGCGGCCCTGATGGCGGCAAGCCTCCAGGGAGCCTTCGGCGCCGTGGCTGCCGGGGCGCCCGAGCTCGGCGAGCTCTTTCGGCGTGTCAACGATTACCTCTGCGACCGCACGCCGCCGGAAATGTTCGCCACCGTCCTCTATGGCGTGCTGGACCGGCAGGGAGGATTTGAGTTTGTCAATGCCGGGCACATCCCGCCCCTGATTGTCCGCGCCCAAGGCGGCGTGGATCACGTCGAGTCGTCCAACTTCCCGGTAGGACTCTTTCCGCACGTGGAGTTCACGGTCAATCGCGCGCAGGTTGGACCCGGCGATTTGATTGTGACCACTTCCGACGGTGTCACGGAAGCGCGCGATGTCCTGGGCGGGCTGTTCGGCGATGCCCGGCTCCTCACCATCCTGGAAGGTTGCTCCGGCCAAACCGCGGAAGAGGTGGTTAAGAAAATCCTGGCCAGCATCCGCGAATTTGTCGGCACCGCCCCCCAGTCGGATGACCTCACCGTGACCATCGTCCGTTTCGGACCCGCCTGAAATCGCAAATTATGAAAATTGAAGAGCAAGAAAGGGCGCGGCCCTGCGTCCCGAGCGGGCCAATTCCCCGATCATAACGCTTAACTTATTGATTGCGCCTGGCACGTTCGTAGGCTGCCTGGTACTGGCGATTATCCGGGGCCAGGTCCGCCGCCTCACGAAATTGATTGAGCGCCCTGCGGGTCTCGCCCTTTTTCTCCAGAAGCTGAGCGAGCCGGAAGTGCAGTCCTGCCAATCGGGGTCTCTGGCGTGACAGTTGCTGGTATTGGGCAATGGCGCCATCCAGATCGCCCTTGCTCTCAAGCGCATTGCCAAGGTTCGCCATGGCCAATTCCTCGTGGGGGTTCAGACGAAGCGCTTCGCGATACTCCCTGATCGCGCCGTCGAGATTGCCCTGCCGAAAAAGCGTGAAGCCCAGATTGTTATGGGTCATATCGTAGTTCGGATTCAGCTTTATGGCCTCGCGATATTCACGGGCGGCGCCAGCCCAGTCTTCCTGTAAGCGTAGCGAATTGCCCAGGCTGAAGTAAGCCAGGTCACTTTCCGGATTCAGGCGGATGGCCAGGCGCGCTTCCCGTATCGCTTCGTCCGTTTTCTTCTCCGAGTTGAGGGCGCGGGAGAGGGCAATATGCAAAGCGGCATTCTGCGGGTCCAGCTTGATCGCGGCGCGATACTCCGTCTCCGCCTCGGCAAAGTGGTTCTTCTTCATGAGCTCCGCTCCCCGCGCCGCGTGCTGTGCCACCGCCTCTTGCGTCGCCTCGTCCTGCCTGGCTTTGGTGGCTTGAGCCGGAGACGGAGGTGGGGCGCTCACATTCTTCGCCACATGGGCCGACCTCAAGGCGGTCACCAGATCATCCTCGCCGCCACCCTTTTGGACTTGATCCAGGAAGGCGGCATTGGGCGTGAAATCAATACCGCGCTCCTGCACCAGCATGGCAACGCGGGCGCTGGGCACATCACCTGCCAATAGGGCGAGAATCTGGGCGCCGCTCAGCGGTGGCTGAGGCGTCCCGTTGGGGGTCTGCGCTCCGGCGGATAGTACAGCGATCATGACCAACAAAACGACCTTGATGATTGCTTGCAGTTTCATGCCAGCCTCCGAATGATGACCGAAAAGACTACCTTGACTCTGCCGCATTATACTTCGCGTGAAATGCAGAAGCCACTGTGGCCCGAAATCTGTCCCTAAATGACTCCACGACCGATTAACGCGCTCCCTTGACCTGCTTATAGAAAATAATCACTGCACCCGGCTGATCCTTGATCACCACCGGCAGGCCTTGTTCTTCCAACTCACGCCCACTGAACTGCGATTCTCCGGGCGCGTCGAGATTGCTCACCGCATACTTCGCCGCCGCTCCGAGCCCGCGGAGCTTGAACCTTGCCATTTCCATGGGACTCTGCACACGGCGGAATGCCTGGACCACGCCATCGCCCGTCGCGGGCCGGTCAAACTGCCAGGCCGCCCAAGCGCTGTCGTCGGTTGTGTATGACGTCAGCGGATAATAGTCGCCGTAATAGTATGGGGCGACTTGCCGCCACTGTGCGGCCAGCCGTTCGAGCGCCGGGAAGTCAACGTTCTTGCTGCGCGGATCGGGGCCCGCGCCCATCGCCATCGCCATCATGCTGCGGAAGGAGTAAGGGTTTGATGACCGTACGCCGGTTCCGAAATACGGAACCCACAAAGCCAACCCGTACGTGAGATCCTGCATGGCGGGGGGATCGTCAATGCCATAGTCGCTTCGCCACAGGGGCACGGCGCGGCGCAGGGTTTCCAAATCGTCACGGCGGCCGCCGCTGGCGCAGGTGTCAATCAGCATGTCCGGATGACGGCGCCGCAACTCATCCCAGTATGCCAGGTAGCCGGTAACGTGGCGGATTTCCGTAATGCCCTGACGGTCGGGGGCGTCATTGGCTCGCCAGATTTCCAGCGGATCAAAGTTAAAATCCTGCCGGTACAAATCAATGCCTTGTTCGGTGAGCAACCGGTCGACGTGGTCGGTCAGCCACTGGCGGGCCTCCGGGTTGCCGAGGTACAGGAGCTTGTTGCCCCCCTCCTTCCCCAGCAGCCACTCCGGGTGATTCTGCCAGAGCCACGAGCCTGCCGTGACGCGCTCCGGCTCAAACCACACGATGGTCTTGGCACCGTGCGCGTGGGCAAAGTCCGCGATGGGGCGGAAGCCATGGGGGAAGCGCGCGGGGTCGGGGTCCCACGTCCCCACGTTCCACCAGCCGTCCTTGAAGTGATACCAGCCCGCGTCCATCCACCAGTAGTCAAACTTCCATCCAAGATCGAAGTACTGCTGCATGAAATCTTTCGCGTTCTGTTCGTTCGCGCCCTGCATTTCGATGGTGTAGCCATTGGTCCCCGAGGAGAGCAGGGGCGCCGGCAACTGGCCACCGGGACGCGGCAGGTTGTGGGCCTCCATCCATCGCCGCCAAACGTTTTGCCCATCGATCCAATCGCCGTGCCAAAAGACCAGGGCAACCAGAGGGCTCCGCACTTCTTCGCCCGGCAGCAGTTTGAAGTGGGTCAACTCCTGCCCGGCGCGCACCTGGAGCCCTGTCCCTTCGTCGCGCGTGAAAGTGGCCGCCCACTGGCCCGGCCAGCCGAGAGCCACGATCGTGCCATCACCCGGCAAGGCGATATTGAAGTAGCACAGGTCGGTGTTGGTGGGACGCCCACCCACCGCGCTAAATCGCTTCTCCACCTTGCGTTCCAGACGGTCGGCGTAAGGTTCAAAGTCCGTGGGAGAGGCCTGCGAGCCCTTGCTGTGATGCAGGATGAATTCTCCGTCCTCGCCACGCTCGAAGCGCGCGTCGAGGGCCTGAATGTTCTCTAGAATCGGCGTGGTGGAGTTGCTGGTGTTCTTGAAATAGAGCGTCCACTCGACCACGGGGAAGTCGCGATACTCCACGGCAACGCACCGCACCACCAGCCCACTCCTCGGATCGGTGTAAGCCAGCGTATGCTCCGTGCGGTCGCCGTCCAGGCGGCGCGAAGTGCGATTAAATTCCCACATCTTCAGCAAATAGCTGGAAGGCCGGTCGCCGTAACGAAAGGAGTAGGGAACTTCGGCGGCAAAGGGAGAGCGCAGCGGTCCGGTGGGAAGGTCGCCCAGCCAGACGGTCTTGCCATCCGCCAAGGTCACGCGCGCGTCGGCCCAATCGGCCTGGTCAAAATGATTGCCAAAGACCACGCCGCCACCGCCGTCCTCGATTTTGAGGTCAAACTCCATGGCACCGCCGAGGTCAACTTTAACGGGAACTCCGCGCATGCCCTCGTGCAGAACTTCACTGCGGAATGGCGTCTTGCCGGCGACATCAACAGAGGCCACCACCGCTCCCCGGCCGACGTTGGAGTAATAACCGATGTCGTTGCTGTCCACGCCCACCACGGCGTCGAAAGTTTTGGCCGGCCCGGCCAGCACCACCCGCACCTTGCCGTCGGAAGAAAAGTGCAGGCCGCGCGCATAGTCCTGGTCCACGATGCGGAAATGATGCCCTTGCACCCCGTTCTTGGTCACCGGCCCGGACTGGGAGTAAACCAGTAAGTAGTTTTCCGCCGGGTTCGAGGTCACCTCGCCGAGGAACTTCGCGGCGGTCCATCGGTGAGCTGTCGCCATCGCCTCCGGCGACTGCGCAGAGCAATAGGGGGTCGTTCCGAGGAGAATAGCTGTTAACAGCATCAGGCAGTGTGCTCGTTTTGGAAGTGAAGAGAACATGATTAAAAGCTCCTTGAGCATTTCCGATTGACGGTCGGGAATGCGGGTCCCGCCGTGTGCGGGAAGAGAAACCTAGCCGGGATTTATCGCGCGGTCAAGCGTTTGTCGGTGGGCGGCCGGAGCGGCGGCTACCCACGCTCAGCAGGTGGGGCCGCGAAGAGTTCCTCAGCGCTTCTGCCAATCGCGAATGAGCATTCGAACCACGGAGTTGAGCGCGTCGTACTCCAAGACTTCCGCAATCAATTTCCCGGTGAATTCGTCATCGTCATTGTGTCGAGGCGCACCCGGAATCGTCACCCCCTGCGTTTCGTAGAGGGGGCTGGGCGAGCCTGGCCGGAAAACAAGGAGTACACCCTCGACGTGGTCTTGAACGATGGAACCCGAGGGAGGGCCGTGGGGGAATTCCATCCGGACAATGGCGTCAAGGCCGGCAGCGTCACAAGCCGCGCGCCGGTGCCAGGGCAATTTGGTGAGGAGCCCCTTGGGCTTGCTTTCTTGCATAACGAAATGATCGATAACCTTGACCTGGTCGGGCGGCAGGTTGTGCGTGTCAACGCAGTAGGATTGGATTTTCCGGAAGGCAGCGGCGTTCAACACGTAGCCCTCCAGTTTTTTGTTCTGGGCAAACACAGGGGAGCCGGGCAGCAGCAGGATCATCCACAGCCAACATCTCATTCGGTCAACTCCCTGCCGGCGGGCAGCGCAGAGGCGGCGCACCGTTCTCCGCCGCTGATGTACAGAGGTTACCCCAGCGATAAGGTTCAGCTCAAGCCCGCAGTACGTTGACACGAAATTTTGGCGTCGGTCGTTGGCGCGCAGCCCTTCCGTTTCCGCTGGGGGTTCGACGCACCAGAAAACCCATCGCCTGCGATTCGAAGCACATCCCCCCGGGGACGTAAAACGGCCTTTCAGACACATGGTCATGGCCACGGGATTTTACCCTGTAGCCTCAATTTGGTGCTTGACAAAGGCTATAAATGTAAGTATACTTATGTAGTATGTCGATGCCCGGGCCAGGTGCCGGGCGCCCACCCGGGAGCGGGAGGTTGGATGCGATGAGTCAGGAGCCAGGCGTTAAACTCAAAACTGGAAATTCCCCAAGCTGGGGCGAGCTTCGATTTTCGAGTTTCATGCTTTTCCCCCACACCCACGCCCGGAGGCTTGCGCACGATGGAAAACTGCCCAATCTCAACCCTAAACCCTTATGTCTTATTAGGTTAGATGGGAAGGGCGCGAAAAATGATTTTAAAAATTTATACGTTCGAAGCCGGTATGTGCATGAAAACAAACAAAAAGTAGACAAAATGACCGGCAAAAAACGTGTATTTATGCATAAGTTTCGGACATTTACGTCTAACCGACACGAATTTGCAGAACAAAGCAGGTTTATGGCTGCAATTTGCCAGTCCAATTTGCTTTTTCACATGTTCTCAAATAGATTATCCAGCCCATCATCCTTCTGGTCATAGGATTTATTCATGAAGATCCCAACCACGATACGAACTTTACTTGGAATCGTCATCACCTCACTGCTGGTTGCCACCGCCACGCAATTTCCTTCCCGGCCGGAAGGGATGGCGATGGAGCCGGGCGGCTCACCACCTTCGAAACGCTCGCAACTCGATGTAGAAATTCCGCGCCCCAAGGGAACGGTTCTTTACGTCTCGCCGCAGGGGAACGATGCCTGGACGGGAAAGCGGGCTGAACCCAATGCTGCCAAAACCGACGGACCTTTCGCCACGCTGGTCCGCGCGCGCGACGCCATCCGATCAATGCAGGCGAGCAAACGCAAACCCGTCACCGTTTACGTAAGGGGCGGGGTATACGCCCTGAGAGCACCCCTCGTTCTTTTGCCGGAGGATTCCGGCACCGCCAAGTGCCCCATCACCTACGCTGCCTATCCGGGTGAAAAGGTGATTCTGAGCGGAGGCCGCACGATCCCAGGATGGAAGAAAGCGGCGGAGGGCGCGCCGGGAAGTGGCGGGGAGCTCTGGACCGCGCAAGTTCCCGGCGTCAAAGAAGGCGAGTGGTATTTCCATCAACTCTTTGTGAACGGGCAGCGCCGCCAGCGCGCGCGCTCCCCGAACACGGGTTTCTACCACGCCGACGGCATATTCCAGGCGGGGAATCCCACGCGGTTCAAATTTCACCCGGGCGATATTCACGCCGCCTGGGTTGAGCAAGGCGACGTGGAGGTGGTAAGCCTGCAAAAGTGGGCGGAGTTTCGCATGCCGCTCAAGGCCGTGGACCCCGCCACCAACACGGCCACGCTCTCCACCCAGCGCCAGGAATTCGGCGACGACAAGGAGGCGCGCTACTGGGTGGAGAACGCCGCCGACGCTCTCGACGCGCCGGGCGAATGGTTCCTTGACCGGCGAACCGGCACGCTCTCCTACCTCGCCCTGCCGGGGGAAGATGTGAGCCGAGCCGAGTTCGTCGCGCCCTTTCTCACTCAATTGGTCCACATGGAAGGCAAAGAGAGGACCCCCGAGTTCGTCCACGACATCGTGCTGCGCGGCCTCACCTTCGCGTACGCCGATTGGTCGCTCCCGGCAAAAGGTTATGTGGACATGCAGGCCGCCTACGACATCCCTGCCGCCGTTGAACTGCGCCGCGCCCGCCAATGCCGCATCGAGCAGAGCACTTTCATTCATCTGGGCCTATATGCAATCCATATTTGGAAGGCTTCGCACGACAACGAGGTGGTGGGCAACGAGATGACCGACCTCGGCGCGGGGGGCGTGAAAGTGGGCGGGTGGTTTCTCCCGGAGACGGAGGAGATGGCGACCAGCGGGACGCTGGTTTCCCAGAATTACATCCACAACATCGGTATCATTTATCCCGCCGCGGTGGGCGTGTGGATTGGCCAGAGCAACGGCAACACGATTGCGCACAATGAAATCGCCGACACGTACTACACGGCCATTTCGCTGGGCTGGACGTGGGGTTATGGCCCCACCGCCGCGCACGACAATCACATCGAATTCAACAATCTCTACAACATCGGCCGTGGCCTGTTGAGCGACATGGGTTGCATTTACTCGCTGGGCATCCAGCCCGGCTCGGTGGAGCGAAACAACCTTTGCCACGATGTGTCGCGCTACGCCTACGGCGGCTGGGGGATTTACACCGACGAAGGCAGCAGCCAAATCACCATCGAGAACAACCTCGTCTACCGCACCCAGGATGGCGGCTTTCATCAGCACTATGGGCGCGAAAACATCGTTCGCAACAACATTTTTGCTCTGGGACAAATGGGGCAGATCCAGCGCAGCCGCCAGGAAGACCACGTGAGCTTCACGTTCGAGCACAACATCGTGTATTGGAACCAGGGCAAGCTTCTCCAAGGCACGTGGAAGAACGACCAGTTCCATCTTGATTACAACCTCTATTGGCAGGCCGCCGGGCAGCCGATTCAATTCGTCAAAGAATCCCTGACGGATTGGCAGAAGCACGGGCAGGACGTGCACTCGCTGGTGGCGGACCCGCTCTTCGCCGATCCGGAGCATGGAGACTTCACCCTGAAGCCCGGCTCGCCCGCCGCGAAAATCGGCTTTCAACCCATCGACATGAGCCAGATGGGAAGAACTAAGTAAGCGCATGGCACGGACGACCTGTGCTGGACAATTTTTCAGACTCCAGTTCTAATACGCCTATGTCCAAAAAACACAAGGAAGCCATCCAGAAGCAATTTACCAAGACGGCGGAAGCCTTCTCGACGTTTGCGATGCGCGATACGCCGGAAGTTCTGAAGGAGAAGGTGGACTTTGCCAAACCCCAGTCCACGGACGTCGTGCTCGATATCGCCTGCGGACCGGGGGCATTTGCCCTGGCGCTCGCGCCGCGCGTGCACTTTGCGTGGGGGGTCGACCTGACGCCGGAAATGTTGCGCCGGGCCCGCGCTTATCAAGCCGAAAAACAGATTTTGAACGCCGCCTTTGTGCGCGGCGACGCCGAGCAACTTCCCTTCTCCGCCGGCAAGTTCGACCTGGTGTCGTGCCAGTGCTCGTTCCACCACATGCCCAAGCCCCAACTGGTGCTGAAGGAAATGATCCGCGTGGCCAAGCCCGAAGGGCGCCTTGTGATCATCGATCC
>Ga0326728_10007693_pt1 | contig 27365 bp, 32 predicted proteins | sample MB3enrmetagenome_FD_207602 | JGI IMG/M metagenome (GOLD analysis project Ga0326728, IMG submission 207602) | Lab enriched peat soil microbial communities from McLean, Ithaca, NY, United States - MB31MN | ecosystem: Environmental > Terrestrial > Soil > Wetlands > Peat | place: USA: New York...
TCATCAACGTTCCCGGAAGCGGGCGGATCGCCAGCGTCCACACGTTTTTGTATGAGGCGGTGGTGCCGGAATGACGCTCATAAAAAAAATCCGGGAGCCCCGGAACAGGTGGGAATTGTGATCCCCGGAACAGCAACAATCATCAACGCCACAGGCACGTTTCTTGGCGTTTTGGGGGCGATTCTGAACGCTTTAGGCAGCGGTGCGGCATTTCCTCTATGGTTGGTATCAAACGCCCTTCTTTTGGTTTTATTCGCGGGTATCTATAAAAAACGTGTGGACGCTTAATTCCGGTGCGTTATTCCAGATCGTATTGTACTCTATTTATATGCAGACTTCGAGCTATGGTACGTGGAGGTGCTATTCGTGAGCGACGGAAACGGCGGTATTGTCAAGGGGGACTGCCGCCCCCTGACGGAGACCCCCGGCGGCAGACTTGAAGTTGAATAGGAATTCATTTAGTTGTGATAATTGTAAGTGGGGGAAGAGATTTAAAAAGTTGGGACTAAAGGGAGTGGATTATGGGAAAAAATGAACCTACAAACAGTACCATAGTGCAGCAGGAACCGGCACCGGTTATTTGTAATTGCCAAACAATGACCGATGAAATGCGGCAGGATATGGTAAAACACATCTCCAATATCCAGTTACATCTCCATTGGAAAAAAGCAAGATTGGAGTGTGAAATCATAAATACAGCAATTTTGGCGATGTATGAAATTTTGGATATGGTTCATCACAATTCTAATTATCTATGCCCAAAAGACGGTGAAGCCATAGCCGCAGCAGCCATCGCCAAAGATAGGGAGCACACCCTCTGGTTATTAACCCGGAATGGTTACAAAGGAGCCGAGGCTTTCCTCAAACGGGAATTTGACGGGAGGGAATGATGGGAGCGGGCATCAGACCGAAGGGGGCGTTCCCTTATGCAACGCTGCGGTACAAATCGACAACGCCGCCGTGTTTTGGGAAGAACGCATCGAACGTTCCTGATATTGAGCTTTGTGATACTTGTGTTCATCTCGAAGAATGTAAAAGGGAGTTTTACCAATGAAGATTTTGGCAATAATAGACAATGGAGGGAAACCATGACCGAAGTTATAAAACCTCAATTCGCATTATTTCTCGGGCGCAGGCAGATAGCCGAGAATCTTAAATCGTGGCTTGAAGAGATCGGGTTTTATCCGGTCGTAACTATCTATGACGATCAGCGGATATATTGCGAAGATATCCGTTTGATGGAATCCTTTGATATTGATTATATTTTCTGCATACAGTACCACAACATTATCCCGTTGGAAATTCTCAATCTACCAAAGAAAGGATGTATCAATGTCCATCCCGCTTATCTCCCATATAATCGTGGCTGGAACACTCCTTCATGGATGATATTAAACGGTACACCGTGCGGCGCAACCATGCACTATATGACAGATAAAGTGGACGCCGGTGATATCATCTATCAGGAAACCCTAAAGGGCGATATTGAAGATACCGCACATACGTTATACAAAAAAATCCTCGAACTTGAAGAAACGGTATTTAAAAAAGGATTTTTAGCGTGTATGAACGGAACTGCAAAGAGCATTCCCCAAGTTGAAGGAAAGGCGACAGTACACAAGCGCGGCGATCTCAAACCCTTACAAGAAATTGATCCGTTTAATCCGGTGTTGATAAAACTTAAAGCACTTACTACAAATGATATCAACGAAGCTGCATATTTTATCAATAACAACTATAAATATGCGGTTCAGGTAACAATTAAAAAAATAGATTTGGGTTCGGGTGATAAAAATGATTGACAAAAGAGAACTTAATATTTTGAATGATACAATACGAACACGCGTCTTTACCTTGCAGCAGGAACCGGCACCGGTAGAGATGTTTGAAGAAACAGTAAAGAATAAATACTTGATATGAATATGTAATATATGGTAATGCAAATGACGTATACGACTTCATCGGGGAAGGAGGTGGATCTCGTGGAGGTCATCATCCTTCGGGTCCCCCCCGAATTCCGGGCGGGTGTCACTGAACTGATCCATGAACGCGGTTACGACAAAACTGAGATCGGAAAAGAGGGCATCCGTGCCTGCCTGGCACGGGAAGGTCTCCTAACTCGTAATAAGACCGTTGCGCATGTCGATACGGTTGTCGAGGGGAACGGTATCTCATGACCGAAGCCGCTATCCCCCTGCCCGTCACGCAGTCCGCCGTGGACTGGTTTAAGGCAAAGTTTCCCGACGACGGCGCCGAGTGTATCGAACGCTGGACCAAAGGACGGTGCACTGATGTCGGGCATTGAAATTCTGCGGATTTCGGTGGATGCTCTCGTGAAGAACGGAGAGACTGATCAATACGAGTAATCTGAATTCAATTATCGCAAAATAAAAACCAAAGATTCTGATTTCACATACTCATATGCAATCACTATATTTTCCATCATAGCATTTATTCCCGTCGGATCTTTTTTCATTGCTTCTGCCTTGAGCTCTTTTGGCATCAGCTCAATCGCATATCGCAGCGCTGTCCGGGGCATCATGTTCCTGTTCCGCATGACATACGCGAACACCTCGGCCTGGTGCTGCCGGCTCGCCTCTTTTAAAAGCCAGCCGTAGCCTTTCTGCACCATATCATCGGTATCGGTCAGGAGCAGGTCGGCAATTTCCATTGCCTCGGGGAGAAACTTCCCGTGCTTTGCCGGGACAATCAGGGAAACTGCGGCAGCCCGGCGCATCCAGCGGTTCCCTGACTGCGCCCACTGTTTCAGCTCGGCCGTATATTCCGGGTATTGTTCGATAAAGTCCCCTATCGCATGGTTGCAGAACCCGTCGCACGAGGCCCAGTTGGTGATGTAGGTATCGATCCAGCGCCGGAACACCGCAAGATCCTCCCGCTCGTACCGCCCGGAGAGGGCATGGGCCCAGTTCGAGACGATAAATGATTCCTCGATGTACCCCGAGTGGTAAAGCTCTTCGCAGAGCGCGAAGATTTCCAGCTTGTCCCGGTCTTTGACCTCCTTCCAGTACTTTTTTGCAATCGCCATGACGGTCGCAGTTTTCAGGCCGTAGCACCGGATCTCTTCCCTGAAAAACCGCCGGGACGTTTTTTGGATCTGCGGATCCGCCTGCGCTTTGAGGTCCTGCCGGATGTGTACGATCACCGGGTCCATGAAACAGCGTTGGGAGGGATGGGGAATAAGGGATGTGTCAGCGGTAAAGCCGGGGCCCACAACCGCTGCCCGGAAATCTCCTCCTCAGCCGGTCACCCCTGTCCCTTTTTTGCTTTTTGCTGCCGGACACTGGCTGGCGGAACCGCTCGTATTCCCATTTTCGATACCGAGATACAGCGCCCCCCATGCGCAGAGAGCCTGAAGGATTGGGATCAGGGTCCTGCCAAACTCTGTTATCGCGTATTCCACCCGGGGCGGCACTTCGGGGTAGACGGTCCTCCGGATCACACCGTCCTTTTCAAGCTCCCGGAGCTGCTTGGTGAGCATCTTAGCATTGACACCAGGCAGTGATCGCTGAAGTTCACCAAACCGCATGACATTATCGCCGAGGTGCCAGAGGATGAGGGGTTTCCACTTACCCCCGATCACATCCAGTGTTGCCTCGACGGTGCAATGATAGGTCTTGCCGTTCTTCGTATAGGTCATGGTTTCACTTATGAAAGTCTGTTACGCTATTATCTGTATTTCCTATTTAATCTGTTGAGGCATATTTCATCGTAAGGGCTCAGATTGCCATAAGCAGCCCCCGGGTTTGCATGAGGGCTGCCGGTCTTTTTGGCCAGATTCCCGCTCCTGCGGGATGTGGGGAGCCATCTATGGAGAAAACAGAGATCCAGAAGAATTTTTTTATCCCGATGCCGGTCGTTCTGGTCGGGACACAGGTGAACGGACGCGCGAACTTCATGGCCGTGGGGTGGTGTGCCCGCGTCAATCTCAATCCACCGATGATCGCCTGCGGGATTAGCAACAGCCACGCCACTCCCGGGGGAATTATGGCAACAAAGACCTTCTCGGTCAATGTTCCTTCATCGGCACTTCTGGAAAAGACCGATTATTGCGGTCTCGTATCCGGTAAAACGACCGACAAATCCAGTGTATTCGATGTGTTTTATGGATCACTGGGGACTGCACCGATGATCCGGGAGTGCCCGGTCACGCTCGAGTGCCGGCTGGAAAAGACAGTCCTCCTCCCTACCCACACGCTCTTTGTGGGCGAGATCATGGGGGCATATGCCGACGGGAACGTGATCAAGGAGGGGAAACCCGACTTTCCGGCTATCAACCCGCTCTTCCTGACGATGCCCGACAACCGGTACTGGATGCTCGGGAACCATGCCGGAGACGCGTGGAGTGCCGGAAAAAACCTGATGCATCCATCGCACAAAAATACACACAAGGGACGGTAACCGTATGGCAACCATTCTCGTTGATCAGGATCTCTGCACCCGGTGCGGGATCTGCTCTGCGGTCTGCCCGATGTCGATTGTCGACCCGGCAGATGAGAACACCCTGCCGGATGTACCGGATGCTAAGGCCGGCCTGTGCATCCGGTGCGGGCACTGCGAGGTATCCTGCCCGTCGCAGGCGCTCTTCCTGGACTTCCTCCCCGGTGAGAGAGTGCAGCGTCCGGCCGCTACCGGCGCTGTATCCGCGGAAGATCTTGGTGTCTACCTAAAAAAGCGCCGCTCGGTCCGGCATTTTACCAGGGAGCCGGTGCCGAGGGAGAAAATCCTCCGGGTTCTCGATATTGCCCGGTACGCTGCTTCGGGCGGCAACGGGCAGCCGGTCCAGTGGCTCATCGTGCACGATCCAGAAGAAGTCCGCCGGGTTGCCGGGTTGTGCATCGACTGGATGAAGACCTTACAAAACAGCAGCCACCCGATGAGCGGGTACATCCCAACGCTGGTCGCTGACTGGGAGGCCGGAAATGACCCGGTCTGCCGCGGGGCACCGCACCTCGTCATCGCCCATATCCCGGAAGGCAACCCGGTGGCGTCAGTGGACGCCCTGATAGCACTGACCCATTTCGATATTGCTGCGCCGGCATTCGGTATCGGTACCTGCTGGGCAGGATTCCTCTCGATGGCCGCTGCCGCATATGAACCCCTGCAGAAGGCGCTTGCCCTGCCGGCGGGATGCAGGTACGCCTACAGCCTGATGTTCGGGTACCCGCAGTACAAGGTCTATGGCATCCCCCGGCGTAACCCCCTGCAGGTTATGTGGAGGTAGGAGATGAACCCGTGTGCAGGAATGGTTGATACGACGAACGATCAGGAAAACATATGACCGACTATGCCACTATCGGAAGGAAAAAACTGCTCGAGATCGACGGGGAGGCCGGTGCCAGGGTCGAAGAGGCATTAAATGGCATCTGCCCGGACCTTGCCCGGTACCTCATCGAATATTCGTTCGGGGAGATCTATGCCCGGGAGACCCTCGATAATAAAACAAAGGAACAGGCGGTCATCGCCGCCCTGACTGCCATGGGTACGGCCGCCCCCCAGCTGAAGGTTCACATCCACGCAGCGCTCCATGTCGGCTGTTCTCCCGAAGAGATCCGGGAGATCATCATCCAGATGTGCGGGTACGCCGGGTTCCCGGCGACCCTGAACGCGATGGGCACGCTCATGGAGGTCTTAAAAGAGACCGGCCGGACGCTCTCCAGAGAATCGGTCCATGCCGGATCTGAGAACAGGTACGGGCGCGGGAAGGAGTTACTCTCCCGGATTGCACCCGCCCAGGAGCGGGTGCTCAGGGAAACCTTTGATCCGATAAACCCGGACATCACCCGGTACGTCATTGAATTTGGTTACGGCGACATCTACGCCCGGGGGATCCTGCCGATCCGCTCCCGGCAGGTTGCGACGATCGCTGCGCTTGCCGCAAAAGGCACGGCCCCCTCGCAGCTCCGGTTCCACATCGGGGGCGGGCTCCGGGCCGGCCTCTCCGATGTGGAGATCGTGGAGATCATGCTGCTGATATCCGTTTATGCGGGATTCCCTGCAGCACTCAACGGCATCCTCGCGACACGCGAGGTTGCTGCGGCCATAATAGACGAAAAACGGTGAGCAGGAGAACAAGGGAAGATTGGTGATCGAATATGGCAAAAGTCGTTGCATTCAACGGAAGTCCCAGGAAGGAGGGGAATACATCCATCCTTATCGGGCATATGTTTGAGGAACTGGAGAACGAAGGGATCGAGACCGAGCTCGTGCAGGTCGGCAAAAAGAAGATCCGGGGCTGTACCGCCTGCATGAAGTGTTTTGAGAAAAAAGACGGCCACTGCGTCTTTGACGACGATATCGTCAACACCTGCATTGACAAGATGGTAGAAGCTGACGGCATCATCCTCGGTTCTCCGGTGTACTTCCAAGACGTGACCGCGGAGATGAAGGGGCTGATCGACCGGGCAGGGTTCGTGTCCATGGCAAACGGCGGTCTGTACCGCCGCCGCGTTGGCATGGCCGTAGCAGCGGTGCGGCGATCAGGAGGTACACGCACGATCGATACCATGCTCCACTTCCTGCTTGCCGGCGGCATGGTGGTCCCGGGCTTCCCGGTCCTCGGGGTGGGAATGGAGATCGGGGATGTCAATAAGGATGAGGAAGGCATCGGCCGCGCCCGGGACGCCGGGAAGAACATGGCATGGCTGATTAAGACGATGAAAAAGGCACAGGAATCATGAGGATCCGCGCGGCCGGACATACCTGATCCCCAAAAATCCTGCACAGAACCTTACAAAACGGTGAACCCATGACACAGGTTATTGCAATCAACGGAAGCCCACGCAAGACGTGGAATACCGCAACGCTGCTCGAACACGCCCTCAAAGGGGCGGCATCGGAAGGGGCAGAGACAGAACTCGTGCACCTGTACGATCTGGATTACCAGGGATGTACCAGCTGCTTCTCCTGCAAGCTCGTGGGCGGGAAGAGCTACGGGAAATGCGCTTTGCAGGACGACCTGACCCCGGTCCTTGAACGGATCCGGGACGCCGACGCCCTCATCCTCGGCTCGCCGATCTATGTCGGAACAGCGACCGGCGAGATGCGGTCATTCCTGGAACGGCTGGTATTCCCGTACCTGGTCTATGACCCGGCGCGATCCTCCCTGTTTTCCCGGAAAATGCCTACCGGGTTTATCTACACGATGGGCGCTGACGAAGCCCGGGTAAAGGATATGGCGTACGAAGCACAGTTCCGGCTGACCTCGTCGCTGCTGGAACGGATCTTCGGCCCCTCCGAGTGGTTCATGGTGACCGATACCCTGCAGTTTGACGATTATACAAAATATGTCTCTTCAGGGTTTGACCCGGAGGCAAAGGCCCGCAGGCGCCGCGAGGTCTTCCCGGAGGACTGTAAGAAAGCGTTTGAGATGGGCAAAAGGCTCGGACAGGCCGGGAAGGCGTGACCGGGATATAAAACCCGTGCAGGGATTCGAAAGAAACGGTGAAGAATGATGGACGTATTCGAAGCGATACACCGGCGGAGGGCCGTGCGCCGGTACCGTCCCGACCCGGTCAGGGACGAGGATATCCATACCATTCTCGATGCTGCCAACTGGGCTCCCTCAGCCATGAACCGGCAGCAGTGGGAGTTTGTGGTGGTGACCGGGAATAAGATACGTGATATGGGAGAGAGTTACCGGGCGATTATCGAGGAATACACAAAGAACTGGGATCCGTCACCGCTGCGGGGTGCCCTCACCCGCGAGGAATTTATCCGGTTTGCCGGGACCTATGGCGGTGCGCCGGTGGTGATCGTTGTCCTCACTGATGCAGCTGATACCCCGGATTTCCACAAGGCAAACATCGAGAGTGCGAGTGCCGCCATGGAGAACCTGCTCCTTGCCGCAACTGCGCTCGGACTTGGTACCTGCTGGATGACCGGGCCGCTCCGGGACGAGACCGCCCTGCGCACAATCCTCTCCATTCCTGAGGGTAAGGAGATCGTCGCCGTCACCCCGCTCGGGTTTCCCTCGGAGGTGCCGGCCGGACAGCCACGCCTTGACCCGGAGCTTGCCAGGAAGGTCCGGTGGGTGGGGTAAAGGGTTCTGCCCTTCCCGTTACGCATCTACTTTTTCCAGGATACGCTCGATGTTGTCCAGTTTCTTTTGCAGGGATTCAACCGATTGCCGCAGTGCCCGGATTTCCGCATGGATCTCCTGAATCTCGGTATTTTTTTCATCCGATGCCCCTGCAAGCTTCTCGATCCATTTTTTGAGATCGTCCGTATCCCCAAGTCTCCAGTCCACCATGAGTTCACTCCCCGACTTTTTCAAGGATAGTTCCGATATGATCCAGTTTCTGTTCCACCCGGGCGAATTTTTCGTTCAGGGCGCCCATCGTCGCTGCCATGGCTTCCCGTTCGGCTTTCTGTTCCGCCAGCATCGCATCGAGGTATTTTTCGATCCAGGCCTTGACCGCCATGACTGCCATGTAGATCGCGATAATGACCAGTACTACGAGGAATACCTGGGTGAGAATCCACGCCAGTGAAAAGCCCATGGTTCCGAGCCCGTTATACGTTTGGAGGGCATTCTTGTCCATTTGGTTGGCCATCCAGTAGGCTCCTGCAATCATTACTGCAAGGAGGAGCCCGAGCAGCAGGATCGTTAATGCGATCACCATCTTTGTTATCCAGTGAAATTCCCCGATCGTTTTCCAAAATCCCATGATTAATCCTCTTTTTTCAGGTTCCCGATTACATCCAGGTTCACGAGCAGTTCGAAGGGCACTGCCTTATAGTACCGTTTGAGGTACGGCGGCTCATCGGAGACACGATTGGTGCCCACGACAAGGCCGGCCTTCTCGAACTGTTTGAGATAAATGTTCACGAGAGGTCGCGATATTCCGACCTCTTCTGCGATCTCCCGCGCAAATTTTTCCTCACGGGAGATCGCCCTGAGTATGTTGAGTCGCTGCTCGTTCCCGAGAAAACTCAGGAGTTGCGCCAGTTCCGGGATGGAATCCGGGCTCAGCATGCTTATGTGTTTAATTATTTTTACACATGATAAAATTTTGTGCCACACATTGTCCGGCACGCACCGGAATTCACAAAGTGGACAGGGGGGGTGGGGGCCCCCATCCTGCAAAAAAAATTGACCGGCCCGGATTTTTTCAAAAGACGGGACCCCCCACCCCCTCCGGCCCGGCAGTCCGGCGTGAAAAGAAAAAATTTTGTCAGATGTACAATTGATAATCAAGTGTACATCTGATAATCAAATGATCAACTGACAACCGTTTTCCGGGATTTTTCACGCGAGCTGCAGGGCCAGGGTACCTGATGCTGTGATCCGGTAGTATTTTTCTTTCCGGTTTCCGGCCGGGCCCGGCACTTCCTGTGCCAGATCAGCGCTGACAAGCGTATTCATCAGGCTCGAAAACGTCCCTTGGGAGAGGATCGGTATTACCGCCCGCCTCCCGGTAACGGCATCAGTTTTTGTCTTCGAGACATTCACCCTGACCCCCGACTTCTTCACCGGTACATAGAAGGGCTCCAGCTGCGTGAAAAGGTGGGAGCGGGGAAGGACCCTGAGTGAAGTATCGGGTTTTCCCGGCGTCCCGGCCAGCACCGCAAGGATCCGCATATAGTTCGGGTTTGCTGCGATCTCGTTGAGCGGGAGGGAGGGGACTGCCAGTTTTTCAGTCGGACCTGTGATACCCTTCCGATCCTCGAACGCATAATACGCATCGCCTTCCAGCCAGAGCGAGACCTGGAAGAGGGCAAGGGAGAGATCCTTTGAGCCCCCCGAGAGATCGAAGGTGAACCGTGCACCGGGATGATCTTTTGTGATCTTCTGCACGGCTGCGGCCACCGATGCCGCTGCCGGGGGAGCGATATACACGAGCGTGGCAGGAATATTGAGGGTGGCGGCGTGGGCCTTGGCTTTGGTGACCGCCTCACGAACCGCGTCCTTGTGCGCTTTTGCCTGTTCGCTGTCCCGTGAGAGGTTGGTATAGATGTCGGTGTCTGCAAAGATGACGATCCGGGTGATGTCCTGCAGGTCCCGGATGGCCGCTGCACTCGCTGCCTCGATCCTCTCCCCTGCCCCAAGGATATGGATGTGCTCCTGCCGGTGCATGATCAGCATCCGGCTGTGCGAAGAGAAAACCTTGCCGGGGGTTTTAGAGCAGAAACAGGCCGAGGAAGAAGGATGCGGTGTTCGTGAGGAACGGGCAGATCCGGGCTCCATACCACACCTTTATCTGGCAGATAAGCGAGATCGTGTGATACCAAAGGAGGTAGATCCATGGCCACCGATCCGGTCTGTTTTATGATAGTCGACGAGGAGAACGCTCCGTTCAGGAGTACGTACAGGGATACGGAATACTACTTCTGCTGTAACTACTGCAAGAAGCAGTTTGACGAGAACCCGAAGAGGTACAGCCGGCTTGCAACCGATATGAGGGTCGATATGGGATCCGGCTGCTGAAAGGATACCGGCATGAACCGACGCGTAACATGCGGCCGGAAAAAACAGGTTTTTTGTCGGGCGCGACGAAAGACGTACTCGGGACTTTTTACAGGGTACCTGACATGACCTTACCAGATACGATCACAAGAACGCTCGAAACCGACGGCAGGTTCCCGATCATGGCACAGGCCCTCCGGGCAACCGGCCTCAATGCCGTGCTCGCCGGGAAGGGGCCGTTTACGGTCTGTGCGCCCACCGACGAGGCATTCCGGCGGCTCCCTTTGGAAACCCTTGCCGCACTCATGGATGACCCCGGGGGTCAGCTGCTCCGGGTCCTCCGGTACCATATCCTCTTTGGCAACCTCTCGTGCCCCACGATAAAGAAACTGAATTTCCCCAAGACCCGCCTTGGGATCACCGTCGAGATAACTGAGAAGGGCGGTGTCGTGATATTCGGCGGCGCCCGGGTGACCATCCCGGACATCGCCTGCACAAACGGCGTGATCCACGGCATCGATCAGGTGGTTATCCCCCGGTAACCGGGGCTGCGTACGTGCGAAGCGCGGTACGCGTTCCTGATCCACCGGTGAAACCCGTGTTCCCCCGGAACGGGTATATTCTCATGGTGGCGGAGCCGGCGGTGCTCAACGTATCGCGGACAACAATCTATAACTTATTTCATGAGCAATATTTCATCCGTTGAATAGCCCCTTTTATCCTTTACACCAAAACACAGCACAGGTCAGGCCATGAACCCACCATCCGTCGTCGACAGCATTCTCTCTGCCCGCTACCTGCGGAGAGGAGAGAAGAATTTTACCGATATCTGCCGCCGCGTAGCCTCGGCCCTGGCAGACGATGAGACTGAACGAGCCCGTTTTTTTGAGGCGATGATCTCGTTGCGCTTCCTGCCCAACTCCCCCACCCTTATGAACGCGGGAACTGAGCTGGGACAGCTCTCTGCCTGTTTCACCCTCCCGGTCCCGGACACCATCGAAGGGATTTTCGATGCGATGAAGGAAGGGGCAATCATCCACAAGACCGGTGGGGGTACCGGGTATAACTTCTCGCATATCCGGCCGGAAGGCTCTCCCGTCCAGTCCACGGACGGCGTCGCCTCGGGCCCGATTTCCTTCATGCGGGTCTTTAACGCGGCCACCGATGTGATCAAGCAGGGCGGGCGCCGGCGGGGGGCGAACATGGGGATCCTCAACGTCTGGCACCCCGACATCCTCGCGTTTATCGCGGCGAAGACAAAAGAGGGCGATATCTCCAACTTCAACATCTCTGTGATGGTGAACGACCGGTTCATGGACCTCGTGGGGAAGCAGCGGTTCGATGACGTCTGGCTCACGAACCCCCACTCGGGAGCAAAAGTCACGGTCGGAGCGATCTGGACGGGCATTGTCGAGGGTATCTGGAAAAACGGTGAGCCGGGCCTCCTCTTCTACGACGAGATCAACCGGCACAACCCGACGCCTTTGCTCGGGGAGATCGATACGACAAACCCCTGCGGCGAGCAGCCGCTCCTGCCCTACGAGAGCTGCGTCCTGGGGAGTATCAACCTTGCCGCCTGTGTTCACGATGACGTTCTTGACGAAGACCTACTCCGCGAGACCGCACGGATGGCGACCCGGTTCCTCGACCTCGTGATTGAGAAGAACGTGTTCCCGATCCCGCAGATCGCGGAGGCCACAAGGAGGACACGGAAGATCGGCCTTGGTGTCATGGGCGTCCACGACGCGATGCTCATGATCGGCCTTGCCTACGACTCCCCCGAAGGGCGGGCATGGTCCGAACAGGTCATGAAACTCGTGACCGATACGGCCGTCGAAGAGTCCCACAAACGTGCCGAGAAACTGGGGACCTTCCCGGCCTGGCAGGGAAGCACCTGGAAAGATTATAAAGTGCGAAACGCTGCGATGACGACCGTTGCCCCGACGGGGACGATCTCGCTTCTCGCCGGGTGTTCGAGCGGTATCGAGCCGGTCTTCTCGTTTGCCTACACGAGGAAGAACACGGTGGGCAAGACCTTTATCATCGTCAACCCGGTGTTCAAGGAGGCGCTCGTGCATACCCTTTCCGGAATGGGTTTTGCCGGAGAGGAACGGGCAAAGAAGGCAGATGAGGTCATCGCCCATGTCCACGAGACCGGCACGATCCAGGACCTGCACTGGCTGCCGGCGGGTTTTCTTTCCCTCTTCAAGACGGCGCTTGACATCTCGTGGCGGGACCATATCCTGATGCAGGCCAGTTTCCAGAAGCATGTCCATGCCTCGATCAGCAAGACCATCAACATGCCCGGCTCTGCGACAAAAGAGGACTGCGAGGAGGCCCTCCTGATGGCGTGGAAACTCGGCCTCAAGGGGATCACCATCTACCGGACAGGAAGCAGGGACAAGGTCGTGCTCGCCCTGAAAGAGAAGAGCCCTGCCCCCGTCGTTCCGGCCCATGCCGGGCCTTCCTCTGCCGCGGCGGCCATACGGGCGGTGCCGGAGACGATCCCCTCGCTGTCCATCGACCGGCCCAAGGAACTCGCCGGCCGGACGTACCTCTGCCAGTCGGGATGCTGCCGTCTCTACGTGACGGTGAACCTGATGGAGGGAAAACCCATGGAGGTCTTTATCCGGACCGTGGGCAGCGGGGGGTGCGACGCGAACAGCAGCGCCCTTGGCCGTGCGATCAGCACGGGGCTCCAGAACGGTGTGCCGTACCTGAAGTTTGTCAAGCAGTTCGGGAAGGTGAACTGCATCTCCGCGATCAAAAATCCATCGTCGGAAGGCCATTCCTGTGCTGACGTGGTGGGGCGGTGCATCGAGCTTTCGGCAAAGAACCAGAGCATCGCGACCCTGAACGACTGGAATATCAGAAAGACCGGGGAGCGGCGGCTCTGCCCCGACTGCCATGAACCGCTGGATTTCGGTGAGGGCTGCAACCAGGGAATATGTAAGCACTGCGGCTGGACCGGGTGCAGCTGATCCTGCTGTAACCTCCTTCAGCGCGCCGTATTTTAATTTTTATGAGCTTTTATCAGAATCTTTTATAGGAACCTTGGGGCCGCAATCCTGCACATGCCATCCATAACCCCCGTCGGCCGCCCTGCCGGAAGAACCTGCCTTCATGGCATTTGGGATTATGCCATGCAAATGCACCATGCAAATATTGAAAAGATAATCCCGGTACAGGATATTATCAATCAATAAAAGGGCGATACAGATGGAGGCGGACAACCATTATGGTAAACAAAGGGCCGGGGGGATTACCGGAGTCAAAGACCCTGCCGGGGCGTTAAAAAAATTCCGGCAGCCTCTCTTTGAGTATCTCGTGAGCGGCCTTGAAGCTGAGGATAAACGGGTACAGCTGATGGCGGCGGGCATGCTCGGGGCGCTTGGCGATCCCGGTGCAGCCGGGTATCTCAAACCGCTGGCGGTGGATCGTGATGCCGACCTGCGTGAAGTCTCCCGGCATTCCCTCACGATGCTGTACCCGCACGGCATGTTTCCCGGTGCCGGGCGGCCGGATCCCTGCGAAGGGTGCATGATCCGGTTGATTGCAGAAGAAGCGCTTGCATACCGGAAGAATGATGTAACCATTGCACTCCCATTCCCTGATACCGATCGCTGATCCTGCGGGACACGTCCTCCGCCGGATAGGGAATAAGAAAAGTACGTAGTACAGGCCGATATCTCCTTTTAACGCATGTTCGTATACCGGTGCCGGCAAAAGAGCCCTGAACCGGAACAAACCACGAAAAAAAAAATTATTTGATGGTTTTTCAGATAAAGAGCGGTGCGAGCACAAGTGTCAGCGTAGCAAGGAGCTTGATGAGCACGTGCAGCGACGGGCCTGCAGTGTCCTTGAACGGGTCGCCGAGCGTGTCGCCGATGACGGCTGCCTTGTGGGCCTCGCTGCCTTTGCCGCCGTGGGCACCGCTTTCAATGAATTTCTTGGCATTGTCCCATGCACCGCCGCTGTTATTAAGGATCAGGGCAAGGAGAATGCCGGTGATGGTCGCAACCATGAGGAAGCCGGCGAGGGCCTGGTATTTCATGGTGACACCGATGATAATCGGGAACCCGATCACAAGAATGCCGGGGATGACCATGTTTTTGAGCGCACCTTGGGTCGTGATATCGATGACGGCTGCATAGTCAGGCTTCTGGGTGCCTGCCATGATCGCCGGGTTTTTGAACTGGATGCGGACTGCTTCGATGACCGACTGCGCAGTCTTGGAAACGGCACGAATGGCGAAGCTGGCAAAGAGAAAGACCAGCATCGCGCCGAGGAGTGCACCGACAAAGACGTGGACATCTGCAAGGTTTACGACATCGAATACCTTGTTGGTCAGCTTGGCAATGTCGGCCATATACGCGTTGAAGAGCAGGAATACAGCAAGGGATGCACTGCCAATTGCATATCCCTTGGTGAGTGCCTTCGTGGTATTACCCGCTGCATCGAGCTTGTCCATGCGCTTGCGGACATCCTCTGGTGCCTCGCTCATCTCAACGATACCGCCGGCATTGTCGGCGATAGGTCCGAAGGTGTCCATGGCAAGGACGTATGCACAGACCATCAGCATACCCACGGTTGCAACGGCAGTTCCGTACAGACCGCCGCTCGGGATACCGCTCATGGTACCGCACCAGTAGGAGATCAGGAGGGAGAGGCCGATGAGGATTGCGGGAATTGCGGTGGTTTCGAGACCGACCGAGAACCCGGTGATGATGTTCGTTGCGGCTCCTGTTTCAGAGGCGTCAGCGATCTTCTTTACCGGGGGGTAGTGGTGGTCGGTATAGTAGAGAGTGACCAGGAGGAAACACACGGAGAGTGCGATACCGACGAGACCTGCATAGAAGAAGTACATCCAGCCGGTTGCAGATCCGAGGAGCCACCGGACCCCGAAGAAGAGGAAGACCGCGGAGATGATCGCCGTGATGTAATATCCCCGGTTCATGGAGTCCATCGGGTCTGCCCCGTCCTTGCCCTTGACAGAGAGGATACCGATCATGCTTGCGAGGAGACCCAGCGCACACATGACGATGGGGAAGAGGATACCGTTGACACCGAAGACCGGGAAGAGCGCAACACCGAGGATCATGGCACCGATGTTCTCGGCAGCCGTGGACTCGAAGAGGTCCGCGCCACGGCCGGCACAGTCGCCAACGTTGTCGCCAACGAGGTCGGCGATGGTGGCCGGGTTCCGGACATCGTCTTCGGGGATACCGGCTTCGACCTTGCCGACAAGGTCTGCACCGACGTCTGCGGCTTTCGTGTAGATACCGCCGCCGAGCTGGGCAAAGAGTGCGACAAACGAGGCACCAAAGCCGAACCCGACGATGACGAAGGGGGTGGTCTGCGGGTTTGCCCCGAGCGCGATGTATGTCAGGGAGACCCCGAGGAGTGACATGGAGGTGATAATCAGGCCGGAGATGGCTCCACCACGGAACGAGAAGTCAAGTGCTTTCCCGTCGCTGTGCTGGGCTGCGGCTGCCGTGCGGATGTTTGTCCTGACTGCAATGGACATTGCGACGACACCGGCGACTGCACTGCACGTGGCACCAACGATATACGCAAATGCCGTGTAGACTGCAAGCGACTGCTGTCCGGTGAAGTAATAGACGGCAAAGATCACGATGGCAAGCACGATGGCAATAATAGCGATAGTCGAGTACTGGCGCTTGATGAATGCTTCCGCACCCACCTTGATCGCATCGGAGACCTCGCGCATCTTGGGCGTCCCCTCATCCTGTGAGAGGAGATTACGCGCCAGGAGAGCAGCGAGGGCCAGTGCGATAACACATATCACAATGACAACGAGTAATGCTGTTTCGATCATTCCCTGACCTCCCTGTGGTGCTATGGGCTCCCTGCGTACAGGGCCGGCTCTGCATCATGACCTAAAATGCACTTGACAGAACAGCCGGTTGTACCGTGATCCATACCACATCAGGCTTGACAACTGATACGGGCAGAAACCTGCCCGTTTCGATGCACCCTTCAGGATGGCGCCATGATACCGGGGAACCCCCGCAACGCCGGCCACCCACCATCAGGACAGTAGTACTGCATTTTTGTTACATTAAACTTTTATCCCCCATGGGGGACGTCCGAACCACCGGAAACGAACCCGGTACCTGCGGGAGGGGACAAAAATTGCCATATTTTTATCCGGGAGAGATAACCGGGCATCATTTTTGGACTTTCCCCTCTGAAAACCGCTGTTCGTGCGCAATTCAATATGATTAATAATGAAAAATACCCATAACCTGATCAGGAGGATATCTGGTGCAAATCGTTCAGTTATTGCTGTTTCTGATCCTTTTTCCGCTGATAGCTGCAATCTTCCTGCTTTTTGCAAGGAAAACCTTTGAAAGCGGCTGGATTGTCAAGATCGCCTCACTGGGCATCGGGGTGGTATCGCTGTATCTTCTCGCTGCCGGGTTTGACAAGGGCGGGATCTCGTATGCCGTATCTGGGTGGGCGATTGATCTCGTCATGATCATCATCGAGCTGGTGATTGCGGTTTACCTGCTCTACCTCGGTATCCGGCACAGGAAATATTCTGCCGTGATCCTGGTCCTTGTCCAGGCAGCCCTGATCCTGTGGTTCGAGGCGACCTATGGCCATAAGATCGAACTGAGCTATAACCTCTTTTTCGACCAGCTCTCGATCATCATGGCGCTCATCATCGGGATCATCGGGAGCCTGATCTGCGTCTATTCGCTGGGCTACATGGAGACCTATCACCAGCGCCACCCTGAGATCGTAGATCGTCGCAGGATGTTCTTTTTCATGCTCTTTGTTTTCCTCTCCGCCATGTTCGGGCTGGTCTTTTCCAACAACCTTGTCTGGATCCTCTTCTTCTGGGAGATCACGACGTTCTGTTCGTTTGTCCTGATCGGGTATTCCCAGACCGAAGAGGCGACCAGCAATGCCTTCCTCGCGCTCTCCATGAACCTGCTCGGCGGGGTGGCGTTTGCCGCCGCCCTGATCTATATTGCGACAATGGACCCCTCCGGGAGACTGCTGGAGCTCAATACCCTGATTTATTCGGGGTACGTATTTGCCATCATTCCCGCAGTGCTGATCTGTTTTGCCGGTCTCACGAAGGCAGCCCAGCTCCCGTTCTCGTCATGGCTTACCGGGGCCATGGTCGCTCCCACGCCGGTCTCTGCCCTGCTCCACTCAAGCACGATGGTCAAGGCGGGCGTGTATATCATCTTGCGGTTCGCCCCTGTGCTGATGGGCACCTCCGAGGGTCTCATGATTGCCCTTGTCGGCGGGATAACATTCCTCCTGACCTCCTTCATGGCGATATCCCAGAGCAATGCGAAGAGGGTGCTCGCGTATTCAACCATCGGGAACCTCGGGTTGATCGTGGCCTGTGCCGGGGTGGGAACCTACAACCTCATGTGGGTGGCGATCCTCCTGATGATCTTCCATGCGGTCGCGAAATCGCTCCTGTTCCTCTGCGTTGGCACGGTGGAAAACCGGATTGGCAGCCGGGATATCGAGGATATGGGCGGACTCATCGAGCGCATGCCGAAGCTTGCCGTTATGATGTTCATCGGCATGGCCGGCATGTTCCTTGCACCGTTTGGTATGATCATCTCCAAATGGGCAGCGATCGAGGCGTTTACGACCGCTCCCTTCGGACTCGTCTTTATTGTCATCCTTGCATTCGGTGGCTCGGCAAGCCTCTTTTTCTGGTGCAAGTGGATGGGAAAGATCCTCTCGGTGATGCGGCACCAGGAGAACGTGGAGACCGGGATCCGGCCTGAGAAATGGGTGGTCCTCTATATACTCACCGGGCTCGTCGTCATGGTCGCCCTGATCTTCCCGCTGATCTCGTCGACACTCATCGAGCCGTTCGTGATGCAGGTCTACGGGGAGACGACCCGGCTCGCACAGGCCAACATCACGATCATGCTCCTGATGCTCGGCCTCCTGATCATCATGCCGTTTTCCATGCTGTTCTCCCGCAAGGCGCCGCGGATAGCGCCACCGTACATGGGCGGGATGTCCACGGAAGGCGGCATGAAGTATACCGGTTCCATGGGTATCTCCCACGACCTTGTGCTCTCGAATTATTACCTGAAAAACTACTTCGGTGAGGAGAGGCTCTCCATGGCCGGCACGCTCGTGTGCTGGGGCCTTATTCTCATTGCCTTCATCATGATCGCGGGGGTGATCCTGTGATCCCGGAACCGTACTCATCGATCATAAACGCGATCATCTACCTGCTCCTTGCGCCGGTGGTCGGGGGGCTTATCGCCGGGATCGACCGCAAAGTGACGGCACGGATGCAGGGACGGGTCGGGCCGCCCCTCCTCCAGCCCTTCTACGATGTGGGAAAGTTCTTCGAGAAGGAGAACCTTGTCGTGACGACGACCCAGAACTTCTATGCCCTGAGTTACCTTGTCTTCATGGCCGTTGCGGGAGCCCTGTTCTTCTCGGGAGGGGATATGCTTCTCGTGATCTTCGCGTTCACGCTCTCGCATATCTTCCTCGTGCTGGGGGCGTACGCATCGTTCTCCCCGTACAGCCATGTCGGGGCGGAACGCGAACTGATCCAGATCATCGCGTACGAGCCGATGATCATCATCACGGCCGTGGGGATGTACATGGTGACCAGAACTTTCTACGTGGGGTCAATCGTGCAGTCCACCACGCCGGTTATCCTGTACCTCCCGGGCGTCTTCATAGGCTATCTGATCGTGCTGACTATCAAACTGCGGAAGTCCCCGTTCGATCTCTCCACGTCCCACCACGCGCACCAGGAGATTGTCAAGGGGGTCACGACCGATTTCGCCGGCCCGAACCTTGGACGGATCGAGATCGCCCACTGGTACGAGTATGTCTTCCTGCTGGGGGTTGTCTACCTGTTCTTTGCGTGGAACCCTCTCATAGCCGTCGCGGCAATCATCATCGCCTATTTCCTTGAGATCCTCATCGACAACACGACCTCGCGGGCGAAATGGCAGCTGACGCTCAAGAGTGCCTGGCTCGTTGCCGGAACTCTCGGTGTCATCAATCTGGGGGTACTGTATTACCTGAGGATGGTGGTGCCATGACGTACCTCGCAAAATCCCCCTGGATCATCCATTACGACGCCTCGTCCTGCAACGGGTGCGACATCGAAGTGCTCGCGGCACTGACCCCGGTCTACGATGTGGAACGGTTCGGGATTGTCAACACCGGCAACCCCAAGCATGCCGATGTCTTCCTTGTAACGGGGAGCGTCAACGAGAAGAACCGGGAGATCCTCAAAAACACGTACGACCTGATGCCGGACCCGAAAGTCGTGGTGGCGATTGGTATCTGTGCCACATCCGGCGGGATCTTCCGGGAGTGCTATAACGTGATGGGCGGTATTGACAAGGTGATCCCCGTGGACGTCTTCGTTCCCGGGTGTGCGGCCAGGCCCGAGGCGATTATCGACGGTGTGGTCAAGGCCCTCGGGATCCTGGAAGCAAAAAGGCAGGCGATGAACGACAGACCGGCTGCCGCTGCAAAACCGGCAGGTGATTCCGTATGATAACACAGGAGCAGTCTATTATCCCTATTGACGTCGGAAAGCTCATCGGAGGCGTGGAACAGTGCAGGAACGAGGGCTACCGGCTCGTCCAGATCGGCTGCACGAAGGTAGGCGACAATGCCTTCGAGATCAATTATTCCTTTGACAAGGACTATATCCTCAAAAACCTGCGGATCACCGTGACTGCCGAGACGGAAGTCCCGAGCATCACCGGCATGTACTGGGGTGCTTTCGTGTACGAGAACGAGATGCATGATCTCTTCGGCATCCAGGTGAAGGGGATCAATATCGATTTCAAGGGCACCTTCATCAGGACGTCGGTAAAGTACCCGTTCGGGGTCACAGTTGTGAAAGGAGAGAAACCATGACCAAGCAGATCATCGTCCCCTTCGGGCCCCAGCACCCGGTCCTTCCCGAACCGATCCACCTCGACCTCGTACTCGAGGACGAGCGGGTAGTCGACGCCATCCCCTCGATCGGGTACATCCACCGGGGTTTTGAGAAACTCGTGGAGAAACGGGAATTTACTGAATACGTCTATGTTGCCGAGCGCACCTGCGGGATCTGCAGTTTCATCCATGGCATGACCTATTGCGTGGGTGTCGAACAGATCATGAACATCGAGGTGCCGGAGCGTGCCGATTACCTCAGGACGATCTGGTCCGAGTACTCGCGGCTGCACTCGCACCTGCTCTGGCTGGGTCTCTTTGCCGATTCCTTCGGCTTTGAGAACCTGTTCATGAACGCGTGGCGGATCCGCGAGCGGATCCTTGATGTGTTCGAACAGACCACCGGCGGCAGGGTAATCCAGGGCACCTGCAAGATCGGCGGAGTCCGGCGGGACATCGCGAACGAGAAGCTGGGTGAGATGGCACAGGATCTTGACCGTACGAGAAAGGAGATCGATGACCTGACGAAGATCTTCCTCAACGACAATACCGTCAGGCACCGGACGCGGAATGTCGGGGTTCTTTCCCGGGACGATGCTTACCACCTCGGTGCGGTCGGGCCAACCGCCCGGGGGAGCGGCGTCGCGATCGACTTGCGCAAGACCGGGTATGCCGCCTACGGGAAACTCAACGTCCCGGTGGTCACGGACAGCTGCGGGGACTGCTATTCCCGCTGCCTCGTGCGGTGCAGGGAACTCTTTTCCTCCATCGACCTGATCCAGCAGGCGATAGAGAAGATCCCGGAGGGGCCGATCGATGTCAAGGTGACCGGTGCCCCGAACGGTGAGTTCTTCTGCCGTGCCGAGCAGCCCCGTGGCGAGCTCGTCCACTACATCAAGGGCGACGGGAGCAAGCACCTTGTCCGCTCCCGTATCCGGACACCGACCCTGTCCAACATCCCGTCCCTCGTCAAAATGCTGCAGGGATGTGAGCTTGCCGATGTCCCGGTGATCGTCCTGTCGATCGACCCCTGTATCAGCTGCACGGAGCGGTGAGGTTCATGGCATTTTTTGAGATGGTGAAGACCGCACTCAAAACCGTAGTCTCACGGCCGGCAACGATCCTGTACCCGTACCAGCCGGCGAAAAAGACCAGCCTCACCCGGGGGCACGTGACGATTGACGAGAGCAGGTGCATTTCCTGCGGTACGTGCCAGAGGAAGTGTCCTGCTCAGGCGATTGTGATCAGCAAAGAAGCGAAAACGTGGCAGATTGACCGGCTCCGGTGTGTTGTCTGCAACTCGTGCGTGGACACCTGCCCCGTGAAATGCCTCTTTATGGATACCCAGTATTCTCCTCCGGTAACTGCACGGAGCGTTGAGATCATTGCGATCACGTACGTAAAACCGTTGAAGGTGGAGAAAACGGCGGACAAACCGGAAAAGAAGGAAGAACCGGGGAAGTGATCCGGGGGGTGATCTTTCACCATGGATCGCCTGAATTTTTTTTAAAAAGGGTTTACTGCAGAGCCGGTCTTTTCTCAATTGTCCCGGTTTTTTATGAACGTCCTGTACCCGTACCAACTATTTTTCAATCAAAAGTCCGGCGCAGCCAGACAAAAAGCTGTCCTGCATGCCGGTTACCAAAGGTTTATGCTCTCCCGTAGGGTAAGATGAAATCAATCAGGCACAAAAAACAGTCCGTACCTGAACGGAAAAACTTCCCGGCGTGGAATGACCGCGCCGGCATACTCGGGAAAAACGCCCAAACGTGCAGGAAATCCTGGAAGACCCCCATGACCGCACTCCCCTGTTCCGTCCATGGATTGGCAGATCGCACCCCCCTGTTCGCCATCCCCGGCTATTCCACCGGCATCCCATCCTGCCCCTGTACATCCACATCCTGCCTGGCCGCGAGAGGATTGCATCAGCAGCACGTGGTGTCCCATGGCGGATAGTGATCTCTTCCTGATCATCGTCCTCTGTATAGCAATACCGGTTCTTGCACTCCTTGCCATCGTGCAGAAAAATCTTATCCGTGCGGTGATCGCATTTGCGGCGTCCAGCATCTGCCTGTCTGCCCTGTTCTACCTGCTTGCCTCCCCCTATTCGGCGGTCCTTGAACTGACGGTCGGCGCCGGTCTTATTGCGGTGCTCTTTCTCGTAGCCCTCATCCTTGCGGGTGGCGAGGAGGAGAAGGTGACGCCATGAATGCAAAAGAAGCGTGTGCGGTCGTCCTTGCCATCGTATTCCTGGTCATGTTCATTGCGATCGTGGTTCCCCGGGGCGGGCCGTGGCCGGTGCTCGCTCCCTCTCTTTCAGCAGCAGGCCCGGCATTATGGAAAGGCCGGACTTACGAAGCGGTCCTGCAGGGAGTCATCATCCTTGCCGGTGTCCTCTCCATCCTCCTGCTCCTGGGACGGAACCGGTCCGGGAGGATGCAGCCATGATCCCGTACGGGACAGCGTTCGTCCTTCTCGCGGCAGGAGCCCTCTTTGCGATCGGTCTTTTGGGCCTGATCGCCCGTTCCAACCTGATCAAGATGGTGATGGGGCTTGAACTGCTCGGGAAAGGGGCGAGCCTCCTCTTTATCCTCGGGGGATACCTTGCCGGTGATACCGGTGTGTCCCAGGCGGTCGTGTTCACCCTGATCGCCATCGAGGCGGTCGTTGCCGGGCTCGCCCTGGCCCTGGTGATCCTCCTGTGCCGGGTCTGGAAGACCTTTGACATTGCCCGTATCGCGCGGATCGCCCGGGGAGGTGAACGGTGATGGACGTGTACCCGTGGATGCTCGTCTGCATCGTTCTCATCCCCTTCGCCGGCACCGGTCTCGTGATGCTTTTCGGGAACTGGCCGGATGTTCGCGAAGCGTGCTCGCTCATCGCCGCAGTCCTCACCTTTCTCCTCTGTGCCCTTGCCCTCCCCTCGGCCTTTGCAGTCCAGCCAATCTCCACCCCGGCACTCCGGATTCTGCCCGGCCTTGATATCCGGTTTACCGCCGATGCCCTGGGCCTGCTCTTTGCCACCCTTGCCTCGACCCTCTGGATTATCACGACGGTGTACAGCATCGGGTACATGCGGGGGTTGCAGGAACGCGCCCAGACCCGGTATTATGCCTCCTTTGCCCTCACGATCGGGGCCGTGATGGGAGTCGCACTCTCCTCCAATATCTTCTCCCTCTTTGTCTTTTACGAGATCCTTGCCATTGCCGCATACCCCCTGGTGGCGCACAAGGAGACTCCGGAGGCGCTCGCGGCGGGGAGGAAGTACCTGGTCTATACCCAGTTCGGGGGCGTGTCCATCCTTGCCGGGATCATGGCACTGCTCGCGATGGGGACCACCCTTGACTTCATACCGGGCGGAAACCCGGGCATTGCTGCCATCGCCCCGGCGTTTGCCCGCCTTGCTTTCCTCCTCCTGTTTGCCGGGATGGGCGTGAAAGCGGCCCTTGTTCCCCTGCACGGGTGGCTGCCGAGTGCCATGGTCGCCCCGACGCCGGTGAGCGGGCTGCTCCATGCGGTTGCCGTCGTGAACACCGGTGTGTTCGGGATCCTGCGGCTGATGTGGTATCTCTTCGGGCCGGAGCAGGTTGCAGACCTCGGTCTCCGGAACCTGGTGATCGCAGCCGCGGTCATTACCATCGTCGTCGGGGCTCTCCTTGCCCTCAGACAGGACGAATTCAAGCTCCGGCTTGCATACTCCACGGTAAGCCAGCTCAGCTACATGATCCTCGGGGCTGCAGTCTTCCTGCCATCGGGAGTTTCCGGGGTGTCCGATGCCGGCCGGGCATTTGCGGTGATCGGGGCGACCTGTGCCTTTACCGCCCACGCGCTGGGCAAGCTGACGATGTTTTTTGTTGCCGGCGCCGTGGCGGTCGAAACCGGGAAGACGAAGATATCAGAGCTTGACGGTATCGGCAGGAAGATGCCCTGGGAGTTTGGTGCATTCACGCTTGCTGCCCTGAGCATGGCCGGCCTCCCCCCCATGGTAGGCTTCGTTTCCAAGTGGTACCTGGCCCTGGGGGTCGGCACTACTGATGCCTCCGGATGGTGGATGCTCCTCGTTCTTGCCGGGGCCAGTGTCCTGAACCTTGCCTATTTCCTCCCGGTGATCTTCCGGGCATTTTACCGCCCCGGTGATCCCGTGGTGCCCCGCGTCAGCCCGGCCCTCCGCTGGCCCATTGTCGTGACTGCCTCCCTGGGACTCCTCTCCGGCCTCTGGACGCTGTATCCCTGGAGCCCCTTCGGGCTCTGTGTCCAGGTCGCTGCCGTGGTAACCCATACGGCGGTTCCTGCGCTCGGGAGCTTCATGCCCGGCACGGCCATCCCGCCGTTCCTGGTCTTCCTGGTCGGCGCCCCCCTCGTCCTTGCCCTGAAAGGGCGGGCCCGGCAGGCGGGGCTGGTTACCCTCGGTGGCATCGCCCTTGTCTGCGTCCTCCTCCTCCCGGGGGGGTATCTCTCCGGTACGGCGGCCGCCACCGTGACGCAGTGGAACCTGCCCTTCATGGGGTATACTCTCACCCTCCTGCGAGTCGACAGCCTCTCGTACCTTGTGGGGGTGATCTTTGCGGTCATCACCTTCCTTGCCATCCTGTATGCAGCGGCCGTGGCCGCACCCCGCCTCCACCTCTATGCCCTCCTCTATGCCGGGGCCTCCCTCGGGGTAGTCTTTGCCGGGGACTGGATTACCCTTCTTGTTTTCTGGGAGATCATGGCAATCACGTCGACCTTCCTGATCTGGCAGGAAGGCGGGGAGGCGATCGGGGCGGGGTACCGGTACCTGCTCTTCCACGGCCTTGGCGGGGCGCTCCTCGCGGCGGGGATTGCCCTGCTCTTTGTCGGCGGGGGCTCCCCGGTTGTCGGGCCGCTCTCCGGTATACCCGCCGGGCCTTACCAGTTATGGGCGTCCGTCCTGATCGTGCTGGGTATCGCGGTCAACCTGGCCATGATCCCGCTCCATACCTGGCTTCCCGACGCGTACCCGAGGGCAAACTTTGTCGCGAGCGTCTTTTTGTCGGTCTACACCACCAAAGCGGCCGTCTACCTCCTTGCACGGGCGCAGCCCGGGAGCGAGTACATCGCCTTTCTGGGAGCACTCATGGCCGTGTATGGCGTCACCTTTGCGGTCTTCCAGAACGATATGCGCCGTCTCCTCTCCTACCACATCATCTCCCAGGTGGGGTACATGGTAGCGGGGATCGGCATCTTGGGGTGGCTGGGGGCGGCGGACGCGATCGGGCAGCTCGGCCTCGACGGAGGCATGGCCCACCTCTTCAACCACATCCTGTACAAGGCCCTGCTGTTCATGGTTATCGGCGTGATCATCTGGAAGACCGGCGAAAACCTGCTCTCCCGCGTAGGCGGGCTCCAGAAAAAGATGCCGGTCACCGCCATTGCATTCTGGGTCGCGGCGTTCTCGATCGCAGGGGTCCCGCTCTTTAACGGGTTTGTGTCCAAGGGGATGGTGATCCTTGCCGCCGAACACACCAGTATCTGGCTCTGGGCGCTCCTCGAGATTGCCTCCTTTGGGACATTCGTCTCCTTCCTGAAGCTCGGTTATTTTGCCTTCCTGCGGCCGGGAACCACCGACGGGTCCGACCCGCCGCTCCTGATGCAGGCGGCCATGATCGGTGCTGCCGCCCTCTGCATCATCATCGGGGTGTACCCGCAGGCCCTCTACACCCTCCTGCCGTACCCGGTGGCGTATAATGCCTATGCTCCCGCGCAGGTGGCAGGTGCCCTCTTGGTCCTCGGGGCAGCGGCCCTGTTCTTCTTTACGGTCGGGAAAAGGGTCCTTGAACCGCATGAGGTACCGCACAGGGATATTGACCTCCTGTACGGAAAGGCCTGCCACGGCGTCTGCGTCTTTGCCGGCATTCTCAACGACGTCTTCCGGCAGTGCTACGTATATGCCCTCGCTGCGGTCCGGTGGCTGTTCAATGCAGGCGCGGCTGCCATGGGCATGGAGAACCGGGATGTGAACTGGAACATCGCCATGTTTGCGGGCATACTGGTGGCGCTCGTCGCGGTGGTTGCGCTGGGGGCAGGCCTGTGAACCCGCCGGAAATTGCCGCATTCATGCCCATCCTGATCGGGCTCTGCGGTATCGCGATGTACTTCATCACCAGACTTCTTCCGGCAAACCTCCGCCACTGGAGCGGGACGCTCACCGGCTTTCTCCTTCTCGCGGTCTTTGGTCTCCTCCTCTCAGTCATCATCCAGCACGCGGCCTACCCTGCGATCTCCTTTATCGGGCTGACCGGGGGACTCCTTGTCACCGGGATCGGTGCAGTTGCCGCGTGGTCTTCGGCGGGGAATCTTGACCCGAAGGGTCCGGTCCAGTTTTATTACCCGCTCTTTTTGTTTGCCCTTGCCGGGGCGATGGCAGTCGGGTTTGCCACCGACCTCTTTACGATCTTTGTGCTGGTGGAACTGTCCGCCGTCCCGGTCTACGCCCTCTGTGCCTACCGGCACCGGGAAGATCCATTGGCCCTTTCGGCTGCGATCAAGTATCTCCTCCAGGGCGTTGCCGGCACCCTTACCGCGCTCCTGGGTATTGCCGTCATCTTTGTCCTGGGCCATACCCTGACCATCTCCCAGCTCCCGTCTGCCCTTGCCGGTGCGGACCCGCTCCCGGTCCTCTTTGCTGCCATCCTGATCATGGTAGGGTACGGCGTGAAACTCGGGATCGTCCCGCTCCATACGTGGCTGCCTGATGCGTATGCCCGGGCCCCCGTCGGTGTTACGGCCATCATGGTCGGGCCGACGAAGATCGGTGTCCTGATCGCCATGTTCCTCTCTCTCTCCGCGCTGCCCGCCACCGGCACCCTGCCCCGCACCCTCGGGATGGTCATCCTCTTTTTTGCCGTGGTTACGATGACCGCGGGCAACCTCCTCGCCCTCAACCAGCCGGATCTCCGGTACGTCCTCTCCTATTCGAGTATCGCCCAGATGGGGTATATCCTGCTGGGGTTCGGGATCGGCCTTTTCTATAACCTGCCGCTCGGCTTTA
>Ga0326728_10007694_pt1 | contig 27357 bp, 22 predicted proteins | sample MB3enrmetagenome_FD_207602 | JGI IMG/M metagenome (GOLD analysis project Ga0326728, IMG submission 207602) | Lab enriched peat soil microbial communities from McLean, Ithaca, NY, United States - MB31MN | ecosystem: Environmental > Terrestrial > Soil > Wetlands > Peat | place: USA: New York...
GTTCGAGCTTTCACCTCCTGAGTCGCCTCACGAAGGCGTCGAATATGACTACGCGGGTAAATCAGCCAATTCCCGCGGCCGGACTTGCACCGGCAAGACAGGCAGCCTTATGGGCTGCAAACAGAGAAAAACATCTCGTCTCTGTGGTCTCTGTGACCTCTGTGGTGAGGTGTTTCAAGCCCCGGACGAGCAATGCGCCTTTACCCGCTTCGCAGCAAATGTCGCAGTGCGCCCTCGAGTTGCGGAAAGCGGAACTGATATCCCGCGCTCAGGAGTCGCGCCGGCTCGAGGCGAGCGCTGTCCAGGAGCAATTCCTTCCCCATTTCGCCGAAAGCCAGACGAACGGCAAAGGCAGGCATGGGGAAGATGGTGGGGCGCCCGAGAACCCGGCCAAGCGTTTTGGTGAATTCCAAGTTTGTGACCGGATTGGGTGCCACGGCGTTGACCGGACCACGGAGCGTCTCGGTGGTTATCGCAAACAAAATGATTTGCACCAGGTCGTCAATTGCAATCCAGCTCAGGTATTGCCTTCCCGATCCGATCCTCCCACCCACTCCCATCTTGAAAGCCGGCAGCATTTTGGCCAATCCGCCGCCCGCCCGGCTGAGGACGAAACCAAACCTGAGGTTGACCCCTCGAATCCCGCCCTCGGTGGCTGGCTTTGTCGCCGCTTCCCATTCCTGGCACACCTGGGAAAGAAAAGATGAACCCGCTCCACTTTCTTCCCTCAACACCTCATCGCCGCGGTCTCCGTAGTAACCGCTGGCCGATGCCGCGACAAGCACTCGGGGCCGACTGGAGAGGCTCGCGAGGGTTGCGCACAAGAGGCGCGTGCTTTTGACTCTGCTCTCACGGATGGCACGCTTTTTTGCGGTATTCCACCTGCCGGTGATGGGCTCTCCCGCGAGGTGAACTGCCGCGTCGAAGCCTTCCAGCGCCGGCGCGTCAATTTCGCCGCCAGCCGGATCCCAGTACACCAGGGATTCCCCGCCCCGCGGCTTGAACCTCACTAAACAACTCACGCGATGCCCGGCGGTTTTCAGGACTGGAATGAGCGCTTGCCCAATCAGCCCGCTTGCTCCGGTAACCAGGATATTCATGGGCGGCCCCCGGAAGGGCAGGTGTCAGGTGCCAGGTTTCAGGTGTCAGGTGCCGGGTGCGGTTCAAAGTGTAAAGTGTAAAGTCTAAAGTCTTAAGCGTGGGCAATAGTTGACGTCAACGCTTTGCAATCACGCCTGCGGTCTGCTGTTTACGCTTCATCCTCTATTTACCCTTTATCCTTTACCCTTTAGACTTTTGCCTGACACCTGCCCTCACCCTTCCACCCGAATGCGCTTCAGTTCCGCCTCCGACCGGCCGTCCTTGCGGAGCCATTCAATGGACTCGTCAAGAACCGCGCGCATGGCCTCCAAAACTTCAATGGCGGCGTTGCGCAGGTGCTTCGTCGATCGGGTGTGGCGTGGCTTGAACCTTCTCAAGAGTGGGGCCAATTCCTGCAGCATCCACACGGCACAAGGCGGGATTCCCGCGCTTTCCGGCTCACGCCGGCCGCGGGCTCTCTTGTTTCTTTTCGCGTTGGGCATTGTTCCTCCCAAGTACCACGACAAGTTCACCACCCTGGATGCGGGCACTTAAAGGCTCGCAATGGGCGATCCTCTGCGGCAACGACACATGCCGCTTCGCTCCTCCCACGCGGATGATGAGCTCGTCCATCTTCTTATGAAGGTTGATATCGTCGCCCGTAACAAAGGGCAATTTGAGATGAAGTTGGTAGTTGCCATTCACTTTGCGGAAACGGTAGGGTGATTCGGTGAAGAAGTGTTTGGATGGATCCTGGTCGCCATAGAGCGCCCTGCCCAGCCGCATTAACCTCTCTGTCCCCAGAACCTCATCCTCAAACAGGGGCACGCGCCAGACCGGCACGGGCGCGAAGAACTCCTCCACCGACTGTGTCCAGCGCTCCTGAGTGTCCTTCCAGGAATTGAAGAACGTATCGCGAACCTTGTCGGGCAGAATCCGGTTCACGATGACGGCATCAATGGTCAACCCGAAAAGGCAAAAATAGGTGAAGGCCCGTTGCGTTTCCTTGAGCACGACCTTCTCCGGGTTGGTGACCAGCCGCACCGTAGTGATCTTCGGGTCGGCCATGAGCTGGTCGATCCCGGCCAACTTGCGATGCAGCAATTCCAGGTTCTCAAAGTAGTCTTCCTTAGGAATGGGCACGCCAGCCACCGTACTGAGCATGGGACGTACCATCCTCACCAGCCGGCGCTCCAGCTTGAAGAGCTTGGACATGTACCACTCGAGTGTAGTGGGGATACTCACGAACCGCAATGATTCGCCGGTGGGAGCGCAATCCAGCAACATCACGTCGAAGGCCTTTTCGCGCACGTACTGATTCACGTAAAGCAGCGAGCTGACTTCCTCCATGCCCGGAAAGATGGCAAGCTCTTCGGCCAGTGTTTGCTCGAGCCCGGAGACGTTCAAGAGGGCTGAAACGTAACCATAAACAGAGTCCCAGTGGCGGGAAATCTCCTCCTGGACGTCCACCTCCTGTATCCAGAGGTTTTTCGAGACATTCACGAGCTTTCCGGCCTCGTGATCCATCAATCTCTTTTCAAGGTCAAAGGCATCGCTCAAAGAATGGGCCGGATCGATTGACATCACCAGAGTGCGGTAGCCGCGCCGGGCGAGTTCGAGACCGGTAGCGGCGGAGATGCTGGTCTTGCCCACTCCACCCTTTCCCGTGTATAGAATGATGCGCATGCCCTCGCCTCTCGATCCAGCATCGCCCCCTTCAATCAGAATAAAGTGTAAAGGATAAAGGGTAAAGGATAAAGGGCAAAGGTTTAAGGGTAAAGGCTGAAGGGTAAAAGGGCGAAGCATTCTTCATCGTTCAACTTTTATGAGATGGCGGAAATTCCTTTACCCTTTACCCTTTAACCTTTAACCTTCAACCTTTCTCTTCACCATCCCGAATCCTGAATCCTGCCTGTACAATTCAGAATTCATAATTCACAATTGGTTCGTGGCCCAGGTGCTTCTAGCCGGCAAGGACTGGCAAGCTCGCGCGCTCCTTCGTGCGCAACTGATGGAGGAAGGCGTCAGCGTCGAGGCCTATGAGACGGTTGATGATGCCCTGGCGCAACTCGAATGGTGCTTTCCCCTCCCGTCGCTTCTCATTGTTGACCTTTCCGCCAGCGATCACCCTTCGGCAGATGTCGAGCGTTTGACGATCTGGGCCAAGCGCCTTCCCATCTGGGTCATAGCCAGCCACACCTCGAGTGTGAAGGGCGGCCTCGAGGGCCACGGCTTCGAAGCACTCCTCTTTCGGCCAGTGGACATGCGGCAACTTGTTCAACAAATCCAGCAGCGCCTTAGCCGGTAGGCAGTGGGCAGTAGGCAGAACCCCAGAATAAGCCGTCGGAACGGTCGCCCTCTCCCCAGGGGAGAGGGTGGACCGCGACACCGCTTTCACCAGCCGTAGACCCAGGGGATAGGAGCAAACTTGCCGGGCCAATCGCTGAGGTTGTGCGGCCACCCGATCCAGGTGGCCTCGTGCGGTTCCCATTCGGCAGGCAAGCGATACCCAACCGCCGCAGGCGAGATTCCCCCCTTCGGTCCGTCGAAAGCCCCGTCATTCCCGCGAAAGCAGGAGTCCAACCCCTTCCGGACTGACGCGGACCCCCGCTTGCGCGGGGGTGACGACACGGGGCGAGTTTCGTCTCTATGGGTGGGCGACATCTGGCTTTGCTTCCTCACTCGCTCCGTTTGCCGTGACTAGTGGCTAGCTGCCAGTGGTTAGTGGCCGGCGGAGCCACTCACGACTAACCACTAGCCACTAGCCACTAAGCACTAGCCACTACCGTTTCTGCGCCACGTTTTCTCATCCCAAGAATCGTTGAGTTATTCCCGCATAGGCATCGATTCGCCGGTCGCGGAAAAAGGGCCAGTTGCGCCGAGTCTCTTCCAGGCGGTCGAGGTCAACTTGCGCGAGCACCAGCTCCTCCCGGTCCGTCGAAGCTTCTTTCAGGACCACGCCGAACGGATCGGCGACGAATGAAGTCCCCCAGAATTCCAGCCCCGCTCCCTGCGCCTCTGTTGGCTTCTCAAAGCCCACCCGGTTCACCGCCGCCACGTACACGCCGTTGGCGATGGCGTGGCTACGCTGGATGGTTCGCCAGGCATCGCGCTGGGCGTCGCCGTACTGCGCTTTCTCCTGCGGGTGCCAACCGATGGCGGTGGGATAGAACAGAACGCTCGCGCCCTGGAGCGCCGCCAAACGCGCCCCTTCCGGGTACCACTGGTCCCAGCAAATCAGCGTCGCGATGCGTCCCACGCGCGTGTCGAAGGCGGGAAATCCAAGGTCGCCGGGCGTGAAGTAGAACTTTTCGTAATAAGCCGGATCATCGGGTATGTGCATTTTCCGGTAGATTCCGGCCACCTCTCCATTCGCATCGATAATGGCGGCGCTGTTGTGATAAACACCTGCGGCGCGCCGCTCGAAAATCGGCACGATGACAACCACTTGCTTCTCCTTGGCGATTTTCCCCAGCGCTTGCGTGCTGGGGCCAGGCACAGGCTCAGCGAGGTCGAAAAGGGCCGCGTCTTCCCGCTGGCAGAAGTATTGCGAGCGGAAAAGCTCCGGCAGGCAAATGACTTCGGCGCCCTGGTCCGCTGCCTCCTCGACACGCGACTCCGCCCGCCGCAAGTTCTCCCGCGGGTCAGGCATACACGCCATCTGTATCAAGCCGATGGTGAGTTTTCGTTGCATTTAAATGAGCGTACACAAGTTCAGGCGCTGTGCCAAGGGAGTTGTGCGAGAAGCAATTCTGAATTATGAATGGTGAATTGTGAATTCTGAAAACGGACTTAGCGGCCATGAGTAAGTTTAGACGAAATCCAGTGACGGGCGTCTTCCCAGGGAATGGTTTTTGCTTTGCCGGAATCGAGGTCCGCGATGCGGCGTGCAATTTCTTCGTTCCAGGCGGCTTCGACGGCTTCGGGATCGTCGTGGGCGCCATCCAGGCTCTCCAGCAGAGAACCCGCCAATTCGGCGCGTTCTTCCGCGCTAAGGGCGAGGGCGCGCTTCAATAGTTCAGTGGCGTCGTGCGTCATGGGATAATTATACGACCAGAGTCAGGACACGGGCCAGGGGTCACCGGAAAAAACAAAGAGCTGATAGCGGCTTGTGCGTATGGAATCAGGCGTATAATTCTGCTTCATGTCCGGCCTGGGTCGTCGGGTATTATCCGACCGATTCTTCTTCATCACCTGCTGGCTGCTGCCCCGGCGGGGCAGGCTTGATGAACCCGAATTCAGGTGGTTGGCCGACGTGCTGCGTCGGCCCCAGCCGAAGCGAGATTCTCCGCGTCCTCTGTGCCATTCAAGCTTTAACACGGAGAGCACGGAGGATCTCTGTGACCTCCGTGTTGAAGCTCTTCTGACCACGGAGGACACGGAGGCCCTGACGACACGAGGGGAAATCTCCGCTGCGAATGCCAAGAAAATCGCGGCCAGCCCTGCAAAGGGAGCGAGAGGAAATGAAAAGAATGGATTGCAGCAAATGCGGCGCGCCCGCGAGAGTAGTGCATGGCACTTACGAACTCAAAGAGGTGGGTCTGAAGAATGTTGTTCTTCAGGGGATTGAGATCGTCAAATGCCCGAAGTGCAAGAACGAGGATCCGATCATACCCAACATGAACGGACTCATGAGAGCCCTGGCGCTCGCAGTAATCGAAAAGCCGTACCGCCTGACCGGTGAAGAGGTGCGTTTTTTTTGGAAGTATCTGCGGCTGACGGGGGAGGAGTTCTCCCGGCTCATTCACGTCGATAAGAGCACGCTATCGAAGTGGGAAAACAACGACGATCGCGTGGGTGATCAAAGCGATCGTCTGATCCGACTAATAGCCCTTGGCCTGGGGGAGGGATTGAAAAAGGAGAGCGAACGCGTAATCCGATCGTTCCCGCAGATCAAAGGCAAGCCTCACCCGGTTGGCATCCAAATGAACGCCACCACGTTGAGTTACCAGTACGCACGAGGAGAGGATCAACCATGAAGTCCTACACCGAATACCTATGGTTCAACACCAAGAAGCCACGTGAATTCATCAACATCACGGAGGAAGTCGAGAAGGCGCTGGAGAAGTCGCAAATCAAGGAAGGGCTGATTCTTGTGTCAGCCATGCACATCACTGCCGGAGTGTATGTGAACGACGCGGAAAGCGGCCTGATCGCCGATATCGAGGAGTGGCTGGAGAAGTTGGCGCCCTTCCGCCGCGATTACCGTCACCATCACACCGGCGAGAGCAACGGCGACGCCCATCTGAAGAATCTCCTGATCGGGCACGAAGTGGTGGTTCCGGTGACGAACGGGAAACTCGATTTCGGCCCCTGGCAGCAGGTTTATTACGCCGAATTCGACGGCCAGCGGCGCAAACGGGTGGTGATCAAGGTCATTGGGGAGTAGGGGCTGGAGGCTGGGGAAGGTTAAAGTGTAAAGGGTAAAGTCTGAACTACGAACTGCCCACTGCCTTCTCCTATTCCCTGTTCCCTATTCCCTACTCCCTGCTTCCTCCCTATCCCCTATTCCCTATTCCCTGTTCCCTATTCCCTACTCCCTACTTCCTCCCTATCCCCTATTCCCTATTCCCTATTCCCTGTTCCCTGTTCCCTATTCCCTGTTCCCTATTCCCTGCTCCCTACTCCAGCCGCTTGCCGTCAACGTCGTAGACGTCCACAGGGCCATACTTTTTCAGGGTGTCTTTAATCTGCTTGCCATCGCCCACGCAGACGACCTGCAAGTGGTCGAGATCGACGTATTTCCTGGCCGTCTGTTCGACGACTTCGGGGCTCACCTTCGCAACTTGTTCGGGATAGCGGTCCCAGTAGTCTGGAGCAAGGCGGAAGTAATTTGCGGTCATGCAGAAGTTGAGCAAAGTGGCCGGTTGCTCGAGGGAGAGGGCGAAACTGGCGACGATGGAGCGGCGAGCCTCGTCGAGTTCCGGTTCCGGCACGCGCTCCGTGCGAATGCGCTTGAACTCCTCCATCAGTTCGTGCAGCGAACCATCGGTAACAGCATTGCGGACCTCGGTGTTAGCCCTCCAGACGCCCGGGTAGATGTCGGAAGTAAAGGAACTATAGGCGCCGTAGGTGTACCCATGCTTCTCGCGCAAATTTAGAAACAGGCGGGCGCTGGGGCCGCCACCCAGAACGCGGTTCATGACCGTGAGAGGTATGAAATCCGGGTCGGCGCGGCGCAGCGCAAAGTCGCCCGCGAGAATATTGGTTTGCACGGAGTCGGGACGGTCCACAAGGGTGATTTTCGTGGGCGCAGGTGGCAATACTGTTCCCAGGTCCGGCGGGGTCACGGGCTGGCTTTTCCAGGCCCCAAAGGATTTCTGGATCAGTGAAACAACTTGATCGAACTGGACGTCGCCCACCACGCCGAGGATGGCATTATTGGGCACGTAATACCGGTCGTGGAAATCTTTGAGTTGCGCCGTAGTGATCGCTTTGAGCGATTCCGGCGTGGCCGAAACAACAGAAGCGGCAAAGTCACCGTAGAGCACTTTGTGAAACCGTTCCTGGGCCAGGAAGCCCGAGCGCGATCGCATCTGCTCGACCTGGGCCAGTTGACGTTTCTGGTATATGGCAAACTCGTCGGCGGGAAACGTCGGATTCATGACGACATCACTCATCAGCTCGAGGAGGCGCTCCGTGCTCTCGGAAAGGCCGGAAGCGCTCACCGTCGAGGTGTCAGCGCCGAATTCAGCCGAGGCCGAGAGGCTTGCCCCGATGCCATCGACGTCGGCAGCGAGCTGGGCGCTGGTGCGCTGAGTGGTACCCTCGCGAAGCATTTCCGCCGTGGCTTTGGCCAGTCCCGGAAGGTCCTTGGGGTCGGCCAAAGCGCCGGTTTTCACCCACAAGGTGAACGCCACGGTGGGCAGCTTGTGCTGTTCGAGCACCAGGACGGTCAAACCGTTGTCGAGCTTCGTCTCACGCGGGCGTGGCAGCTTGACGCGCAGGATTTCCTTGCTCACGGGAGCACGGTTGAGCCGCTTCACCTCTGAGACCGCCGTCGCCTTGTTGCCGCCGGGGCCTTGCGCGCGGGCAGTCGTTCCGGTAAGGTCCACCAGGCAAAATGCGACGAAAAAAATCAATGCAAAGCGCTTCATCGACTTCCTCCTCTGAGACGAGTGCAAAAGCAACTACAGAGATTCTTCGCCCCGACAAGTCGGGGCTCAGAATGACAGGCGTTTCGGTGGGGCCATGGTGCGTCGGCTGACGGATAGAGTCGCCGCTACACGTCTGCTAATGGCCCGCCGCCGACTTCGCCGGAGAGCTTGCGGGCAGCGTGGTCACCACCGCCCGTGCCGAAGTCACCAGGTATTTTTGTGCAGCCTGTTTGACCTGCTCTTCAGTAACGGCGTTGAATTTATCAAAGCTGGTACTGATCAAGTCGGGATCATTGAAAAACACTGCGTATTGACCCAGCCGTATAGCCGTGAACAGCGACGACTGGCGGCTCTGGATCTGGCTCCGCAGGTACTGAGTTCGGGCCTTTTCAATCTCCTGGGTCGTCACCCCGTCCCTCTGCACGGCTTCAATCTCATCGTAGATAGCCTTCTCGAGGTCCTCCGGCTTAACGCCAGGGCGCGGGGTGGCGGTGATGTAAAGCAAGCCGGGGCCAATTCGCGCGTCCGGCTGCACCTGGACGGAAACCGCAAGTTGCTTTTCTTTTACCAGGTGCTGATAGAAGCGCGAGCTTTGCCCGGTGCCCAGAATACTGGCCAGCACTTGCACCTGAAAGTTCTCCGCTGTGTCCCCAGGAGGAATATGGTAGGCGATCATGAGCTGCGGGAGGCGCGCCAGTGGGTCATAGATCACCTCTCGTCTTTCACCGTAATGCTCGGGTTCCGCCAAGTCGGCCTTCGGCGGCGCCGCCTGCGACGGGATGGCGCCAAAATACTTCTTCACTTTCTCCAGGGTCTCCTGCTGGTTCAGGTCGCCGACCAGGACCAGAACGGCGTTGTTGGGAGCGTAGTAAATCCGGAAGAAATCCTTCACGTCCGCCACGCTGGCAGCGTCGAGATCGGCCATGGAGCCGATGGTGGAATGCTTGTAAGCGAAGTTGTCGTAGGAGAGGTTGTCAATTTCGAGCTCTGACTTCCCATAAGGCTGGTTATCAATTCCCAACCGGCGCTCCTCTTGGACCGCGTTACGTTGGTTGTCCAGATTGGCCTGGTTGAGCGCCAGGGAGCGCATGCGGTCTGCTTCGAGGAAAAGGCCCAAGTCCAACTGGTTCTTGGGCAATTCTTCAAAGTAGTTCGTGCGGTCCTCAGTGGTCGTGCCGTTCATCCCGCCGCCATTGTTCAAGACCAGGATGAAGTGCTCGCCCTTGCCCACGTTCTCTGAGCCCTCGAACATCATGTGCTCGAAGAGATGAGCGAACCCGGTCCGGCCGGGGCGCTCATTGCGGGAGCCGACGTTATAGGTGACCGCAATCGAAAAGACCGGCGCGCTATGGTCAGGCGCGATAATCACACGCAACCCGTTCGCGAGCCGCTGGTCGGTGAAGTCCAACCGGGGGACCTTCGACTGTGCGGCGACCGTCTGGACGATCCCCAGGAACAAAGCCAGGAGCAGACCCTGAATGCCATGCCTTCTCATAGGAAACACGCTCCAATACACCAGATTTCTGCTGACTGTGAGTTTTTTAGTCTGCCCCATCTCGGATGGGGAATCAAGAAGAAATGCTCACGCCATGGCCCACCTCATTGCTCACTCGACCTGCCTTTCATTTCCCGGTGCATATAGCTCATTCAGTTGGCGGTTTGTATCCAACCATTAGCTGGCGGCTCGCATCCAGTGGGTCTGGGTAAGTGTATGTTTTTCCGCTCTCCGGCGACAACTCTAACCTCAGGCCAGGCTTCCTGGTTGCTTGATGCTGTGGTTTCTTGTATCTTGAACCTTCCTAGGTATCTCCAGGCCCATCCTGCTGGGTAGCCTTGAGGGGTCCTATATGAATCGTCGAAGAATTATCTGGAAATCATGCCTTCTGATGCTCTGCCTTGCGGGGGGATGGCAGGCTCTCGTAGGGCCGGATGGCGTTCGGCCCGAGCCGAGCGCCGCTCGACCCCACGTCCAGGGCGCTGGATATATCCTCCAGGGGGGACAAGTTAGCCACCAACCGCCAAAGGCTAATGGCGGCGCGGCGCCGGCCGAAAAGCCTGCGGTGCTCTATGCCCAATTGCCTTTGAGCTTCGAGGCCAACCAAGGCCAGACGGATAAACAGGTGAAGTTCCTCTCGCGCGGGCGGGGGTATGGCTTGTTCCTGACCGGCGATGAGGCGGTGCTCGAACTGCAGGATTCAGGATCCAGGATTCAGGATTCAGGACCTAGAGCCAAGCCTTTTGGAGCCACGAGCGCGTTGCAAGGGACAACGGACAACGGACGACGGACAACGAAGTCCGCCTTGCGGCTCAAGCTCGTCCATGCGGATCGAAATGCCGCGGTCGCCGGCGCCAACGAGCTGCCTGGCAAGGTCAACTACTTCCTTGGCAACGACCCCAAGAAGTGGCGCACAAACGTACCCACTTACGCCCAAGTCAGGTACAGGAACGTTTATCCCGGTATCGACTTGGTTTATTACGGGAACCAGATCGGACAACTGGAATATGACTTTGTGGTGGCGGCGGGGGCGGACCCGGGCGCCATTACCTTGGGGGTGGAGGCGCAGGGGCAAGAGCGAAATTCGAAACTCGAAAATCGAAACTCGGCGGCCCATGCGCCGCTCCAAATCGCCCCCGATGGCGACCTGGCGATCCCAACCGGGGGCGGCGAGCTGCGCTTCCACAAACCCGTCGTTTACCAACAGCGGGAGTCAGAAGTCAGGAGTCAGGAGTCAGGGGCAAAGAATCCACAACAAGGCGTAGCGAACAATCGCAAATCACCAATCACAAATCGCAAATCCGTTGAGGCTCGCTTCCTCCTCGACGCCCAGAATCGTGTCCGCTTTGCGCTGGGCCCCTACGACCACACCCAGCCGCTGGTCATCGACCCCGTGCTGGTCTATTCCACCTATCTGGGCGGTAGCCGTACGGACAGCGGCTCGGGCATCGCCGTGGATTCCTCCGGCAACACCTACGTGACCGGGGTCACTGATTCCACCAACTTCCCCACTGCCAACCCACTGCAAGCGAGACTGGCAGGCGAACAAAACGTGTTCGTGGCTAAACTGAACCCAGCGGGCTCGGCCCTGGTCTATTCCACCTACCTGGGCGGCAGCGATTCCGACGAGGTCTTCGGCATCGCCGTGGATTCCTCCGGCAACGCTTACGTGACCGGGAAGGCTGGGTCGCCCAACTTCCCCACCACCCCAGGCGCTTTCCAGACGACTTTGGGATCGGCATCCAACGCCTTCGTGGCCAAACTGAACCCGACGGGCTCGGCCTTGGTCTATTCCACCTTTCTGGGCGGCAGCGGTGGTGAGTATGGCTTTGGCATCACGGTGGATTCCTCGGGGAACGCCTACGTCACCGGCTCCACTAGTTCGACCAACTTCCCCACTGCCAACCCGCTCCAGGCGAGCCTGGCAGGTGAACAAAACGCGTTCGTGGCCAAACTGAACCCGACGGGCTCGGCCCTGGTCTATTCCACCTATTTGGGCGGCAGTAGTATTGACACCGGTGACGGCATCGCCGTGGATTCCTCCGGCGACGCTTACGTGACAGGGGTAACAGGCTCGTCCGACTTTCCTACCGCCAACCCGCTCCAGGCGAGCTTGGTAGGTACGTCGAACGCCTTCGTCGCCAAACTGAACTGGAGCGGTTCCGCCCTCAGCCTGGTCTACTCCACCTATCTGGGTGGCGGCGGGGATGCGGCCGAAGGCATCGCCCTGGATACCTCCGGCAGCGCCTACGTGACCGGATACACCACTTCGCCTGTTTTCCCCACAGCCAACCCGATCCAATCGAGCTTGGCACTGGGCGCTCTGTTTAACCCGTTCGTGGCCAAACTGAACCCGGAGGGCACGGCTCTAGTCTACTCCACCTACCTGGGGGGCAGCGGCGCTGCGCAAATTGCTTCCGATCTGGGAGGCGATATGGGCAACGCCATCGCCGTGGATTCCATCGGCAATGCCTGCGTGACCGGTTGGACTGCTTCGAGCAACTTCCCCACTGCTAACCCGCTCCAGGCGAGCTTGGGTGGGAACGGCGCCCGCAACGCGTTTGTGGCCAAACTGAGCTGGACCGGTTCCGCCCTGAGCTTGGCCTATTCCACCTACCTGGGTGGCAGCACTGGTGAAGAAGGCAGCGGCATCGCCGTGGATTCCTCCGGCAACGCCTACGTGACCGGTGGCACTGATTCGAGCAACTTCCCCACTGCCAACCCGCTCCAGGCGAGCTTGGGTGGGATCAACGCCACCAACGCCTTTGTCGCCAAGATCGGCGCGGCGAACTCCCCAGGCATCGCCTTTGGGCCGGGGGCACTCACCTTCCCAGTCCAGATCGTGGGGACTCCGAGCGCATCACAGTCAGTGACATTGACTGCGGCAGGGAGCCAGCCACTAATCCTCGCCGGCAGTGCCACTAGCGGTGATTTTGCCTTCGCCACCACGGACACTTCCTGCCCCTATTCCGGGGGCACAGTACCCTCCGGAGACACCTGTACCATCGATGTCACCTTCACGCCCACGGCCACCGGTACGCGCAACGGCTCGGTGACCATCAATGACAACGCCAGCGGCAGCCCTCAGAGCGTCAAGTTGGCGGGGACGGGCGTCTCCACAGCTCCGGTGGCCAGCATCTCCACCAGTAGCCTGAGCTTTGGTGGTCAGTTGCTGAACACAACCAGCGCCGCGCAGCCGGTGACCCTCAGCAACACCGGCAACGTGCCGCTCACCGTCATTGGCATCAGCACTAGTGGTGACTTCGGCGAGACCGATAACTGCAGCGTCAGCTTGGCCGCTGGCCACTCCTGCACCATCAACATCACCTTTACGCCCCAATTACAATTGCTACTCCCTCCCGTTCCCTCCACCCTGACCGGTACCTTGACCATCACCGACAACAGCCGTAACACCACGGGCAGCATTCAGACGGTGAGCCTGAGCGGCACGTGGGAGGACTTTGCGCTCACCGTGCCCTCCGGTTATTCATCGACGGCAACCGTCCCCCCGGGGGAGGCTGCGGCCTATACTTTAAGCGTGCTCGGTGAAGGGGGATTCAACCAGCCCGTGACCCTCACCTGCGGAGGATTTCCCTCGGAGTCGACCTGCGCGGTTTCACCGAACTCGGTGGCCCCCGGCAGCAATTTCACAGTTATCGTCGCGACGACCGCCCCCTCGGCAACTGCGCCGCGAACTTTTCCTCCAGCGCGCTTCCCCGGGCCCCAAGCCTTGATGATGCTTGCCGCGTTCTTGGCGGCCCTCGCTTGGACAATTCGGCGCTGGAGACAAGATGGAGCAAGCCGTCGAAGGACACTCCTCGCGCCACTCGCGGCGGGATTGTTGCTCGCCCTGGCGCTTGCCGCCTGCGGAGGAAGAGCTAGCAACTACTACCCCGGGACCCCCCCAGGCACTTACACCGTGACGGTGACGGGCACGGTGGGTTCCGGTTCCACCGCCCTGAGCCGCACCCTGACCCTCACACTGACTGTCTCTTAGCAGGCGAAAGCTTTAGAATGAGAGGGTTCGAGGCTCGGGCCTGCGAGTCCTCGATCGAGGGAATCCCATCACTCATGCCGCCTATTATTGAAGTACAAGACCTCACGAAGGAGTTCCGCACTTTCCGCCGGCGCGAAGGCGTGAAGGGAGCGATCCAAAACCTCTTTGTGCGCGAATACGTGACTGTTCGCGCCGTCGATCATATCAGTTTCGCCATCCAGGCCGGGGAAATGGTGGGCTACATCGGGGCGAATGGCGCGGGGAAGTCAACCACCATCAAGGTCCTGACCGGAATTCTGGTCCCCAGCGGCGGGCGGGTGATTTCCAACGGCTATGTGCCGTACCGCGACCGGCGGCGTTATACCAAGCACATCGGGGTGGTGTTCGGCCAGCGCACGCAGCTTTGGTGGGACATCGCGGTCATCGAATCCTTCAAACTCCTCAAAGAACTCTACGAAGTGCCGGAGCAGGACTACCGGCGGCGGCTGGATTTCTTTTGCGAGATTCTCAACCTGAGAGACTACCTTCATACCCCGGTGCGAAAGCTCAGCCTTGGAGAGAGGATGCGCTGTGACCTGGCGGCATCGCTGCTTCACAACCCGCCACTGCTTTTCCTGGATGAGCCTACGATTGGCCTGGACGTGGTCGCTAAAGACCGCATCCGGGAATTCCTGAAAGAGGTCAATCGCAGCGAAGGGACAACGGTCCTGCTCACCACCCACGACCTATCCGACATCGAGGAGCTTTCCAAGCGGATCATCATCATCGACAAAGGCCGCATCCTTTTCGACGGCGACCTGGAAACGATGAAGAAGCGGCTGGCCAAATACAACCAGGTGAAATTCTTCCTGAAGGACCGCGCCCAGGTGCCGCGGCTGGCGCAAATCACCAGCAACGGCATTGCCTGCGAGCGCGTTGACGACCTCACCTACTTGATGCGCTTTGACCCCGACGAGCACTCCACCGCCGAAGTCATCCGCAACCTCGTGAACCAGCTCGAGGTGCGGGATATCTTCGTGGAGGAAGAACCTATTGAGGACATCGTGAAGCGGATCTACCTTAGTGGAGAGGTGAAATGAGGGACACCGTCATTCCCCCTCCTTCGTTAAGGAGGGGGTTAGGGGATGGTTGGCGAACCCGCTCGTCCCAGAACCCACCACCCCCGACCCCTCCTCAACCGAGGAGGGGAGCTAATTTCGGCCACAGCGGGCGGGACGCCCGCGCTCCACAGCGGTGGAGGCTGGCGCTGGAGCGCTTCTGGCGGGTCTACGTGGAATTCATCCGGGTGGGGTTCGTCAACACGCTCGCTTATCGCTTGCGCTACTACACGGGCATCGTCACCTACTTCATCTACGTCACGGTCTATTACTTCATCTGGAAAGCCATTTACGAGCACAGTTCGACGATCGAGGGCTTCGACTTCAGCCATATCCTCACTTACATCGCGGTGGGTTGGATCATCCGTTCGTTCTACTTCAACAACGTTGACCAGGACATGGCCAACCAGGTCATCGAAGGCAAGCTGGCCATGGACCTCATCAAACCCGTCAACATCCAATGCATGTACGTGGCCCAGGCATTCGGAGAGTCGTTGTTTCGCGCCGGGATGCTGAGCCTGCCCACAGCGCTGGCGCTCATGCTGATTTATCCCTTGCGCCGGCCTGCCAGCCTGCACCACTTCCTGGCCTTCCTCGCCAGCGTGTTGCTCAGCTTCTTCATTGTGGCCGCCATCAATTTCGCCGTGGGGACGCTGGCGGTGAGGCTGAAATCTATTCTGGGTCTGCTGCGCGCCAAGTATTTTCTGCTGGAACTTTTCTCCGGCCTGCTTTTGCCGATTTCCTTTTTCCCGGGTGTCTTTCAGAAAATTTTTAAGCTTCTGCCCTTCCAGTACATCAGCTATATCCCGGTGCTGCTGTACCTCGGGAAAATCAACGGAGGGGCGATCGTCGGCTCGCTTGCCCTGCAACTTGTTTGGGTGGTGGTGCTCTTCCTCATCGGCGATGCCATGTGGAAAGTGTCGAGCCGGAAGATCACCATACAGGGGGGCTAGGGGCTGGGGACTGGGGGCTGGGGGCTGGGGACTAGGGGCTAGGGACTAGGGACTGGGGGCTGGGGGCTTGGGAAATAGTAGATTATAAATTCTGAATTGTGAACTGGCTTCTGCCTGGTGCTTGCTGTCCGCCGTGCGTGTGCTGAGGGACGGAGGCTCCGGACTAGGGGCTAGGAATTTGGGGAGTAAGGATTACGGAACAGCAAGTGGAGAGCAGGCAATTCATAATTTAGAATTTACAATTTACCATTCCCCAGCCCCGAGCCCCGGCTTCCACAATGAAAAGGCACCTTCGACTCTTCGCTCTTTACTTCGCCCAATACGCGAAGGTGCGTCTCGCGTACAAGGCGGATTTTTTCATCGCCTTCTTCTCCTCGATGGCCGCTACGGTTCTGGGATTCGGTTTTGTGCTGGTGCTCTTCTCCAAGATTCCCAAACTCGAGGACTGGTCGTTTTACGAAATCCTATTTCTTTACGGGTTTTCGCTGATCCCTCTGGGTTTGTTCAACGTCATCAGTTGGAACCTTTACGAGTTCGGGGACCTTTACATCATCCAGGGCAGGTTTGACCGCCTCCTGCTGCGGCCCGCGGACACGCTGTTTCAGGTAGTCTTCGAGAAATTCCGGCTGGAATCGTTGCAGGAAGTGGCGACAGGAACACTGGTGGTCGCCGTCTGCGTCCGACATTTGCACCTGGCCTGGAGCGTGGCGGATTCGTTCTGGTTTTTGTTGATGGTAGTCTGTGGGGCGGTGATTTATCTCGCCGTGTTTCTTATCCTCACGTCTGTATCTTTCTGGTTCGAGGACCGTGTGGGCATCGTGCCCCCGGTCTTCAACATGCTTACCTTCGGCCGCTATCCCCTGACCATTTACAACGTCTTCATCCAGTTCTTTCTGAGCTGGATCATCCCCTTCGCCTTTGCCTCTTTCTACCCCACTACACATTTCCTCGGGCGGCGAGCATTCGCTCCTTACTTTTATCTCGTCCCGGCGGTGGCGGCGGGCTTCTTCCTGCTCGCCATCTTTGTTTGGAGCAAGGGCGTGGAGAACTATAGCAGCACCGGAACCTGACATTGACGATTGCTGATTGTCGATTGTCGATTGAAGAAGCGATGCGGGAATTTCCTCCATTATCAATCGACAATCGACAATCGAAAATCGTCAATGCTCCTACAGTGCCAGCGCCTCGTCGTAGACCTTCAGGGTCGCCTCGGCGACTCGCCGCCAGGAGAATTCGCGAGCCCGCTCGAGTCCCTGCCGGATCATCTTCCGGCGCAGCTCAGAATCCTCGACCGCGCGCCGGACTTTATCCGCCATGTCCTGAGGGTTGTGGGGATCAACATAAAGGGCAGCTTCTCCGCCTACCTCAGGAAGCGAAGCGGTGCGGGAAGCGACCACCGGCAAGCCGTTCGCCATGGCTTCTAGCACCGGCAGGCCAAAGCCCTCCTCCAGTGAGGGGAAAAGCAGCACGCTGGCCGACTGATACAGAGACCGCAATTCCCCCAAGGCCACATATCCCCGCACTTGCACTCGAGGTCCAAGCCCCTGCCGGCGTATGTATTCGTGGATGGCTTCGCTCCCGTAACCGTCTCCGCCCACCAGAATCAGCCGATAGCGACCCGGCAGTTTCTCGAGAGCACGCAGTGCGTTCAGCGTATTCTTGCGGGTCTGGAGGACCCCCACGCTCAGAATCATCTCGTTCCCTTCCCCCACCAGCCTCTCCCGAGCCACCAGGCGCTCGTCGGGAGACAAAGTCATGGCAGGCGGATCGACCCCCAAAGGGATGATTCGAAGCTTGTTTTCTGAGACCGGAGTGTGTGCAAGCAATTGCTCGGCCGTATAACGCGACGAGGTGATAACGCGTGCGGCACGGTCGACAGCCTCGCGAAGCAAGGCGGAGAATTTGCGCCGAAAATCCGCGGTCGAGTACTCATGACCTGTAATGGGGAAGATGTCAAACACGGTGACGATCTCCCTCTTGAAACGAAATGCGGGCGGACGCTGCGCCAAGCTATGGAACAAATCCGCTTGCCACGGCAACCAGAAAGTCAAAGGCTCTTGAAACAGCCTTACGGAGAAGTGCGATTCTCGCGAACCCGCCTTCGGGGCGGGACGCAAGAACTCCCGCCGCCGGGCCAACCGCGACAGGCGATAGCAGAGCAAAAACCGGTGCGGAGTCTCGAGCCCGGCAAGGGCTTCGATCAGCTTGCGGGAGTATACGGCAATGCCCGCCGGCTCAGGCTCGACCGAGTAGGTGGCATCGAGTGCGATAGTCGACATCACAGCGCCACATCTTCCAAGCCATATTCTTTCAGTTTTCTGTAGATGGTAGTCTTTCCAATACCGAGCAATCTGGCGGCGCGGAGTCGGTCGCCTTTGGTGGCCTCGAGCGCTTGAAGTATGGCGCGCTGCTCGAGCTCCTGGAGAGTTGAGAGAGTCCGTGGGTCGTGGCGGGGCAGGGCCTCGAAATGGAGGAGGTTCGTAGGCAGATCGTCAACCTGGATTTGAGGCGGGCTTCCCAGCGCCAAGGCGCGTTGGATACAGTTCTCCAGTTCCCGGACGTTGCCCGGCCAATCGTAGCTCATCAGGCGCGCCATGACCTCATCCGAAACGCCCGCGATACCGCCCAGGTTAGCTTTATGCTTGGCGAGAAAGAATCGAACCAGACCGGGAATGTCTTCTCGGCGCTCGCGCAAGGGCGGCAACTTGATGGAAACAACATTGAGCCGGAAGTAGAGCTCTTTGCGGAATGTGCCGCGCTTGATGGCCGCCTCGAGGTCCTGGTTGGTGGCGGCGACGATGCGCGCCTTAACGGCTATGCGCGCGTTGCTGCCCAGGGGCTTGATTTCATGCTCTTGCAGGGCGCGGAGGAGTTTCGCTTGAAGCTCCACAGGAAGCTCCACAATCTCATCCAGAAACACCGTCCCTTCGCCGGCGGCTGCCAATAAGCCCTGCCGGGCATGAGCTGCCCCGGTAAAAGCCCCGCGCACGTGGCCGAACATTTCGCTCTCAATCAAGGTCGGCGTCAGCGCGCCACAGTCTATCGGTACGAACGGCTGATCGCTCCATGGGCCGTTTGAGTGAATCGCGCGCGCCACCAGTTCTTTTCCGGTCCCGCTTTCCCCGAGGATGAGGATGGGATCGCGCGTCATCGCGACTTTGGCGATGAGGTGGTAAACCTTACGCATTCGTGCCGAGGCGCCACTCAAACCCGCATAGTCGCCATGATATTCATCGGAGTAAACATGCGCTGCCGGCTGTGGAATTCCCATTTGGCCCACGCTCGTGTCTTCCGGGGTCGGACCCTCAATAGTAACCGGCTAATATACACACGTCGGCGCGAACAGTCAAAAGGGAATGAGCTTACCCCGATCCGTCGATAACGTGCGGGCAGGCGACGAGGAGGTAGGGGCGAGGCGCCGCCTCGCCCCTACAGGCAGCGCCCTGTGGGTGAAACCGGATGGGGCGTAGAGGCCATGGCCGTGCGCCCCTGCCAGTCTCGCCCGCCGTTATCAGCGGATTAGGGGCTTAATGGGAATAAGCTTAAAAGGAACAGTTGCTCTTCAACCCGGAAGCAACGAGCCCGGACCTTCTTTTAAGAAGAGGATGAGGACCTTACGGCGAAAGGCGTGGCGAAGCCCTTGGAGTGCGGCAGCGGAGCCTGCGGAGCTGCCGCCTTGGCTTGCGCCTTCACTCCAAAACTAAAGGCGGCAGCTCCGCAGGCTCCGCTGCCGCACTCCAAGGGCCTGGCCAGCCCCGAGAGAAGTCCGGCCTAAGGCAGGCAAAAGCCGGGAGGAATCAGGGAGGGTTTAAGCACCACGAACTTGATGTTTTCCTCCGTGGGCAGGAAAGCGTCGACTGCGGCGAGGAGTTGATTCGACCGGGCTTCTCCCGCCACGGGCAAGGCCAATCGCTCCCCGAGTTCCTCGCCCTTGCCCACGGCACGGGGGCTGCCTTGGTCGGGGCCGCCCCACTGACTGAAAGTGGTCGTCTCCAGCGGTGCGAATCGGCCTTCAGCATCTCGCAGGCCCTGGAGGGCCAGCCGGATATAGCCCGGACGCGAATTATCCATGGCTCTTCGAACCGCCAGGCACGTGCCTTCGACCAGCGTGCCGGGGCGGACAGCCGCACTTCCCTTTACGCCTTCCGAAGAGACCACGTACCCGGCAAAAACTTGGCCAGCCTCGGCGCTGGCGGAGGTGATGGGCCGGAGAAGCCGGACCGAGATGGCGGTGCCGGGCTGAATCATTTGCCCGGTCGCTCCGGGCCCCGGCCATAGCATCCTAAGCCCAAGGTAGAAGCAGAGACTGCCAGCCACCAAGGTGACTGTCCAAGCAATCCATCGCCGCATTGGTTTTCTACCTCCAAGTGCTGATATCGGTCCGCGACAATTCTTGAACTACCCCAGGCATTCCTATTGCCACGCGGTCAATCTGCCACCACATTGCGAGCACAGTGGTTGTGCGATCGAGAGAAAAGGGCGCGGGATTAAGTTCTATGTAATACTGACAAAAGTATGTAAACGTTACCAGGCCGGTGCGCGACATAAAAGTTCAAGTTTCATGTCACGCACCCTTAGCAGGCAACGAGGGGGAATGCGTAGTAATATAGGATTGTAGGGGGGCCCAATTCCTGTGGCCAAGAACGCCCGAATCTTGATCGTCGAGGACGACGCCAATGAACGCCAAGGGCTCGCCGATCTCCTCACGGTCTGGGGTTACGAAACCGAAACCGCCGGCGACGGCTCCGAAGGCCTCGAGAAGGTCTCGTCTTTCAACCCTGCGGTGGTGGTTTCGGACCTTCGCATGCCGCGCATGGCGGGCATGGAGTTGTTGCGGCAGGTCCATGAAGTCCATCCCGGCTTGAACTTCATCATGCTGACCGGACAGGGAACGATTGAGGAAGCGGTGGAAGCCACCAAGCTGGGGGCCTTTAATTTTCTCGAGAAGCCGCTGGACACCAAGCGGCTTCAGGTGGAGTTGCGCAATTGCCTGGAACGCCATGAGAGCGAGCGGCAACTGGAGGCCGCCCATCGGCGGCTGCGGGACCTGGGATTCCTGGGCAACATTGTGGGGCGATCCAAGAAGATGCAGGAGGTGACCTCGCTGGTCTCGATGGTCGCGCCTTCCCGCGCTTCGGTGTTGATCACGGGCGAGAGCGGCACGGGCAAGGAGCTGGTGGCCCGAACGATTCACGACCTGAGCCCGCGCCGTGCCCAGCCTTTCGTGGCCGTGAATTGCGCGGCGATACCGGAGACCCTGATGGAGAGTGAAGTTTTCGGCCACGAAAAGGGAGCTTTCACCGGGGCTCTCGAGCGCCGGGTGGGCTGCTTCGAGTTGGCCGACGGTGGGTCTTTGCTCCTCGATGAGATCGGCGAGATGCCTTTTGCCACCCAGGCCAAACTGCTGCGGGTGCTCGAGGACTCCAAGGTGCGCCGGCTGGGAAGCAAATCGGAGATCTCCGTCGATGTGCGCGTGTTGGCCGCCACCAACAAAGTCCCCGAGGAAGCGGTCGCCAAAGGCCAGTTGCGCAGCGATCTCTACTTCCGCCTCAATGTGGTCCAGATCCCCTTGCCTCCTTTGCGCGCCCACCTGGAAGATCTGGAGGAGTTGACCGCGGCCCTGCTCGACGACCTGAACCGAAAACACCAAGGGGCGGTGAAGGGTGTTGACCCCGAGGTTCTTCAGGCCTTCCGCCGATACAACTGGCCCGGGAACGTGCGCGAGTTGCGCAATGTTTTGGAGCGCATGGTCGTTACCCGCTCAGGCGAGCTCTTGACCCTCCAGCAATTGCCTCGCGGCTTCGGCCATCCCGCCATTGCAGAAGAGGGAGACGAGCTCCGGCTTCGTTGCGGCATGACGGTGGCCGAGGCTGAACACCGCCTCATTGTCGAAACCCTGGCCTCCACGCAAAACAATAAGACGCGCGCCGCCGAGCTGCTCGGCATCAGCCTGAAAACTCTCCATAACAAGCTGAAGGAATATGGGGCTCAGCCTGAAGATTAAGCTTACCGCGCTCATCACCCTGCTGGTCTTGCTCGTAGTCCTGGCCACCTCGACGCTCTACCTCTCTCGTCTGACCCGGCAGGCCCTCCGCGAGGTCGAAAGCAGAGGGGAATATGTGGCCAACGAGATCTATCATCAAGCCAGCACCCTCCTGTCCCAGGCGCGAATGCCCGCGGGCTCGAATCCCCTTGATCCCCAGGCGCTGCGCAGCTTCGTGCAAGCCCGATTGGCGGCCGATGCGGGGTTGAGCTCACTGCTGGAATCTGCGGTCGGGTACTCGCCTTCCATCTACTACGCTGCCATCACGGACACCCGGCGGCAGGTCATGATGCACAACGATCCGGGCGAAATCGGGCAGGTGATGGCCCCGGCGCCGCCCTTTGACGACTTACTTCATGCCGGATTGTTGAGGCAGCTCCGGGTGATCTACGGCCCCTCCAGAGTGTATGAAGTCGTGCTGCCGCTGGAGATTGGAGACAAGCCTTTCGGCGACGTGCGGGTGGGCGTCTCGACCCTCTTCCTCGGCAACCAGATTACGCCTGAGTTGCGCGCTGCCCTCGCCCTTTCTCTGGCCATCATCATCTTCACCACTCTTTCCGCCGCTCTGCTCGCTTATCGCCTCTTGCGTCCCCTGGAATCCATTTCCAGAAGCGTTGACCTCCTGGCGCGCGGCCAGTATTCCGAACCTGTCCGCCTGAAGCGTAGCGACGAATGGGGCGCGCTTTCCTCAAAATTAAACCTCTTAGGCGAGCAGATGCGCGGCGAGAAAGCCGCCTTTGTCCAATTGAAGGAGAACCTCGATCAGCTCTTCTCCAAGCTCAGCGACGGCCTGCTGCTTTTCGAGCGGCAGGACCGCTTGGTCCTGGCCACACCCGCCGCCGCCCGTCTGCTCGGTTGCCGCGCGGAAGACATCGTTAATCGCCCGGCGCGGGAGGTGTTCGCCGCCCACAACCCTCTTCATGACCACTTGCGCGAAGCCTTCTCGTTGCGCCAATCAACGCCTTGGCGAACCTTCGAGCTGGGCGGCGAGCCTCCCACGCGCCTGGCGGTGAATGTGCAATTCATCCCTGAACAGGGCGAGGCCATGGGATGCCTGGTCACCTTGCGCGACGCCGGCACACGCGCTCAGATCGAGGATCAAATCGATGTCACCACCAAGCTGGCGGCACTCGGCCGGCTCACTTCCGGAGTGGCGCACGAGGTGAAGAATCCGCTCAACGCCATGGTCCTCCAACTCGAAATCCTCAAATCCAAGCTGACCGATCAGGGTGAAAGGGTTGGCCCGCATCTGGAGATCCTTTCCCAGGAGATCCGGCGGCTCGATCGAGTGGTGAAGACCTTCCTCGATTTCACCCGCCCGGTCGAGCTTCACCCCATTCCCACGGACGTGGAAGGCCTGGTCCGCGAAGTCTTTCTGCTGGCCGAGCCGCAAGCCCTCCAGAATAACGTTCGGCTGGTCTTCGAGCGCCAGGGAGCCCTTCCCACTCTTAACCTTGACCCCGACCTCATGAAACAGGCGCTTCTGAATCTGGTTCTTAACGGCTGCCAGGCCATGCCCTCCGGAGGGCAACTTAAAGTTAAGCCGCAAACCGACGGCCGCTATGTGAGGCTCGAAGTTTCCGATCAGGGCGTGGGTATTCCGCCGGAGGCGCGCCAGAAGATCTTTTCCCTCTTCTACACCACCAAGCCCGGCGGCAGCGGCATTGGACTCGCCCTGGCTTTCCGAGTCCTTCAGCTCCATAACGGATTCATCGATTTCTCGAGCGAAGCCCACCACGGCACAACGTTTCGTGTTTCCATTCCCGTGACCTGACCCGGCCGGGTAGCGCCCGCCGCGGCGAGCTTTTTAGGTCTGCGGCTTTTCCGATTTGCATGTCCTCATCGGCCAGCGCCCAGTAGCGCAGACCTGTCTAGGCCAGAGCCAGGTGGGCAGTTTGGGGCCCTGCCGCCTGACTTGCGGAAAGGCTTCTCATCCGCCAGCGCCCAGTAACGCAGCACTGCTTTTTGGGTCTAGGCCAGAGCCCCGTGGGCAAGGCGCCGCTCACAAACCACCTTCAGGTGCGAATGTGGAAACTCCAGGCCCTCTGAAGGTGTGAAAGGATCGGAATCTGTCATGCTGAGCGCAGCGAAGCATCTCTGCAGTTCTTCGTAACTGGCTCAAAGAACAGCAACTGCAGAGATCCTTCGCTGCGCTCAGGATGACAAGCCGGCGATTTTTCCACACCTTCTCTCCCAGGGGAGAGGGCGGACCTAATTTGCGATGTGCGCCGTGTCGGCGCAACTCCAATGCACAACTCCAAGTTGCGAATTGGGGTTTAAGTGCTACTATTGCGCTTTGGACTCTTGACTTTCGACTCTAGACTTTCGACTCTAGACTTTCGACTCTTGACTTTCGACTATTGACTCTTGACTCTCGACTTCCGATGAACGCCCAACTCCCACCCCTGACGCCCGTCCCAGATGTCCCGACCCAGGGCCGCAGTGCCCCTACGCCCATTTCGCCGGCGAGCGCCATCTCCTGGGCGCTCGACGATACTCTCCGGCTCTTGTTTCGGCCCTTTGATGCTTGGGGGTGGGCCAAGCTCAGCCTCCTGTGCCTGTTCCTGGGTGGCGGCACACCCACCGCAGCATTCCAGTGGAGCCAGAGCACTCTGCCCAGTGATATTCGGCTGACGGTTCTAGTGGGCCGCGTGCGGCCATTGGTCGAGCAACACCCTTCTCTTATGTTCCTGATCATCGTGTTGGCGCTGGCGCTGGGGCTCTGTTTCCTTTACCTGCGGTCGGTTTTTCGCTTTCTTCTGGTGGATTCACTGGTCAAGGAGCAGGTGGCTCGCGGCGGCGCATGGTCTGCCCTGCGCGCCCTGGGAGAATCCTATTTCTGGTGGCTGGTGGGAACGCTGGCGGGGCTTGCTGCCGTGTTTTCACTCATAATCATTGTCGCCTTTCCCGGCCTCCAGGCCGCTTCCACTTCGGGCCCAGGCAAGCTGTTCGCCACGGCGGCTCTGGCATTGATCCTCTCCCTGGTAGTTCTCCTCGGACTGTTTTTTGCCCTCCTCATTATGCTCACCGATGATCTGGTGGTCCCCCTGATGTACGCCGACCGTTTGCCCTTGCCTTCGGCGTGGCGGGAGCTCTGGCGGAAAATGCGCGATGACCCGGCGGCATTCGCAGTTTATATCTTGCTGCGCTTTGTGCTTTCCGTGGGAGTCAGCGTCGCCGTCCTCCTCTTCCTGGTTCCTTTACTCGTAGGAGTGTTTTCGGGCGCGGTAATCATAGCCGCGGTGGTAGTCCTGGCGCTACATTTGGTGGGGCTCACCTGGGTGTGGAGCCTGTCCACCATCACCCTGGCGCTGGTGGCGTTGCTGTTGCTGTGCGCAGTCTTGGTAATCCTATTGAGCGCGGCCGGAATGCCGGGCCAAGTCTTCTTACAGGACTTCGGCCTGCGCTTCATCACCGCGCGCTCTCCCTCTCTTAAAGCCCTTTACTCCACGTCCGGAGAGGGGGAGATGATTCGATGAATCCGCGCACCGAACCCTGCCTCGATCAAGCCCGCGCCTTCTGCCTGGCCTGTGCACGGCCTGCGGGATCTCCGAGACAAGCTTGGATCGGTGTGTTGTCCGGCGTCACGGTAACGCTGGGCTTCGCCCAGTCCGCATCGTAAGTGGCCTGGAGCCGGGCGAGGATTTCGGATTCGCTCACGATGATTCCGCACTCGCGGTTATCATCCAGCGAGACGCAGGAGAAATTCTCGGAGCCGATGTAGGCTTGAGCGTTCGCTTTGCCGTAGTCGGCTAGCACCATCTTGGCGTGGATATAGAGAAAGGACTTGCACACCGCATTCACGCCGCCGCTTTCGAGGTAGGTGATGCCGCGAGCATTGCCGTTGATTTTGCCTTCCCCGCTGAGCACTGCGGCGATAAATCGCACCTTCACCCCACGCCTCGCGGCCGCGGCCAGCGCGGCCAGCGTCCCGGGATCATCCACCTCCTCGCAATAGATGTCCAGGGTATTCTTGGCGCCGGTGATGAGCGAAGTCAGCTTGCTGCGGGAATTGACCGGGCTCCATACCAGCGAGGCCACCTGGGGCGTGACGGGCTTGTCGTTCCAATCCGCATTGAACACGGTCGAGATTTCCGCCACCTCGGCCGCCACGGTGGTGACGATGCCGAAATCGCGCGTCGTCCCGAAGTATTCGCTGGTCAGGTTAAAGGACATGACGATGCCGGTTGCGCCGTCGATGACGAAGGCTTTTTCATGGGTGACCTCGAAGGTTCGCGGCGCCTGCTTGCACTGAATGCCGGCCTTGGTCAGCTCCTGAATCGCGGGAGTAATCTCCCTTTGCTGCATATCAGCGGGGAATGAGTACCAGTTGTAGATCACCCGCACCGCAGCTCCTCTGGCCTGGGCAGCTTCGAGGGCCGACATGATTTGCGGATCGCTGATTTCGTAGATCGTCAGATCGACGCTCTTTTTCGCCGCGTTCAGGGCATTCAGGACCAAGGTGCGGCCATCATCCGGCTGAACGATCAGAGTGTGAGCGGAAGCCATTTACGTCTCCTTTTTTTAAAGGGTAGAAGTCATCGTATTCGTTAGTGCAAGCAAAGTCAAGTCCATACAGAATAACGAAACGGGAAGCTGAGCCCCGCCCAACGCAAGAAGGTCGAGGCCCGCGCCGCTCAGTTGATCGCGGAGGAGATGACTCTGCGCGAGCTGCGGCAGGCGCGCAAGCTCACGCAGGTCCGGATGGCCAAGGCTCTCGGGATCAGCCAGGACAGTGTTTCGCGGCTGGAAAAGCGCAGCGACCTCTTGCTGTCTACGCTGCGCAAGACCGTCGAGGCCATGGGCGGAAACCTGTCGCTTGTGGCTGAATTCCCCGGCCGCGCGCCGGTTGTCCCGGCCGGCATTGCCCAACACTATCATGGGCCTAAGCCCACAGGTCGAAAGCAGGCGCACGCCCACGCTTAAAAAGCGGGGGGCTAGCACGTCTTCCAGCGCGCGAAAGTCCGGGTGCGGCGCGCGACACCGCCGCAACAGACTCAGGATGACATGTCATTCTGAGCGGAGCGCAGCGTAGCGAAGAATCTGCTTTTGGTTGCGGCCAAGGGCGGCGCTGTTCAGTTACTGGAAATCTTCCCCACGCGCATCCGGCAGATGGATAAATCTGGAACCGAACTCAGCATCCTTGTAGTCGCGCACTCGCCGGCGCCTTTCGACTCGCGAATTTCGGTTCGAGGCCACACAAAACGGGGTTTTTTGGGCCCTTTTTGGGGTTTGATTGGGGTTCGTTTGCACTCAAAGACCAGTTCGTTTTTGGCTCCTAAGAACGCTAAATACTTTGTTTTCAATACATTCTTCAGTTCGTTCCCACTATTTAGTATCTTTTTTCGCTTCTCGACTCATTCTCCCCCAGCGCCGGTTCCCTCTCGCCTTCCCTTGCCGCCGCCGCTTCCCGGGGCTCTCTTGCGACAACGCTTATAGGCTACCATAAGTCGGTGGGCGTGTCAAGGGAAAAGTGCAGGAGGAGTTTCCTCATTTTTTTATCCGTGCCAAGCCAGGAACAGTTGCAAGGGCCAGGTATCAGGGGGTGGGGCGCAGGTGGGTGGGCGGCCTTGCGAGAGCACCTTGCGGATGCCC
>Ga0326728_10007696_pt1 | contig 27357 bp, 24 predicted proteins | sample MB3enrmetagenome_FD_207602 | JGI IMG/M metagenome (GOLD analysis project Ga0326728, IMG submission 207602) | Lab enriched peat soil microbial communities from McLean, Ithaca, NY, United States - MB31MN | ecosystem: Environmental > Terrestrial > Soil > Wetlands > Peat | place: USA: New York...
GCCACTCGATGACTGGAGTCGTTGAGTGAACATAGCGAATCGCTGCCGTATCTAAGCACACCATAGGCACTCAACTACTGACGGTTCGTCGCGATAAGCGCGAGCGGGAATACGCGCCACGAAAAAGGTATCCGTTGTGGCGACATTCACCGGCGGGCAAGTCTTGAGATTTCGGTCGCAATGACTTCGCGGTACCTACTCTCCGCTCAGGAGGAGCGGACCACTTCTCAACGAAGCGCCATATTTGAAGGCTTATCTTCAATAGGCTCGCAGCCATGAAGTTCAGTATCTCTGTTAGTTCAACGTGTAGCCGAGCAGAAGCTCTACACTCATAGGTACAGAAATTCTTTGATAGTGCTTCCCGGGGACGACATATGGCGCATGCCCGCAGTTTCAACACGATGAATGAAACAGACGTTCGGGAAACCATCGTGAGGCCACTCATTGAGCGACTCGGATATCGACACGGCACTGATGCCAACATCATCACAGAAAAGACGCTTCGCTACGAAAAGGCGTTCTTGGGACGCAAGAATCCGAAAAAAGATCCGCCACTCGTTGGGAGGGCGGACTACATTTGCGAGGTAGTCTCCTTTGGGCGCTGGGTGGTGGAAGTAAAGGCGCCAGCGGAGTCGGTCTCGCAGGACGCTGTCGAACAAGCTCACACGTATGCGAGCCATCCTGAGATAGCAGCTACTTTTTTCCTCGTCACCAACGGCCGCACTTTCCAGCTCTACGAAACCTCGAAGTTGTTGGAACCCGCACTTGCGTGGGAATACGAAGATGAGGACGACAACTGGCTTCGACTTTTCAACCTGTTGAGTCCTGACGCCTTCAGAAAGAGGGCGAGACTCACCTTGGTCGATCCCGGCATGCCGCTGGGAATTGGACTGGCCTCCCGGTTGCGGATCATCGGAGGAACGGTCACTTACGAGGAACACAAAGGAAACCATCCTTTTCTACAAGCAGATTCGCTCAATGGGATGGCCTTGCCGGTCGTGGGAGGCTACGTAACTCGTGGGGATGACAGGCGGATCGTTGGCCACTTGAAGATGGCGAAGGTAGCCGGGGGTCCCTTCGACTTCAATAAAATGCTTGGTGTTTCCGATGAATATGACTTCTACACCGCTGCCGACTACATCTCGGTTGATGCTGAACGGCCAAGCATTTTTCAAAATTTCGTTAGCTACGTCTTCCCTCTCGGAACGCACATGACTCTTCCAGGCCTCGGCAACATTTCTCTGCCGATGGAGATTTCATCGACCGCCATGACGGAGGCTGTAGGCTACGTCCACGACGATAGATTTGTTGGCGTCATGCAGCTGGAGTTGAGCTTTACCTTCACGAAGGTGGCGTCACAGACGAGAATGGCATTGGCTTCCCGGTTCGGCGATATACCAGAAGTGGCGGGGATCACCGGCTCAGGACGCTTCGAGATAGAACTGCAATCTGACTTGTAATGCAACCGGTGCGAGGGTAAGTTATGACCACGCCAGCGCAACCAGACCCGAAGTGGAAGCGCTTTGAAAAAATCATCCACGCAATGCATCAGCAACTCGCGCCCGCGGGAGCAATCGTCACGCCAGACGACAAGGTGATGGGCTGCGAGTCGCAAGTCCTACGCCAGCTTGACGTGACGATCCGGGCGAACGTCGCGAGCTATAGCCTCTTCATCGTCATTGAGTGCCGCGACGAAAGTCGGCCGATCGACGTAAACGGCATCGGAGAATTTGCGACAAAGCTCCACGACGTAAAGGCGAACAAGGGCATCATGATCTCAACGAGCGGATTCACCGAAGGCGCGGTGAAGATGGCGCAGGCCCGCGGGATCACGACCAGGACCTATATCGATACAGAGAACACCGATTGGCGCGAAGATGTAGCGATTGCAGTTTTGGTGATCCGCCATGAGCTCCGTTATCAGATCGAGTTCGCCAACATCCCGAACCATCATTTCGATCTTCCGCAGAACGTCCCCTTCCAAGAGATTGAGCTCTTTTCCCCCGCCGGTGAGCCGCTCGGCCGCATCGACGCGATCGTCGACAAGATATGGATCGACGAAGTGGTTCCCCACGAGGAAGGGACGCATACGCTGACACTCGTCGACCACGCCGTTATCCCCGTCGGAGGGAAAGAGTGCCATGCGATGGTCGAGCTGATCGCGCATGTCAAGCACCACGCATATCTCGGATCGGTACCAGTAAAGATGACGGGCGTCCGTGACGAGCAGGAGAAATTTCTATCGACTCAAAAGATCACAACAGCTGTGATGGATTTTCCCGGAATTATCGCCGGCACCGCACCTGGATGGACGGAACTGCCCAAGGCGGAAGATCTGTCAATAAGAGCGACGATGACTCTCACGACGTTCGATGCGATGACCCCTCCCGGCGAAGAGGATTGACCCCACTCACTTCGCCCTACTTTTCCCGGTTCGGTACTAAGAACGCCCAAGGCAACTTTTTATCCCAGCGTGATGTGGATCACTTTTGCGGGTTTCAGGATCTATCCGGTCATGGAGCGAGAGAAATATAGTGCACCGGCCAGAGAACTCCCTCTGCTCGATCCCTTTACTCCGTTGCACCACCAGTGAACAGCCTGGATGTTGTCGGGATGATCGTCCCTCCACGCCCCTCCCATGCCACGGGGATTAATGTGGTCGGGGACGACGTCGGCGTAATCGGTGAACTTTTCATGGCAGATACGGCACTCGCCGCCTTGGGTCACAATCTTCTTGTCCATCAGCTTTCGCATTTCCGCGTTCGAGCGGATCTCGCGATAGCCGCGAGGGTGATAAGGATCGTCGATCCGGCGGACTCCCAGCTGCCGCTGGCGTCTTTCTCTCGGGACCGTTTCTCTGCCGCAGCAGAATTGAGAGCGGTGAATTGGGCACAGTTGATTTCGACGGAGTCTCATGGTTTCCTCCAGTTTGGATTTGGGGGGAATTAACGCTGATTTGCGTTGATCGATGTCACTCGGCAGAAGAGGGGCAATCTGATGGGGTTTTCATGCGAGCACCTCCTCAAAGTGTGCCAATCATGTGCGGCACAGAAGTCGCTCATCCCGACGCCTCCCGCGAACACTGAGGCGACCATTTTGGAAGAAGGCTGGAGATCCTGTGCTTGGTAGGTCGCTCGCAAGGATCCGGGAAGTGAAATTTCCCGGGCGTTGGCGGCGTGCTTAGATCCCGAGGCCGGCCGCGGCATTCTCGCGAAAGATCTCGCCCGAGCGGATATAGCGCCGCAACGTCGCAACGGTCTTGTGACCTGTTTGGCGCATGATGACGAATTCCCGCACACCATTCATCGCCGCCTGGGTGACGCATCCTGCCCTGAGCGAGTGCCCGCCGAGTCCGTCGACCTTTAACCCAGCCCGCATCGCTGCGCGCTTCAAGAGCTTGCCGATCGAGTCTCTGTGCAGACCGCGCCGCGACACATGTCCATAGCGGCCAATCGACCGGAAGACGGGACCGTCGGAAATTCCTGAAGCGGCGAGCCACTGCCGGAGAGAGCGGACCGGACAGGTGTCGGTGCTCGACCCAAAGGGCAAGCCCACCTCGCGTCCGGCGCTCTCCTGGTCCGTCTTCGACTTGCGGACGGTGACGACGACGTCGTCGGCCGAGAATTTCAGATCACATATATGGATACCGGCCAGCTCCGAGCGCCGGAATCCTCCCGCGAATCCGGCTAACACGAGAGCCGCATCCCGAAGTCCCAGAAGATCGCTGCGCCGAGCGGCGACGATCCGGCGGATGTCAGCTGAGAGGAGCGGGTCCTTTCCGTGCTGCGCGGTGCCGATCGTGCGGCGGATACCCTTGAGCGTCTCGCCGACGACGAAGTGACGGGTTGTGGCGGGAGAGTCGGTGAAGCCGGCAGCCTGGTGGGCTTTGGTGATGGAGGTAAGCCTGCGGGCGATGGTGCTCGAAGCCAATCTGGATGCGCGGTCGGCAATATAGAGGGCAACGGTCTCCGGCGTTGAGGGAAGCGAAGGCAACTGATGCTCGCGGCACCAGGACTCGAAGTCGCGCCAGTCATTTCTGTAAGCCTTCAGTGTGGCGGGGGCCTTGGCTGCAGCAACGAAGGTCTTCGCCTTCTGGATCAGTTCTTCAATGCTGGCGGGCTTAGAGACAAGAGCGCAGGTGTGAGATTGCATGGTGGATTTCCTTTCAAGAAGACACAGGTGTGCGGAGTTCCGAGGGGATCGGACTAGCAGATTTGCAAGCGAGGGCGTTGAAGGGGGAGGCTGGGATTTTCCGAGGTGAGATCGATATTTATGGGAGAGGCAGGCCGGGCAGAGATCCGCTCCGATGGAAGAGCGAGCAGTCCGCTTCCAACTGATGAGGCGAACAACATGTACTGAACCCCCGTCAGTCGCCCCCTCGCTAATCCCCTGATAAAACCAAGCCTCAGCGGCGGCCACAGGTGCCACACGTGTACCATTTTCGTTTTAGGAGGTAAGATGGCCCGCAAGACTGGCCAGATCATTCGTCGCGGACCAGGCACCTGGTTCGTCCGCATCTATGTCGGTCGCGATGCGGAAACCGGCAAACGCAAATACATCGGAAAACAAAATCGCGGCGGGCTTCGCGACGCGCAGGCTCACCTCAGGAGCCTTGCCCGCGAAGTCCACGCAATCGAGGCAGCTGGCGAGGTTAAAACGCTTCCAAACCCCCGAAAAACTGAACGCAAACGACCCCAACCAGCCGAGCGGCGGCAACTCTAGGCACGTGCAGGTGGCCAGATGAACAACACTTTGCCGACCCGGTACTGGCCGGGAGGAACGAGAATTAGAATGTTTCCTGGCCAACATGAGCCTGTGCGCCGCGCACCAAACGAAGAAGACAGGAACCAATGGCAAAGCTGACCGAGCAGAACAGGCAAATCAGCAACGACATCACAGCAACGAATTCACGCATGAGCCTAACCAAGTCAAAGCAACGGATCGCCGACCATGGGGAAGTATTCACCCCCGCATGGATGGTGGAGGCGATGCTGGACCTCGTCAAAGAGGAAAGCGAGCGCATCGACTCGCGCTTTTTGGAACCGGCCTGCGGTAGCGGCAATTTTCTGGTCCGAGTTCTACAGCGCAAGCTGGCAGCGGTGGAACTCAAATTCGGAAAGTCCGAGTTTGAGAAGAGGCAGTATGCGCTCCTGGGCCTCATGTGCACCTACGGCATTGAACTCTTGCCCGACAATATCGCTGAATGTCGCGCGAATATGCTGGAGGTTTTCGCCGAGTACCTGAATCTGGATGAGGAAGATGATCTCTATCGGGCCGCTTTCTATGTCTTGTCGGAGAACCTCGTACATGGCGACGCGCTGACTATGCGCACGCATGATGGCCAGCCCATCACCTTCGCCGAATGGGGCTACCTTGGCAAGGGTAAGTTCCAGCGGCGCGACTTCCGCCTTGAGGTCCTTACGCAAATGTCGTCTTTCAGCCAAGAAGGGTCGCTCTTCGCCCACCTCGGCAAGCATGAGATCTTCACCCCGTTACGGGTATATCCGCCAATGACAGCGCGGGCGCTTGCTTGCTGGCCGTTGGACGATGGCTTGCGGGAGGCCATATGAATAATCAGGCGAGCTTTACGCTTCGCGGGCGCAACCCCGATGTTTTGACCTGCATAGCCAATCTTTCCAATGACGAGGTGTTCACGCCGCCTGAGTTTGCCAACCGGATGCTGGACACCCTTTCCGAAGCATGGGCGGCGGCGAACAACGGGGCGAACATCTGGGCGGACCGTTCGGTTAGGTTTCTCGATCCGTTCACGAAGTCGGGCGTATTCCTGCGCGAGATCGCCAGCCGTCTCACCAAGGGGCTGGCAGCGGAGATTCCTGACCTTCAAGAGCGCGTCGATCACATCCTCACCAAGCAGGTGTTTGGCATTGGCATCACTTATCTCACCAGCCTCCTGGCGCGGCGAAGCTTGTATTGCTCAAAGCACGCTGATGGCCCGCACTCCATCGCCAAAGACTTCGCCGACGATGCGGGCAACATTTGGTTCGAGCGGATGGAGCACACATGGGAAGACGGCAAGTGTAAGTTTTGTCGGGTGGGCCAGAAGACTTTCGACCGTGGCGAAGAGCTTGAAACACACGCCTACGCGTTCATTCATACAGACGAAATCAAGACTCGACTAGCCCAGTTGTTTGGAGGCGACATGCAGTTTGACGTGATTATCGGCAACCCGCCCTATCAAATGAAGGGCGGTGCAGGTGGTTCCAGTGACTCCTCGATCTACCATCTTTTCGTAGAGCAGGCGCTGAGGCTCGATCCGCGCTTTCTGACTATGGTGATCCCGTCCCGGTGGCTGGCTGGCGGGCGAGGTATGGAGGAGTTTCGCAAGACGATGCTGACAGGCAAGCACATCAGTCATTTTGTTGACTATACCAAGATGTCAACGGCATTCCCTGGTGTCGATTTTGAGGGTGGCGTCGGTTACTTTTTGTGGGGCAAGGACCACCAAGGCGATTGCGAGTACACTCTCTACCAGGCCGAAGAGCTTCAGCCAGTCGTTATTAGAGACTTGGGAAGCCACGATATCTTCGTTCGAGACGAACGTTCGTTGGCAATCCTCAATAAGGTTCGTGCCAAGTCCGGAAAAACAATGGACAGCATCGTTAGCTCCGACACGCCGTTCGGATTGCCGACGAACATAGTCGAATGGAAGGACAAGTCGTTTAGGAATTCTGTTGCTCTTTATCTAACTGATCGAGGAAAGCGAACCGTGGGATTCATACTCCGGTCGAGTGTTCGTAAGAACACACACCTGATTGACGACTGGAAAGTCCTTCTGCCCGAGGCATACGGCGAACGCGGCGCTATCCCCGCGATGGTATTGGGTCCGTCTATTGTTGCGCCGCCTGAGTCCGTCTGCACACAGACATATCTTGTCGCCGGTCCGTTCAAGAATCAGCGTCAAGCGAAGAGCGTGCAGTCTTATATCTCAACACGATTGTTCAGGTTCCTTGTATCCCTGCGAAAGATCACGCAGCACGCATTGCGTTCGACCTACTCGTGGGTTCCACAGCAATCGTGGGACAGGACTTGGACAGACGAAATGTTGTATGAAAAGTACGGCATTAACAAGAAAGAAATCGCATTCATCAATAGCATGATCCGGCCTATGGGAGAGGAGGATGAGTAAAACCATCGAGGAGATCCTCACGCCGAAGCCGGTGGCTCGGCCTCGCATCTACGCCTATTCGATTGACGACAAGGCGCACAAGGGTCTTCTCAAGGTCGGGCAGACCACGCGCAACGTGAAACAGCGCGTCGCCGAGCAACTCAAGACTGCCGCTATCAAAAACTACAAGATCGAACTGAACGAGTCCGCCGAGCGCGACGACGGGACCATCTTCAGCGATCACGATGTGCGCGCAGCGCTCGTCAGGAAGAAGTTCGAGAACGCAGAGCTGGAGTGGATGCACTGCTCGGTCCGGGAGCTTAAGACCGTGCTCACCGAACTTCGGACAGGGCAGAAGTTCACAGGCACGCACCACCAGACGTTTTCGATGCGACGCGAGCAGGTTGAGGCGGTCGATAAGACATTCGACTATTTTCAGTCCATCTGGTCGGAGGATGGGGAAAAAGTGCCGCGATTCCTCTGGAATGCCAAGATGCGCTTCGGCAAGACCTTCACCACCTATCAGCTTGCGAAGAAGCTGGGCGCAAAGCGGGTGCTCGTGCTGACCTTCAAGCCTGCCGTGGAGGACGCGTGGCAGACGGACCTTGAAAACCATGTGGACTTCAAAGGCTGGCAGTACCTATCGAAATCCTCCGGCGCCGACCCGACGCAGATCGACCGCAAAAAGCCTGTGGTCTATTTTGGCTCCTTCCAGGATTTGCTAGGCCGCGATGCGGCGGGGAACATTAAGTCCAATAACGAGTGGCTCCATGAGGTGAATTGGGATCTCGTAGTCTTCGACGAGTACCACTTCGGTGCCTGGCGGGAAACCGCTAAGGAACTGTTCGAGGGCGAGGACGAGACGGTTGCCAAGAAGGAAGCCAAGCTCGAATACGCCGCAGGTCTAGAGGACGTGAACGAAGACCTTACCGTGCTCTCGGAGAAGGAAGTAGAATTCCTCCCCATCACGACCAAGGCATATCTCTATCTCTCCGGCACACCGTTTAAGGCGCTGGCCACAGGCGAGTTCATCGAAGAACAAATCTTCAACTGGACCTACACGGACGAACAGCGCGCCAAGGAAGATTTCGCCGCCGAGAACACCGGCAAGTGGAACCCTTATGATGCGCTGCCACAGATGCGTCTGCTTACTTATCAGATGCCGGACGAACTGCTGACGGTCGCGAGCGCCGGAGAGTTCGACGAGTTCGACCTCAATGAGTTCTTTGCAGCTATGGGCATGGGAAAGGGCGCGCAGTTCAAGCACAAAACCGACGTACAAAAATGGCTGGATATTATCCGGGGCCAGTACGCGCCGAAGATTGTTGAGGGCCTGAAGTCGGAAAAGCCCCCGTTCCCATATTCCGATGTGCGATTGCTGCCCTACCTACAGCACTCATTCTGGTTTCTGCCCAACGTCGCCGTTTGCCATGCGATGGCGAACCTGCTTGCTCAAAAGCATAATGTTTTCTGGCATGAGTACAAGTGTGTTGTGGCTGCCGGGGCGTCGGCGGGGATCGGACTTGATGCTCTCCCTCCTGTGCGCAAGGCGATTGGGGGCGGTTTCGAATCCAAGACGATTACGCTGTCATGCGGAAAGCTCACCACGGGCGTGACCGTGCCACAATGGTCTTCGATCATGATGCTGCGCAATCTGAAAAGCCCTGAAACGTATTTTCAAGCAGCCTTCCGCGTGCAGTCTCCGTGGTCTATTAAGAACCCGAACGGTGACGACCCGAATGAGGAAGAAATCCTCAAGCCTGCTTGCTTCGTATTCGACTTTGCCCCCACGCGCGCGCTTCGTCAACTCTCCGAATATGGCATCGGACTCTCGCCCAACGAGTCTAATCCGGAAAACGCTGTCAAGGATCTCGTGTCGTTCCTGCCGGTATTAGCCTACGACGGCGCGAACATGACTCAGATCGATGCTGGCGGCATTCTGGACATCGCCATGGCTGGCACCTCGGCAACGCTGCTGGCGCGCAAATGGGAGAGCGCACTACTGGTGAACGTGGACAACGACACGCTGCGCCGAGTCCTTGATAACCCGGAGGCAATGGCCGCTGTGGAACGTATTGAGGGCTGGCGTGCGCTGGGCGACAACATTATCGAGACCATCATCAACAAGAGCGAGAAAGTCAAGGACCTCAAAAACAAGGCCAAGGTTAAGGACCTGACCGAGAAACAGAAGACGCAGCTCACTGACGAGGAGAAGGAATACAAGTCCAAGCGCAAGCTGGTGCAAGAAAAGCTGATTAAGTTCGCGACACGCATCCCTGCCTTTATGTACCTGACCGATTTTCGCGAGAACACGCTGCAAGACGTGATTACGAAGTTGGAGCCGGACTTGTTTCTGGCCGTCACTGGGCTGACTGTTGAGGACTTCCATCTGCTCGTGCGCCTGAAGGTTTTCAATACCGAGCAAATGAATCAGGCAGTGTTCGCGTTTCGCCGTTACGAGGATGCTTCACTGCGGTATACGGGGATCGAAAGCCATGATGGGCTGTCTCACTACGGTCTGTACGATACTGTGGTCGCAAGAGACTGAACGGCCTCGGCAACTGGGAGCGCCTCCAGCAGTGGTGCGCGGATGCCAGCAAGCTCGACGCCGGGCGGCAATATCGGGCGCTGTTCGTCCGCGCAGAGGACTGGGAGTGGTACAAACCGAAGGGCTTCCACGATGCGGTAGCTGCGTTTGCAGCCATTCCCCAGCTGAATCGAAGCCAGATACGGTCAATTTTGAAGAAGGAGCGACTCTGAGAGTAGGATTGAACGAATGTTGATGGAAGCCCCATTCCGCTATGAGAGCGAGATGTATCCTGCGCTTGGCACTGCCTTGCACGATACTGTTTTCCCACGCGGCCCAAAGGCAAAGGAACTCATAGAGCCGTCGATCTGCGGCGTAATACCGGATGTGCTTTATTGCCGCTGGCGGTATTCGCCTGGGCCGAAGGTTAAGCGCCCCGCCACTATTATCGATGCTCATATTCTTTCGGTTCTGGAACGGACTGGCGGGTGTACCCTTTCCGATCTCTGCGAACGTCTGTTCTTGCTTGAACCAAAGGCGAACGAGTCTGTAAGCCGCCTGCTGAAGCAAGGAATGATCGTAGCGCGGCGGTCGGGAACGTACACACTTGCCAAGGACGCGAGTGCTAAGAGAGTGACTCTAGTCGCCATTGAAATGAAGCTCTTTCGGTGGAGGGAAGCACTCGATCAGGCCACGTCCTATCTTCACTTCGCAGATCAGAGTTTTGTCGTACTGGATGGCAACCAGGTCGATGCCTCAGACAAGGTGGAGAGCGCCTTTGCTGCTGCCGGTGTGGGCCTTCTATTGCAACATGGGACGGCACTGGAAGTGCGCGTGCAAGCAAAATCCACTCCGCCCGAACCGACACCAGAGAGATTCATCGCAATGCACAAAGCTACGATGGCTGTCGATTACAGTCCAGAGTACACGCGCCATTTCTTGAACGCATTGAGCCAGACTTGTTGATGGTCGATGTCGGTATGCTTTCCCCTTTCGATGTTCCTATCTCTGTTGACGGAGCCTGACAGCTTTACGGCATGCTCCAGTAGTTTTTCGACGGCATCGACTCGGCTCGTTGGGGTGTATTGGCTAATCGCGTCGTCAATCGACTTGCACAGTTCATAGTAATGTCCTGCCCCTGCACTCACGTTGCCCTGACGATACCTCCAAGCTGGAACCAAGTCCACCGAACTGCCTGAAGCAAGTGCGGCAAGCAAAGGCGTACTATCGATAGTCTTATCCAGAATCGCGCCTCTCAATGCCCCGGAATGGACGACCTGCACGTTCTTTTCAACGCCGACATCTCCGAGCATCCCTTTGCTGTAGAACCGAGGATAGGCGCGACCATCTGAATCCCCAAGGACAAGGCGGCGCTGAGAAAGATAGTGGCCACTCGCCCAGATGGAAGTTCCTGCTGCCATCGTTATCGCGCCAAAAGTACCTGCATAATTACAGATAATTGTCTTCCGCGCACCTCGTGAGAGATCATCTATCAGCATGAGCAAGGACAAGCATCCTTCCTCACAGTTGTAGCAATGGCCGCTGTTCTCAGGTTGCTCAACCACGAGGTAAGCGCCATTCACGAAACTTCGTGCAGCGATCTGGGCTGTGATCGTCGAAAGCAACGAATTGGCAATTGGGTCAGTACCGCGTACAAGTTGGTCAGAAAATGCCACCGAGGCAAATACTGGAATCGTGACCGCTAGGCGCTTGCAGGCCTCTTCGGCTGCGTCCAGGTACTTTCCTTCAAGGTCGTAGTTGCCAGCAAGTGTATTCGTCAGCGGCGACGGTAAAATTATCCCGTCTACTCCCATCGTCAACTGAAACCCAATGCAGGACAAAACCGCCTGAAGTATGTCGGTGTCGTTCGTGGGGACTGTTCCAGTCCAGTTGTTAATCAGGTCGTTCTTGTTCGCTTGCTTCCACTCCTTGAAGGTGAGTTGAGAGGAGTGAAAGGGCTGGTTGGCGACACCAAACCACGGATATGTTGCAAGATTCACAACAGCCTTCGATGTCCTTGGAAGTCGTCCGAGGTAGAGTTGAGGATCAAGATACCGATGAGCGAGATGGGGGTATGTCTTCGACAGCAGAACTTTCTTGTTCCTCTGAAGGATTTGTACAGACGGAATTCCTGAAGCAGAGATGATTCCGCCTGAGGCCATCTGCGGTCGTTCAAGTTTGAAATGGTACTTCGTACAATGAAAGAACATGCTCACCTCAAAGTAGCTCTGCTGCCAATCGAGCCAAGTCACTGGCCAGCGCGGACGGCATAGGACGAAAGACGGGTCGAGGATGCAAGCAACTGTCAATAATGGCTGCAAGAGCAGCAGGTGCAGTTGGGCAGAGGGTTGATGTTGGTGTACGGCTGTTCAAGAGCGTCTGCTGATCCCCGAGTGTGGGGTGCCTCCCTAAAAGGGCTTCTTGAAGCGAAACCCCAAGGGTAAACACGTCAGAGTGGCAGGTCAGATTCTCCCCAGGGCCATACCACTGCTCAGGCGAAAAGTAGCCCGGCGTGCCCCAAGTCCGTCCCGCCGCAGTCAGGACGCGTAAATCAAGAAAGCGTGCGACTCCAAGGTCGATCAAGACTGCTGAGTCCTCTCGGGGCGAAAGCATGATGTTCTTGGGGTTGATGTCTCGGTGAACAATCCGCTTCTGCCAAATGTGGTCAATCGCCCGAGCTACGTCTCTGCCCACACAGGCAACCGCCTTAGCAGAGATGGGGCCACCCTTGAGGCGTTCATCTAAAGCGGTGCCTTGAATAAAACGCCATGCAACGTAACGGTATTGTTCGCCGTTGAGGCTGAGCGTTCCATGTTCGACGAGTGATGCGAGGCAGGGGTGATCGAATCCCTGCAATGCCGCGATCTCTCGATCAACGCGCACATTCTCAGTCGCGCCAGAATGGATCTTGAGGGCAACATGATCGTCTACAGCCTCTCTTCGGGAATTCAGAGTTCGCTTGGCGCTGAAGACAACGCCTTGTCCCCCTGCCCGCAAGCTCTGAAGCTCGACGTAGCGGTTTTCGAGCGATACCTCAAGCTGCCCAAGGTCCAATTTCGGGTCGAGCACGGAAAAGTCTCCCCAGAGATGAGAATGAGCGTCACCGGAAGTATATGCCCTGATTTCAGTGCAATAAGTGGAAAATAGGCAGGAAATGCGAATTACGCCAGCCGAGCAGCTAGAAATCATCAAGTGGCTTCTTGAACGCCAGAGGTAAACACTGAACCTCACCTAAGTACGGTAGACTGACTGGCCATCAGTTTGCCCAGCAACTGCAGACCGCAGCCGTCGCACTGAACGGAATCGTTCGGTGTGCAATTGGTGTGCCGGAGAGTCGGATGGCACAACGCGAAAGTATTGCGCGCTTGGGCTCGATACCTTCACCGAATTTCTTGAATCATGCACCGTAATGTCATTCCCAACGCTTTATGGGGAACAGCTCATGATTGACGGAAACAGTGTGGCCCATCTGCCGGAGCTTCTCGCGCACCGCATCAACATGGAGATCGCCGAGCAGTATCAAAATATTCTCCGCGCCGTTGGATTCTTCGATAGTGCGACGGATGAAATAGTGTTCGCGGATATCGTCTTCCGGGATACGACGCTCGATCCAGTACGTCATAGTTTCAGGATCCGGATGGCCGGGTCGGTTCTTCAACGCATCCGCGATTCCGGCAGCTTCACGTTCAGTATCCGTCATCCAGATGTTTGTCCACGGAATTGTGGGACTGCTAGCGTCGGCCAGCTGTTTCGCAAGTGTTAGCTTGCCCTCTTTTGATTCCTCGGCGATGAAGGCAATATTCCGCTCGGGAACACCGCGCCTGAGGATCGAATCGAGCTGCTCTTTCAACGCGCGGCGGTTTATCGAATCGCTAGCCTCGCGCGCCAGCTGCAGCTCATGATCGATACCAATAATCCAGAAGTTCATGCCGATCTCCCGTTGACTCCTAACTCGATAACAGACATTCCCGCGTTAGGAATCAGCGCACGGTTCTTTTCAACTCGAGCGATGCACGGAGTCTGGATAAGATTCTCAGTAGTAGACGCCGTTACCTCGCGTAGCTTTCTCTAACAGCACTTGATGTTTGTCGCTCCCGACATTGTCGAATCCAAGTTTTGTTCGGCCTCCGCCAAGATCGCTCAACTTCTCCACAGCAGGATAAAGGCCTAAATATTCCTGATCCTTGAATTCACCGTCATAAGTGGCAACTAGCGGAAGTATCCACACCCGATGTGGTTTCATCCCGTCGAAAAAGCCCAACTCCCATGGCATCCAAACGGAGCCCGATGCATTCGCAGAGTGCGCATAGACGAGCGAGGAACATGTCTTCATCCGCTCCCTTAATAACGCCGCGGACGTCACCGTCACCTTGCTTCGATCGAGGTTGGGGTCGTCGATCCAGTCCACATAGACGGAAAGGTTGAGGTCTTCAATCATCCGCTTCACCCCATAAATCAATTCCGCGTCGTCGAAGGAATGCGACAAGAAAATGTCGTAACTGCTCGCCGCGTCAAACGCACGAGCCTGCTCCCCGAGCATTCGAGCAGCGCTTTTCTGGACAGGCAAGCCGGCTCGCGCCGCCGCACGTACCTCTGCAATTCTCAAGTAAGCCATTCGTTTCTCCTGATCACATGATCCAAGTGCTGAAATTCTTATAGCCTTCACCGGAAACCCAGTCGTAAACGGGCAGCCAATGAGAAAGGCGCAGGGTCTTTCCTCTATTTCCCTCTGGCTGCTGATTGATGGCGAATGAATCTAGGTCGGAGTACCAAGCCCACTTTCCGTCGATCCACTCCGTCGGCGTCGCTTTCCTTCCGTCGGTGCTTATTGCCAGGCAGAGGTTATCGAAGGGGTTCGGGCCATCAGCCTTGATTAGCTGGTCTCTTCCCTTGATCGAATTGATATGGACGCCGATCACTTTGTTGCCGCGCTCGATGCTCTTCATGATCTCGTAGCGCACCCAGCGCCGTGCCCATGTATGGCTTCCCACGAGGACGGCCGTCGCGGATGTATTTTCCAGTTCGCCGTTGATTAGCCGTTTGAGGGCCAACGGGTTGGTTTTTTTCGCTTCCTCCCATATCGAATGGTCGTAATAGCCGGCAGCCTCGACACCGCCGAGGAAGTTGTGCTTGCGGACAACATTCGCTCGGAAGTCGATGACGTCCTGGTAGTGAAATGCGAAATAGACTCGCTTCGCCATGCTCAGGCCTTCTGAAGATGCTCGACGAGCCGCATGACAGCCTCTCGGAGTTCAACCGGACTCTTGGACGTATCGCCAATCAGCTGAAAGTCCGCAACGAAGCTTGACGAGGCGGAAGGATAAAACTTGGCGAGATCAGAATCCATCTCCTTCCAAAGTTCATGCGCCATGTAACCAGTGGCGCCGATAGGCAAAGGGTGGGCTCCGCGCTCCATGCACAGGTCAAATTCTTCCCGCATCCCGTTCGAGAGTACGATCTTGCCAGATGGATCACCTTTGTTGCCGAAGACAAAGACGGCGATCCCGGCATAGTCAAGCATGGCCTTCCGATAGTCAGTCCATTGTGCCGCTAGCGTGGCTGAGCCGGTTGCAACCTGGGGGAAGGGCCGCATAACCAGGTCTTCATCGGAAATAGTCTTACCGGCCTCGTTAAGGTACGCCAGAGAGCCATTGATGACCGCACTGCCGACGCCGACACCGAAACCCGTGATGATGCGATTCTTCTTTGCTGCGATCCGGTAGCTGAGTTCGTGCAAGAATCCTTCTGCATCGGCTTTGGTCCAGCTCCCGTATTCTTCAACTGCTCCAGAAATGAAAATAGATGATTTCTTATAGTTGGCAGCAATAGTGGCCAGGAGCTCAGTGATCTCCTCGTACTTACCCACCAAAACTGTCTGGATGCCGAAGCGTTTTAGATCGCGGATGAAATAGTGCTGCATCAATTCCCGGTGATTGAAGTCCTCGTCGGTTTCGCCCGCAGTCTTGCTAATCTTTTTCTGGATGCAATAGTGATGGCGCTGGTGCTTCTCATACTGGACCCTCACCCGGCTGAGGATGTAGTCGATATTCGGATCGGTAAAACTGAAGCCCAGGAAGAGGAAGGTCTTCTCGACAAGATCACCGCGCAATGCCGTGACGAAGGGCGCCATAGTGAGGGGATAAGCCTCATATTCATCTTTGCTGATGACCGCGTCGGCAGGATGCCCAATGTCGCCGTGCATCTTGTAGACGACCACATCGCGATCGGGATGGGTGACAGAAAGCTGCTTCAATTCGTGCTTAACGTCAGGGACCTTCTTTGCCTCCTCCAGCGCCTTCTCAATCAACTTGTCGTAATTGGTGGTCCAGTACGTAAAAATCGGCAACCGTGCGAGGATTTTGTGGTTCGCGGTCGGGGCCTTGACGGGGGCGAAATGATTAAAGATTGTTTGGGTAAGCTGCGCCTTGTTGCCACCGGCTTGGTTGCAATGGTATTGCGCGATCGTGACGAGGTCGTAGTGCTTGGCTGGATCGAGACCGAGGTCCTGAATGATCTCGGCCAGCAAGCCAGCCCAATCAACATAGCCCGCCGCGACGGACAGCCCGGCACCCGCGAAAACTGCTGCATTCTTATTGTGCAGCTCCCTGGTGTATTCACGGATAAAAGTAGCGGCTGAGATTGCTTCAGTTGTCATGCCTAAATCCACCTCTTCGTGGTCTCTAGGTGTGCCGCCTTGTAAGCCGCTTCGACCCAGTCGCCGAATCTGTCACGCTCCCAGTAATACCGATTCGCGCCAGCATTGATCAGGCGCGTCGGTGCTGGTCCCTGCAGATCTGTCGTACCGCGCTGGTCCTTGATGCCGCTAATGTAGATCCCCAAGAGACCGTTGCCCTGGGCAATGCTCTGCTCGATCTCGTAATCGACGAATTTGCGTGTAGAGGTCTCTGCTCCAATTAGGACGACGGTCACGCTGGTGCCCTTCAGGCCGTTATCGATCAGCTTCTTAACCGCGGCGTCCCCTTTCTTCTTGGCTTCTTCCCACAAGGAAGCGTCATGGAAGCCTGCCGCTGATTGCCCTACGACGATGCCGCTGTTCCTGACGACGTTCGTCCGCCAAACGTCCCTCTCATAGTGAAAGCTGAAAAAAACCTGCCTCGCCATAGTGGTCCTCCTCGATTTCCGAGGAAAGCGCGGCACGACACGTTTCGCCTGGCCCGCTGTCTGCCCCAGTTCCTCAAAAATCATTGACGCTACGTTTTCAATTATACTATGCTATATAATTATAACAGTTGTACAGAGAAAAATGGAGGGGCGATGGATAAGAAACCCACGATCGACGAGCTGGAGCGTCTGCTGAACGCCGAAGAGGACACTCCGATCACCATTTTGCCGAATGGCGAAATAAGGCAGAGCAGCCAGGCCAACGCCAGCGACACCGGCGGAAGGAAGCCTTTGACAATGCGAGAAAACTTGGGCGGAGAGTACTGAGAGGCAACATGGATATCAGCCGAATTCAACGGGAGTTTGCCGAAGCGCAGCGCAATTTTGCCAATCTCGAGCTTCGCCCCACGGTGGACGGGAAGGTCTTCGCCAAAACTGTTTTGCAGACGGCGAAAGGAATGTATGTGCTCTCAATCAAGTTTCCTGACACATATCCCAACGAAATGCCGCGCGTCTACGTCGACGCACCACCCATTGTGAACGCTCCCCACAGATATAACGCCGGCAATCTGTGCTACCTGCACCCCTCGATGTGGAACCCGGGTGCGCACAACTTGGCATTTGTAATTTGGCGCGCGGCGAAGTGGCTTGCCAAATATGAGGTCTGGAAAACCAATGGATCTTGGCCTGGCGCGGAGATCAAGCACTAAAGGGGAAACCGTTGAAAATCGACTTCAAAACACTTTCGATGATGGCACTTCGAAGTTCTCCCGGCGACGTTCTTGATCGCGTTTCGAGAGATGGAGAGGTATTTGTCATTGAACGGAATGGGCAGCCAAGAGCGTGCCTGGTACCCGTGTCGTTTCTTCTCCCAGATGTTTCTCCGGAACGAGTCACTCACGAATTAAATCTACTGAACGAAAAGAAAGAGGCTTATAAGCTGACAATCACCGATAACAAAGAGCTTGAGATCAGTTGTCACGAAACCGCGGCCGGCGACAACATCTTGATCAGCGTGGTTCTGCCACACGGATATCCCAATTCGGCGCCGAGGATCTATGCCATAGGTATTCCTTCGAATGCGCCTAAACGGTGGCACGACGGCTCCCTTTCAATTTTTGGAGCAACTGCGATTTGGAATGCGAAAAGCCACGACATCATCTATGCCCTGATGATGGCACGCGCATGGCTGAAGGATTATGCCAAATGGCGCAAAACTGGTTCATGGCCAAATGGAGGACAAGATAATGGAGAGAGACAAGACCTTCGATAGGATCGAGTCACTTTTCGACATCCGGCTCTTTGCCGGCGTGAAGGTGCTCATTGCCGGATGCGGTTCCGGAGGGGGCAACGTTGCCTTGCAGTTGGCGATGTCTGGGATTCCCAACTTCACGCTGATCGACTCGGATACACTCGAACCGGAAAACGTCATCCGCCACATCTGTGGGCGGAGCTATCTCGGTCAAAAGAAAGTGGACGCCGTCGCGGAAGTGCTTCGCGACAGAAATCCCAAGGTTAAGGTTTCCAAGATTAAAGCAGATCTAATGGCTTATGTCGGCCTCGAGTCAGAGATCCGGAACGCCGACGTTGTGGTACTGGCAACCGACAATGAGCCCACTCGCTACCTGATCAATGATTTGTGCGTCCGGACTAAGACGCCTTTCGTTGTAGGTCGGGTATTCACGCGCGGCATTGGTGGTGAGGTCTTCGCGTTTCGACCTGCGGAGGGTGGTTGCTTGGCTTGCCTGGAGGCATTCCTGCAGCGCACTACCTTTCGAGAGGGTATCAAAGAGATAGATCTCGTCTCCGAGGAAGAGCGAGAAACACTTTATGGAATGGAGATCGATGAGATCAAGGATTCTCCAGGTCTCGCGGTGGACATCGGATTCATTTCCTCATTCCACACACGCTTTGTGCTGGACGCAATCGGCCGAAACCTAGTTGAGCGCCCACAGTTTCTCGGCCTCATTGAAGAGAACTACGTTATTTGGGGCAATCGCCCTACCCATCCATTCAACAAGCACTTTCAATTACAGCGGATGATTCTTCCTCAACTTGATTCGTGCACGGTCTGTGCAAGTAAGGCGGTCGCCAATGTTTAAATCAAAGCGCCCATCGTTCAAGATCACGATTGCCAAGGGAGCGCTCGAATCTATCTTCGACGAGTGTGATCTCTACGATTCCCACGAAACTGGGGGGCGGCTCATTGGAAGCTTTCAAAAGACCGGAGATCACCTTGATGTCAAAGTTCTCGGAGTCATTGGGCCGGGGCCGGAAGCTCAGCGGTCAGCCGTGAGCTTTTTTCAAGACGGAGCCTATCAAGAGGGTGTTTTCCGAAAGATCGAAGAGAAACATCCCGAAGTCGAGCACCTCGGCAATTGGCACACCCATCACTGCAACGGCCTCGCCACGCTGAGCCATGGTGATCACACTACCTATCACCGAATCGTCAACCACGAGAAACATAACTTGGATTTCTTTTACGCATTGCTCGTGGTGAAGAAGAACCGTGGTGGAGATCCGCGCTATCACGTGAAGCATTTCTTCTTCCACCGCAGTGACTCGCATGTGGACGAGATACTGCAGAACCATGTGCACATCGTGGACGAACCTGTGTGGTGGGCCAATAGCTTCGAAAGGCCCGGAGCAGGACAACGTCACAATGCGCATCAACAACCTGCACCGGCTGCAATTCCCAATGCACAACGAGTGAAGGATCAGGAGTTTTTCTCCGACTTCTATCCAAGTGTCGGCGCCCATCTTTCCAAAAGCGCCGGAGCTCTCTACTGGAAGGGCCCGGTCAGACTCATCGATGGATCACACGTGGACATCGTCGCGATTGAACATCCAGACGACGCCACTAAGTATTCGGTCACCCTGAGCAATCCGGATCAGAAATACGCAGACATCCTCGCGTCATACAAAGAGCGCAAATTCGATTCAGCACGGCATGCGGTCGTCCAGCTACGCGATAACCTGAACAGCCTGCTCTTCGAGGGCAGAAAGGCTTAAATTCCATGAATATCCTCACGGTTGGTGTTGGGCAAGGGGCGCTGGCAATCATTAGGCATGCGAATGAGGCGATTATTGTTGATTCGAGAATCCCGCCGTCTGATGACTCGACAGTGGCCATCGTGAAAGAAATCTTCGCAGCATCCCTAAAGGATCATTTCGTCAAGGGCCTGATCCTTACGGGATTTGATGATGACCATTCGGACGTCGTAGGGGCATCGATCGTTCTTCGGAAGTACCGCCCGGACTGGGTAATGTACCCGACATATTACAAAGACAGCCGCGAAGCAAAAAGGGTGTTCGCCCTCATTGATGAACAAAAGAAGCTAAGGCATGGAACGTCCAATCCATTGACCACATATTCGGTGCGCATTGATCAGCTCGCCAGACGCCAGCTTTCTGGGCTTTCGGACAATTTTGATTTTGAGCTCTTTTCACCTCATATCGAGGACATGGACTGCTCAAATAATTGCAGCATCGTCGTGAAAGTAACCGGCCGGGGACCACGCGGATTCTCTTATTTGGTTACGGGCGACACGGAAAATGATCGCTGGGAAACGATTGCGAGACTGTTCGGGGACAAGCTGAAATCTCACGTGCTGGCGGCGCCGCATCACGGCTCAAAGAACGCAACGCATCCGGCATCCTTGCTGCACATTGCACCGCACACCGTGCTGATCAGCGCCGGCGTGGATAGCCAATATGGGCATCCCGATCCGAATGCAGTCAAGGTCTACAGCCGGGTTGCGAAATATGTTTTCTCAACCAATATTAACGGCGGCGTGTCTCTGCTGACGCAGCCTGGTGCAACCGAGATAACAACAACTCTCATTCCATGTGAGACGCCTGAAATCGCAGGCTCCGATCCGAGGTTATGGCGGTGACAAAGAAGGCTGAGGGGACAAAGCATGAAGGGGATCTAAAGGGAAGGAACGCGCTCTATTTGTGGTCCTTTGTGGCGGTCAATCTGACTGTGTTTCTCTCCGTGACTGTCGGTAGGAGTTTCCCAGGATCGCTACGATCGATCGGGCAATGGTGGCCGCAGGTAAGCGCCAAGAACGGTATCATCGCCGTCTTCATTCCAATTGCCGTTATCGTTCTCTCTGGCCTTCTGAGCGACGCGTCGAAAGCTCGGCTCGTGTTTTGGCGCTGGCATGATCCTTTGCCTGGATGCAGGGCATTTAGCAACCTTTTGGAAAGAGACCCGAGGATTGAAGTTAAGGTCCTGACGTCAAAGCATGGGAAGTTTCCGAGAAGCCCGTCCGCCCAGAATGCATTGTGGTATCGATTTTACCGAGAACACAAGACAAAGCCGATGGTGTGGTATGCCCATCGGGTCTACTTACTCACAAGAGATCTCGCCGCCGTCGCTGCGTGCTTTGCTGTTCTATTTCCGCTGGGCGCGGTGGCAGCTCGGCTAGACTGGCGGACCGTGTCCTTTTATGCTGCTGCCTTGATTGTGCAATATGCGATCATTGCCACTGCCGCTCGCAATTATGGATATAGCTTCGTACTTGATGTCCTGTCGGAGGAGTGTGCCACCTGTCGCACGACTTCGGCATAGATGCCTAGTGGAACAACTTTCACGTTAATTGTAGCGATTCGTCAGGTTGCGACGGGTGATAAGCGCGCGGTGCAGGATCGATTCCAGCAGATCTGCATCTTATCGCAGAATACTTTTAAGCCTCTCTTCTAATCGGCGGCACAGCGCCATTAACTCTTCGACCTTCGCGACGGTGCGGTCTGGTTCAACAATCGGGGGCAACCCGAAGTGAGCCGCCTATTGCCTTCTTGGTCCGTTCCCGGCAGAAAGCTAGCGTAATTGATGAGCTAATCTCATGATGTTCTTGGAGTGCTGATCCGGCATCAGCCAGCCCGAACCGTATCAACGCGTGTTTCGCGATTCGTGCGTTTGCCGGTGTGCAAACAGTGTGGCGGCAAAGTCGAGGGGAACTCCGTCGGAACGAGGTCGGGAAGTTCGCCGCCCGTCCTGCCTCTGCCCGACAGAGTTCGCTCACAAGGCGTTCGGATCGAGCGCAGATCTCGCAAACAAAACGCAGTCCAAAGGCGAACTTGCGCAACGTTCTGGAAGCAATGGCATAAATCAGTTATCACCGATTCGGATGAGCACCAACGCCCGGGAACATGATTTTTCCGGGTACAGGCAAGCGGTAGGGGGTGCCAGTCATCTGAAGAAGGCGCTCTATCGCTATAAGCTCAATCCCGGACCCTGCGGCGTTTCCCAGGACCTATTCCGAGATGGCTCCCGTGTCGCGGTCGAGGCAGGAGCGCAAAGGAGAGCCGCAACGACGCTTTTGCCATGGGTTGGTTAGTATGGAAAGCAACCCACGATGTCAGCTCCGGCCGAAGCTGGTATGCGGAGCCGAGCTATGGCTACAACTTCGGCAGTGGGCACGAGCAATCAATGAGTGTAAGCGCAGGTCTGCTTATTGCAATCCGATAGAGTCGTTAGGACTGCGCGGTACGGACTTGCTTTGTCCCGGCACGTCCATATTTACTCATTTCATCCGCGAGGCTTCGACTGATTCATGGCTCTCCGTGTTTACGAGCTTATGCAATGCGGATTGCATTCTCTTCATGATCAGAAATTGAACTTGATGGCTGCCTGCAGAATGCGGGGAGGGGCAGCGCTGATCGCATTCCCGAAAGTCGAACTGCCGATGTTGCCATCGATCGCGCCTGGGCCGTTGAACTGCGTGTGATTGAAAACGTTGAACCCTTCGATGCGGATGAGTAGCGATTTTGAATCGGTGAGCGCGAGACTCTTGGCGAGCGCCATATCGTAGTTATCCGCTCCCGGACCATAGAAGAACCGGCGCTTGGCGTTGCCCGGAGTGCCGAGCGCATTCATGTTGAAGGCCGTGGTATCGAAGTAGTTGTTGCCGTTGGTGCGGGGATTGCGGTTGAGGTGGAGCGGGCCGCCGTTGTATTCGGGTTCGTCGATGCTGCTGTTGTTGACTCCGTTGGGGTTTGTGCCGATCAGTGAATTGTCACCGTTGTTGGTCATTGTGACGGGAAATCCGCTGGCGAAACGAGTAATGCCGGAGAGCGACCAGCCTTCGGCCAGTTGCCGGACGCCCGGTTTTCCCGGGTGCAGAAGCCGGTCGATGGGCAGTTTGTACTCGTAGCTGAGGACGAAGTTGTTTTTGACGTCGAACGAGGACAGCGCATAACTCAGCGCGGGGTTGAAGGGGTTCACCTCCTCGCCGATGTTTGACGACTGATCCAGGGACTTACTGAAGGTGTAGGCCGCGGAGATTTCAAGACGGCTGCTGGTGTGGCGGGCACTGAGTTCGAGTGCGTTGTAGTTGTCATGGCCGATGGTCGATTGCAGGCCATCGCTGCCGAAACTGGCTCCCAACGGCCCGCGGGTTCCGTTGACCTGCCCGCCGGCGATGGGATAGTACACCGTGTTTTCGCCGCCGGGGCCGCAGGTGAGCGTGCCGGGCTGCACTTCGCTGGGCTGGCTCAGGCTGAGGCACAGCGCCGGATTGCCCGGATTGGGCTCGACCAAAACGCGCTGGCGATGACTGGACGTGCCGAAATAGCTCGCGCTGAGGACCGTTTCAGGCCCGGCCTGGCGCTCGACGGAAAGCATCCACTCGTCCGTGTACGGAACGCGGTTATGCATGTCGTACCCCGGAATGCCGCTGATGGGCTCGTAGTTGCTCCAGTCGATGTTCGCGTCGGGATGGCTGCGCGACGGATTGAGCGGAGCAAACGTATAGGGAAATGGCTGGCCGTAGTTGGTTCCATTGGCCGCAGTGACGAAGGGCGTGGCGAACAGCGGCGGAGCGGGGCTGGAATACGTGGTTCCATACGGCGCATTGGCGGCCAGCACGCTGATGGAGAGCGCATCGATGGCGGTGTAGAAATTGCCAAAGCTGGCTCGAATGCTGGTGGTTCCCGGAGAGCCGAGAACCTTGGCCAACGCGCTGCCGTCATTCGCCTGGGGCGACCATGCCAGACCGACGCGAGGCGAAAATCCCAGGTTGCCGATCGAGGCGAGCGTGCGCGGAACTCCGGGGTCGCCGGGATAGAGAATACCCGCCGGAGCTCCGGGAAACACAGCCGATTGCGCGCCGGGATCGAAGGTGGAGATCTGGTTGTATTTTTCCGACCATGGCGCGATGCGGTCCCAGCGCAGCCCGTAATTCAGCGTCAGGCTCGGCCGCGCGCGCCAACTGTCCTGGGCGAACAGGCCTACATACTTGTTGCGCGCGTAGAACGGGTTGAGCTGGCTCTGGTTGTATTGGCTGGGCACGCCAATCAGGAAATCTGCAAAATCCACGCCAGTTTCAGTGCCGGAGAAGACGAAGCTCCCGTTGAATTGCGCGATGGGGTGGGCATTGACCTGGTCGGCGTGAGCTTCACCACCAAACTTCACGGTGTGCGCGCCCAGAACTTTTGAAAAAGTATCCGATGCTTGATAAGTGTTGTTGGTCTGAACCAGTTGGTTCGCTGCGGCCCCGGTGGAATAGCCGTTGAAGTTGAGATTCTCGACACTTTGCCCCTTGGGATCGAGGGCCACAATACTCGGTGTGCCGTTCGTGTTTTCAAAACCCTGGGAAACAAGGCTCACACCGCTCCCGCCCACCGGCTGGCCGAGGTTCGTAAAGTCGCGCAGATAGCTAAGGTGCGCGTCGTTCACTGTGCCGGCGTTGATGACCTTGGTGTCGCTGAGCGCAAAAAGCTGCGCGCGGCCTGTAGTCAGCGCATCGAAGCTCGGAACGCTAGCCCCGCTCTGTGCCGTGGGATACGGGTTATCGAGATTGAAATCGTCGAAGAAATAGTAGGCCGACAGCAGGCCCCAGCGGGTATTCGCATCCATGCGCAGGCCTGTCTTATCGTCCCGCAGCGTCTGGTTGTAGGCAGAGGTAGCAAAGCCGTTTGCGTTGTTCGGAGAGGGAATATATTGGAGCATGCGCTGGGCGGGAACGGACCACGCGCTCTCGGGAATTTGCGCATTGCCAAACACGCACTGTCCCGCCTGCGCATCTGTATGCGAGCAGCCGTTGAAGTAGTAGGGTTCGCCCTGAGTGACGGCATAGCCCAGCCTCTGCGTGAGCAGGCTGGCAAAGTACGGCCCTCCCACGGTCCCGGTGAGCAGGCTGTTGCCGTTGCTGTCCACCAGGTCAGAGAGGTCGCCCGTCCGGTCCGCGTTCGACGGCACACTGATCTCGCCCGTATCGATGCCCTGAGCCTGGCGCGTCCCTTGATAGTCCAGGAAGTAGAACACTCTGTCATGATGAACGGGTCCGCCGAGGGTTCCGCCAAACTGGTTCTGCCGATAGGCTCCCCGCGTGGGCGAAAAGTAGTTGCGCGCATCCAGATCGGTATTGCGTAGAAAGTCGAAGGCACTGCCGTGCAGTCCGTTGCTGCCGGACTTTGTCACCACGCTCACCTGGCCGCCGCTGAACTCCCCATATTCGGCGTCGAAGTTGCTCGTTACCACGCGAAACTCCGCAATGGCATCGAGATTGGGAATGATGGCGGTGCCTGCGTTTACGTCCTCTTCCGCGTCACTGCCGTTCACGCTGAAGTAGTTGGAGGTTTCCCGTTGCCCGTTGACGGAAATCGTGCCGGGATTGAGAGTTCCGGAGGGATCGAGAATGGTCGCTCCCACATCCTGCACCGTGTTGGAGCCGATGGTGGTCGAGGGAGCCACGCCGGGTTCGAGCGAGAGCAGATCGGTGAAGCTGCGCCCGTTCAGCGGCACGGCGGTCATCTGACGGCCGCTGATCACCTGGCCCAGCTGCGTGTTGACCGTCTCCACGTGCAACGTATTGTCAGACACGCTCACGGTCTCGGTGAGTCGGCCAATTGCAAGCGTGGCGTCGAGGGTGAGCGCCGCATCGGTATCGAGCACAGTATTTTTGCGCTCGTAAGTTGCGAAGCCGGTGGCCTGCACATCCAGCTCATAACGGCCCACCGGCAGAACCGGGAAAGTGTAAATTCCCCTCGCGTCGGTGTGCGTCTTGTGGGTGATCCCCGTGTCGAGCTCCCGCGCGGTCACATCGGCATTGGGTACGACGCTTCCGGACGAGTCCCGCACGGTTCCGATGATGCTTCCGGCAACGGCCGCCCAGGCAGCGGCGGTTAGAAACAGCAAAAAGCAGGCCAGTTTGGTGGCAAATCCAGGATTGATTCTTGACGGACGCAAGCGCGATTCCTTCTGTTGTGGTGCGCCTCTGGGAGGAGCCGTTGGGAGGATCCTTCCGAGCGGGCCTAGATATACGACCAAATTGGTCTTCATTTAATATACGACAAATTAGGTCGCAGTTTATTGCGGTGATTTAGATCACACCAGATTGTGGGAGACGTGTCTTCCGGGACGAATGCAGTCCTTGCGAATAGCCAGGACGCGCATTGAGAAATGGATTTGTATCGAGTCGGCATGGCGACTGGAATTCTGTGCCCTGCCGCCAGGCTGGGGTCCGAGGATGCTCCCGGAGCCTGGGGCGTTTTTCAGGACCAATCCCACAAATTACTCGTAAATAGTTGTCGATGAGCGGCTTGGGTTGTTCGCATCGATTGAATGGACGCTTCACTGCAGAGAAATCGTCGTTCTGCCGCCGGCAAGCGAAAATGGAGAATCTCCCAAATTGGGAGACTAAACCCGACTGGCATAAATACGCTTGTCAAGAAAGTGGTTGGATCGGTAGCTCAGGTTGGCGACCAGGACGACCGATAATGTTCTGGGATTGTGCGTTTTCCTGGCGAGGTGCAGCATCCGCCGAAGAATCTGCGCATACGAGTAAAACCGACCGTTGAACCTGTTTACCTCCTCCACTAGTTCCTCCCAGGTAAGGTGCGCATAGCTGGCCACCGGATAAGTCAGAGTGTAGTACTTCCAATCCTGTGGATAATCGTTCGACCGAATCCTGCCTTCGCGCTCCATTTGAGCGTAGAGCTTGGTTCCGGGAAGCGGAGTAAGGATCAGAACATTGGCGGCGTCGATGCCGTATTCCCTGGCCGCGCGAGCGATGGTCTCGCCAATCCCCCGCTGGTCCGTGTCGATCCCTATGATGAAAGAGCCCACAACGCATATGCCGTGCCGTTGAATCCGCCGGACGGACTCCCGGAAATCTCTCCCCTTCTGGAGGTTGAACTTCTTGCCTAAGGCCATCAGACCTTCCACGGTGGGGGATTCGAACCCGATGAACACACCTTGGCATCCCGAACGCGCGGCGAGCTCCAGCAGTTCGTCATCGTCGGCGAAGTTCATGGTCGCCTGGCAGATCCACGGCCGGGTCAGCCCCTCTTGAATCATCGCCCGGAAGAGATCCTTGGAGTATGCGAGATGGTCCTCGCGAGTACCAACGAGGTTGTCGTCGACAAACAGGATGACTTTTTCCCGAATCAGTCGCAGCTCTCGAATGACATCATCGACGGGCCGGTGGCGGTACGTGCCTCCATTGAACGCGGTAACGCTGCAGAAGCTGCAATTCAACGGACAACCACGCGTGGTTTGTACCGAGCCGAGGTAGTACAGTCCGCGGAGCAGGTCGTGGCGAGCAGGCGGGATTGTATCCATGGCGCTGAGGCA
>Ga0326728_10007699_pt1 | contig 27348 bp, 25 predicted proteins | sample MB3enrmetagenome_FD_207602 | JGI IMG/M metagenome (GOLD analysis project Ga0326728, IMG submission 207602) | Lab enriched peat soil microbial communities from McLean, Ithaca, NY, United States - MB31MN | ecosystem: Environmental > Terrestrial > Soil > Wetlands > Peat | place: USA: New York...
GGGCGATGAGGGCCATTGCGTTTGCGGTCAGCCCGGTAAGGCCCAGGGTGGCCTGCATCTGAGGTGCGTTTTGATCTGCCATGAGCATTCTCCTGATGAATGAAGTTCGTCTGGCTGCTCCCGGCGGATGGCCCCCGGGAATTCTGTGAGTCTCGCCTGTCCCCAATGTGCCGCCCCGACAGTTACGAGAAAGCTGAATGAGTTACCTGCAAGGTTAGGTTCGCGGTGATAAGGATGAAATGAGGAAACCAAAATGAGTCGCCTGCATTTCCGATGCGAGAAGTGAAACGTCCGCCGGAGTTTTGAAAAACAACTCTCCCCAATCCATCCTGAGACCGTCTCCGGATGGGCTGGACGGGATTGCGGGTTGGCGCGCTCTAGCTCTTTGGCCGGAAGAAAGCGACGAAAGCAACGTAGATCGCAACGACAGTGAGGACAACCCCCACAGCGGTCATAGGCTAGCGCTTGGGGCCGAAGAAGGCTATGAACGCCACCGTAACTGTGGATTGCTGGTCCACCATCTGGCTGACGTCCTTGTGGAATGCGGCCACGTTGGAAAAGTCGCCGCGGTACTCGATCCGCGTCAGCAGGCCTTCGACCCATTTGTACTCGTAGGTTCCGGTGAATTCGTAAACATGCTGAGCCGTGCCGGTCTGAAAGCCGTTCGGGTCGTTAAAGTATTCAAACCTGCCCGCCAGGGCTTGCTTGGCTGAAGCCTGTCCGTGAGCGGCAATCGCCGCGCCCTGCCAGTGATTCAGCTTGTTATCGCCGGTGGCGCTTTCGCCCGTTCCCACAATGGCGTCCCGGTTCTGGCCGTAGTCGTAGTTGAGATAAGCGTTGAACTTGGCGTTGGGGGTCAGTAGCAGCGTGGAGTCGATCAGGTTGCGGAAGCCGGAGGTGGTGTTGGGGTTCTCGGGACCGCCGTAGTAGTTCACATCCCAGGTGTATTTGGGCTTGGTGAGAGCGCTGGTCAGGCCCACCGTCGCGCCGCCGTTGGACTTGCTCACATTGTTCCATCCATTGACTACCTGCAAGCCGATGGTCTCGGTCTTCGAGACCGGCAGCGAGGTGCGCGCGCCGAAGTGATAGTACGGGATGGCCCATGAAAACAGGAGGGACCGGGAGTAATTCCAGTTGTCCTTGGCCTCGGCGACTTCAGCGCCAGCCGAGGTGACGAACTTGCCGAAGTCCAACTCGAAGCCCTTGGCCTTGGGCGGCTTCAAGCTGAGAAAGGCCTGCTCGATGTAGTTGAGCTGATCGGCGGAGCTAGTGTTGGGTGGGACAGCATTGAACAGATCGTTGGTGCGGCCATAAAAGAAGTCGATATGCGCGCCCACCGGGTCCGGATCGTGATTCAGCGTGAGCTTGGCCGCGCTCAGGTTGAACTGGTCGGTCTTGTCGTTGAAGTTATAGAGGTCGTTAATCTGGCCGTTGGCGGCGTTGGTCGGCCGGTTTGCATTGAAGCTGTAGTAGCCGTCGATGAATCCGCTGAGGTCCATGGGACCGAGGCTCCATGTGGGCGCTGCCGGAGCCGCTGGAGCCTGCGCGGGAGCCGCCGGAACTTGATCGGATGGAGCGGCCACGGGCGCTGCCGCCGGCGGAGCAGGCGTTTGCGCGCCAGCCATCATGGCGATGGCCATTGCGGCTCCGCCCAGAGTTTGCAGAATACGATTCGGGTTCATAGACATCGGCATTATTCCTCCAAAAAAGAATTTGGTTGTATTACACAGAATGATCCCAGCCAAAAACAGAGGCCAAAAGCAGCACCATGCGCGGGGCAGTCTGCCACCAGATTAGGCTTCAGGGCCACACGGACAAGACTTCCGTGTGGAGATCCAGGATGAGGATTCACCTCTTCCCTGAGGCGGTCCGTTCGTTGCGGCTTAATAATAGTTACGCAAGGAACCCATAAGGAAGCCATGATGATTTTGAAAAGACTTCCTTGTCTGTTTCACAGTGCAATCCTCATCTCTGATTCCGGGGGAGGCCGCCCGCCGCCCGCAACCGGGGGAACGCAGACGCCCGCGGGATGCGCCGCGAGAAGCGTATCGGAGGCCTGTTAGAATTCCTCTACGCCTCCCTCGCGCCGGCCGGCCGGAACATTCTTTCACTGGAATGGCTGCCCCGGCCGCGGGAAGGCGAGCACACTTCATCCGAGACACTGGCGCGGCACCCGCAGGATCTTCGCGCACTTCGTCCGAATCAGGAGGATGACGGCCATTGGTTGGAAGCTACATCCCGGTGCGTTCCGGCTTCGCCTCTCTGCGCTCGCGCGGCTCCGGCTCGCGCGTGCTTCTGTTTACGCTGGAGTGCGCGCTGGGGATCCTGGCCGTCGTTTTTGTGGCCGCTCTCGCGCACTGGTCGGGATGGCTGCTGCCGGTGGCGGTTCTGCTCTACCTGCTGATCGTGGTTCCCATGGCCTTGCTGTGCGGCTTCTGGCAGGCGGTCGTTGTGTCGCTCTCGGCGGTTGTGGTCCACGGTTACTTCACCGCGCGCCAGCCCCCATTGCATGGCCTGCCCAATCCGGCGGCGAATCTGGTCAACTCAGTTACTCTGCTGGCCTTCGTGCTGGTGGCGCTGGTGGTGAGCCGGCTCTCGGCGCGCGTCACCGGGCACGCCAAAGAGGCTGAATCTTGGGGCGGCCAGATGCACGACTTGTATGAGTTCACCCGCCGCACGCTGCAGATGAACCTGCACATGGAGCCGGGGCCGCAGTTGGCCGAGCTGGTCCACGAGATCTTCGCGCTGGAGGCGGTCGCGGTTTTCGACGCCGACTTGCACCGCGTGTATCAGGCCGGAATCTGGAGCGTGGACCCGGAGGAGCTGGCGCGGAACGTCTACTACTTCGAGACCTCGGACGACGATCCCGAGACCGGCCTGGGACGCAGGGTCGTCCGGCTGGGGACGGTGCCGGTGGGCAGCCTGGTGATGCGGGGCGAGACCAGCCCGCTGACCAACAACGCCATCGCCTCGCTGATCGCCATTACTTTCGACCGCTACCGGGCCTTCGCCAACGAAAGCCGAATTGAGACCGAGCGGCGCACCGAACAGCTTCGCGCCACGGTTCTGGACAGCCTGGCCCACGCCTACAAAACGCCGCTGACGGCCATCCGCGCGGCCAGCACGGGCCTGGGAGAGATGGGCCACCTGTCGCCGGGACAGGCGGAACTGGTGGGGCTGATCGACGAGCAGGCCGGCGTGCTGAGCGAGCTGACCACCCGGCTGCTGACCACCGCGCGGCTGGATGCCGGCGAGGTCGCCATTCACCGCTCGCCAGTGGGCGTGGGGTCGATGATTGAAGAGGTTGTGGACAGCCTCAGAGATCGTCTGGCGAGCATGAAGGTCGCCGTCGAGCTCGAAGACGAGAGCCTGACCGTCTGCTGCGACCGGCAGATGATGGTTATGCTGCTGACGCAATACGTCGACAACGCCTGCAAGTACGCGATCTTCGGCACTGCGATTACCATCCGCGCCGTCCGCGCCAAGGCGGAGGCGATCTTTTCCGTGCATAGCTTCGGGCCCGCGATTCCCATGACCGACCGGGAGCGCATCTTCGATCGCTACTATCGTTCCTCGACCTACTCGAACCGCGCCCCCGGCACCGGCATCGGCCTCTCGGTGGCCAAGCGGGTGGCTCTGATGCATGGCGGTTATGTCTGGGTCACGAGCGATGAGGTCGAGGGAACCACGTTCTTTGCGGCCATTCCGATTTCAGCGCAGAAGGAGTGTTTTTGATGAGCCAGCCTGCAATTCGCATTCTCGTGGTCGACGACGAATCGGCCATCCGCAGGGCGCTGCGGCCGCCGCTGGTTGAACTTGGCTTTCAGGTGACTGACTGCTCGCGCGGCGAGGAGGCGCTGCAGATGCTGCGCGGCGCGGTTTTCGATGTCGTCTTGCTGGACATCAATATGCCCGGCATCGGCGGCATTGAAACCCTGCGCCGCATTCGCGCCTTTGCCCCCCGGCTACCCATCCTCATGCTGACGGTTCGCGACCAGGAAGAGGACAAGGTGCAGGCGCTCGATCTGGGCGCGGACGATTATGTCACCAAGCCCTTCAGCACCCGGGAACTGATCGCGCGCATCCGCGCCGCGGTCCGCCGCGTTCGCGCTCCGGCGCGCCCCGAAGACGCGCCCATCGAGATCGGGGAGATTCGCCTGGAGCCGGTTAAGCGCACCGTGACCAAGGGCGGCGAGCCGCTGCACCTGACCCGCAAAGAGTTCGATATTCTGCACTGCCTGATGAGCCGCGCCGGCCGGGTGATTACCTATGCCCGGCTGCTGACCGCGGTGTGGGGCGCCGACTGCCGCGAGGAGGTCGAGTACCTGCGCACCTTCGTCCGCCAGTTGCGCAAGAAGATTGAAGACGACCCCTCCAATCCCGTATACCTGCTGACAGATGTGTACGTGGGTTACCGCTTTGCCGATGCCCAGGCGTTCCAGGATTCGGTAGCGGAGGAGACTGCGGAGGACGCATCGGAAGCGAGCGGGCCGGAGGCAGCGCCGGATGGAGCTTCTTGATTGTTTCTTCGAAGGCTGGGACGGCGCGGGTTGAAGCCGCTACTCGTCGTAGTGCAGCAGGCTGAAGACGTCGAACTCCGTGAAGCGGCTGCGGCCCTTGAGGAAGTCCAGCTCGACGGCGAAGGCCAGCCCGGCAATCTCCCCGCCCAACTGCTTCACCAGCTTGACGGTGGCCTCCATGGTGCCTCCGGTGGCCAGCAGGTCGTCCACCAGAACCACGCGCTGCCCCGGCTGAATGGCGTCCAGGTGAATCTCCAGCGAGTCCGTGCCGTACTCCAGGTCATAGGTCACGCGGGCCACGGGCGCGGGCAGTTTGCGCGGCTTGCGCACGGGCACAAATCCGGCGTTCAGCCGGTAGGCCAGCGCCGGCCCAAAGATGAATCCCCGCGCCTCAATGCCCAGCACAAGGTCGATCTTGCGCCCGATATAGTGGTCCGCCAGCGCGTCGATCAGCTTGGCAAAGCCCGCCTTATCCTTCAGCAGGGTGGTGATGTCGTAGAAGAGAATCCCCGGCTTGGGGAAACCCGGCACCGTGCGCACCAGCGCCTTCAGTGCTTCCACGTCGATGGGCTTGGCGGTATCGATAGGTTCGGTTTCTTCCGGCATTCGTCCGTCCCTTCCTGGATGAAACTCAATGCGATTGCGGGAACAGCACAGGCGCTCCCGCGCTTCTGCTTCCCTGCAAATTATAGCGGGGAGGGGCGGAGCTCGGGCGGCGGCCTGGAAACGCACATCGCGCCGAAGCCGGCGGTCGCCGCGCGGCAATCGCCAGTCGGCGCGGCATCACCGGCCAATCCAGAGTGAAACTCCGCCGGTGATCGACCGGCCCGGCATGGCCACTCCATCGATCTCCTGATAGCCGGTGTTACTCAGGTTGCCCAGGCGTAGATAGGGCCTGATCTTCCCCGCGTCATGAGTTATCGAAGCGCTCCACACAGGATAGGGATTGGCATTCCACGGAGCAATGCCAGGCTGCTGATAGGGCTTTGCTATGCGCACCGCATTGGTTATGGAAAGATAGCGTCCCAGCGCAGCCGTCCAGGCGGCATGGATGTTTTGGACCGGATAATTCAGGGCATACTCCGATTGCAGGCTGTGCAGCGAATCCTGCGCGCCGGCAAGCCCCGTCCACGCGATGCGAATGGATTGCGACTTAGCCGGCGCCCAAGTCATGGATGACTCCGCGCCCAGAAAGCGAAGGCCGCTCAAATTGGCCGCATTCCATGGCGATGCGGGCGAGGCGCGCACATAGTCGATGGTGTCTTGCTGCCGGGAATAGAACCCAGTAACTGAGACCGAAAGACGGCTGGATGGAACCCAATCCACTCCGCCGTCCCCGGACCACGCCGACTCGGGCTTGAGGTTCGGATTGCCGTTGGTCGTCGGGTCCGAGTAATAAAGGTCGGTATAAGTCGGAATCCTGAATCCATAACCGCCGCTGGCCCTGAACTTGAGCGAATCCGCCAGCCGCAAACTCCCGGCCAGGTGAGGAGCCAGCACCGACTGCGCGCCGCCTGAGAATAACTCCTCGCGGAGGCCGGCGGATAAGTTCCAGCGCTTTTTCGCGGGGCGCAAATCCAGATCCGCATAACCCGCGCCGCGATTGCGGGCGTGCAGCCCGAGATTGTTGCTATGAATGCTATCGCCGTCCGACTCCAGCCCGAAGAGAAGCAAGGAAGTGGATGCGACGGGAACCGTCCGCCGCAGAGACGCCTGCCAGGAGCCGTCGATGTGGTTGTTTTCATAAATGGACGGCTGGCCGCGCAGCAGCACAAACTCGTCCGTATGGCGACGGTAACCGAACGCCGCCACTGTCCGGCTGCCTAACTCCTGGCGGGCGGAGGCGAACCATCCCTTGGTCCGCTCCCAGGAGTTATAAGGTCCATAGAACTGGTTGGCGCCAAAGGAGCGGTCGCTGGCCGCAATCAGCAGGTCCGAGACGCCGAGCCGGGAGCCGGCCCAGCTCTCCAGCGAACTGTCCTCATTGCGGTAGTCGCGGTCGGCCATGAATCCGGTGGAAAAGTTCCTGTCGGCGGTCAGGCGCCCGCTCCAGCGCTTGCGCGCCAGGGCGGTCAGCAGAGACTCCTCGTTCGCGCCAAAGCTGCCTCCGCCGGCGCGCAGGCGGAGCGAAGTTGCGGCGGGCGCGGCGGTGAGAAAGTCGACCACGCCGCTGAGCGCATCCTCGCCATGCAGCGTGGAGCCCGCGCCATGGAGCACCTGGATCGAGTCCATCGCGTCGAACGGCACGGGCAGGTCCAGATTGTGATGCGCGGTCTGGCTGTCGTCGATGCGGAAGCCGTTCAGCAGCACCAGGGTCTGCTCGAATGTGCCTCCGCGCAGCACCAGGTCGGCCTGTCCGCCGCCCGCGCCGCGCTGCTCCAGAAAGACCGAGGAGTCCTGCCGCAGCAGGTCCTGCGGCGACTCCAGCGACAGGGCCTTGGTTCCCACCGGCAGCACTAGCACGGAAGCGGGCGACTCGGCCAGGGGCACCGGGACCGGCGAGCCAAGAACCACCACGGTTTGCAGGACTGGAGGCACGCCGGCGCTCTGCGCCGGAGCGGCCTGTGAGCAGAGCGCCAGCGAAAGACAGCCTGCAATCCGGATACTTTTTTGTGTAAGCAGAATTCTGGTTAACGGCATCATGGGGAAGCAAATGCGATTATAGCGGGCGCCGCGCCTCGGTGGGGTGGCCGGAAGCCCGCGCGCCATTCTCCCATTCCGGATGCCTGCCGCTTGATCGGCCCGGCTGCCGCCCAATCTGGAATCCGGCCATTTGCACCGCAGACCACGAGCCGGCAAATTCTGCTAAAGTGGCGCTCAAGGGTCTCCTTATGTCCAAGTATCGCTTCGTGGTGCGGTTCTTCGCCGCCGTTTTCGCCGGGGTTGGCGGCTTGACCTTTTTCGGCGCGGTGGCGTTGAGTTTGTCCGCACATGCGCAGCAGGCTGCGGCGGCGCAGCAGCCCGGCGCGACCCAGCCGGCGGCAGCCGCGACCCCGGAGACCGCCCAGGCGCCCGCCTCCGACAGCGCCCAGCAGCCGGCCCCGGCACCAGCGGCACAAGCGCCAACAGCACAAGCGCCCGCGGTCGCGCCACCCGTGGCCGCCAAGCCCGCGGCGGCGCAAGGCGCCAAGCCGCAGCCCTCCCAGGCGGGCGAAATCACCGAGGAGGAACTGAGGCGGCAGTTGGTGGGCAAGCCGCTTTACCTGCGCGGCGGCTACCTGGACGACAACCTTACCTTCAACGAACATGGCGTGCTGATTGGCCGCTCGCCCCAGGGCTCTTACACGCTGAACGGGATCGAGATCGACAGGGTGCGCCTCCGCAAGCACAAGGTGGAACTGGAAGGGACGCGCTTCGGGCTGCACTTTCTGGGCGCTCTGCCCAATGAGGACCCCACCAAGGCCGTGGATCGGGTGAGGATCACTCCCAATAAGAAGGTGGTCAGGATCACCATCGACCGCGAGTTAGTCCTGTCGCCCAAAAAGGGGAAGAAGCAGGCCAGGCAAGAGGAGAAGAAGTCCGGCCGTAAGGCTGCGGTCAAAACTCCGCCCGCCGCCGCGCCCGCCGCCCAGCCGGCTTCCGCCACGGCCGCCCCCGCAGCTGCGCCCGCCACGGCCGCTCCGCCGGAGGAGATTAGCGACGCCGACGCGGCCAAGGCCGAGATGGCGGCGGCTCCGCCGGAGGAACGCCCGGCCGATCCGAACAGCGTGACCACGACGCTCTCGCCGGCGCACGCCGCCGGGGTGCTGAAGGAGGCGCTGGACCGCATCTTCGCGCCGGGCATCGACGACCGGCTGAAGGCCTCGATGCCCGACTTCTGGAGGCTCTACTACCAGGCGGCCGCGGCCAACAGCGATTACCGGCCCGGCGATCCCGGTATTCTGCGCCAGAATACCGTGGACCGGAAGGCCCGGCTGATGACCAACTTCGAGCCGGAGTCGAATGAGTATGCGCAGGCCCACGCCGTAGCCGGCATGGCGCTCTATCACACGGTGATCGGCGCCGACGGCAAGCCGGGCGAGATTGCGGTGGCCCGCCCAATCGGCTTCGGGCTGGACGAGAACGCCGTCGCCGCCATTCGCAAAGCCACCTTCGAGCCGGCCATCAAGAACGGCAAGCCGGTTCCCGTGCTGCTCGACCTGGTGGTGCAGTTCCGCATCTACTCCAAGCGGACCGCTGTGCGGACGGAAGCCGACAAGCCGGCGGAGGGGCCTGCCGAGCCGTCGCTGCCCGGGCCCTACTCCGTCCAACACCCGTAAGACAAGCTATTGTCCTGCGCGGCCCGATGGGAAGGTTGCGCGAAGATCGCGCATCTTCCGCAACATCTTCTCAGTGGGACTCGCTCCTGCCGGCTTGAGACCGCTTGGTGGAGGATTGGCGGTTTCTGGAGCTGCCTGGGGGTTGGGGATCCACTTTGGGGGTTCGGAATCCCGTTGTCCGGCGGGATAGCGGGCGTCCGGCATCCGCAATACGACCGTCTTAGCTTGTCTTACGGCGCAAGACAGGCGTCGGGCAAAGGTAAGACAAGGCAAGACGACGCGCCTTGCCGCGCGATTCCTGTCTTGCATCTTATCCGGCTGTCTTATACCCGCCCAGGCCTGCTCAAATCGCCGCCATGGCGCGTCAAGGCGCTGGCTGCCATAGCTCCACGCGGTTACCCTCCGGGTCCCAGATCCAGGCGAATCTTCCGTAAGAGAGGTCCTCGCGTTTGGGGTCGACGCGCACGCCCGCGGCGGCCAACTGGACGAGCAGCCCATCCAGATCGTCCACCCGGAAGTTGACCATCGCTTTCTGCTCCCCATCGCCGAAGTAGCCGGTATCCAGGGGGAAGTGGGCAAAGACCGTCATCCCGGCCGATTCCGGCCCATCGAAGACCAGCGAGCCGCCTTCTCCCGGCGGGATGCCGAGGTGGGTGGCATACCAGGCGGCCAGGGTCTGCGGGCTCCGCGCCTTCAGAAAGACTCCTCCTACTCCAACTGCTTTAGCCATCGCTACTCCTCCTGCTGGATGATCTCTTCGAGCTTGGGCTTGTGCTTGGCCTCGCGGCCGGTGCGCGGCTCGCTATCTATCACCCGCGCCGGTTTGGGCTGGCCCACGCGCTCGCGGGCGTTGACCTTGACGGCTTTTGTGGCCGAGAACTTCTCTGGCTTGCGTTTCCTCATGGCAAGGATGAGTATGGAATAAAATGCGCCGGAGCGGAAGAGCCCCGGGGTCCCCGCGGACGGGTCTTCGTCCGTGGGGTGGCAGCGGGAGGGCCGGAAAGCCATGGAAGAGCGCGACTTCTTCAATGAGACGACGGAGCAGCGGTCGCACACCCTCATCTGCCCCAAGTGCGGCAAGGAGGGGGAGTACAAGGTTACCTGGGTGGTGCGGCGCAAGCGGGCGCAGTTGCCACGCGGGGCCGGCGAGCGGGATCGCGCCCGCTTCGCCAAGGCCCAGTCTTATATGGTAAGACGCGACGAAAAACTGTCTTGCACCAACATCCGCTGCCGCAAACCCTTTGAGATCAACACCCTGCAGTCGGTGGCGTTTCTGTCGGAGTGAATGAATAGAGCAATGGAGGCCGCCGGCGAGCGTCCCATCTCGCTGGCCATCCCACGGCTGGATATCGCCAACCCGGACAACTGACTGACAATCTCGAGCGAAAACTGCAAATCTCAGCCGCAGGCGGCCGCCTTCATGCGCCGAAAGAAGCGGGGCCGGCGCTCTTGGCCGGCGAATTCCTGATCTCAGGGCAAGAGGCTTTGCTGACGGGCTCAAACCCGCAAAACAGCGATTTGCACGGAAGGAGCCCAGAACGGGACCGATGACGGGTCAGGGCGTGCAGGCGGCTGGAGAAAGCCCGACCTTCTGGAATCGCCTTCGGTTTCGCATCCCTGTCGTGCTAAACGGAACCCAGGACAGGTGAACAGGCGCAAACAGTGGAACTTATTTGGAACTATTTATGCAAAGGGTTGCACATCTCTATTCACCATTATGCGCAAGTCATTGAATCTACAGTTCAATATCTTTGGTATCTGAGGTGCAATAAAGCTCACTCTCCCCCAAGGAGATACTGATGAACCTGAGATATACCCTTTCTGCGTTTTCACTCGCTCTCGGGGTGATCGCCCTCGCCCCAGCCCCCAGCGCTTTTGCGACCGTTATCAAGTTCAAGTGCGGTGGTAGTGGAGGCGGCGAGTTTCACGATAACAGCACTGGCAAGGATATCAGTTGCCCGACTAGCCCTTACCAGATCCCTGCGGGCGTAATCTTTACCCAGGATGGATTCCATGTCGGCAACTACCCTGCCACCTACACCAACAGTTCATGGAGCTGGATTACCAATGCGGGTGGCACGGCTGCGGGTGGCACGGCGGCAGCCCTCGAAGGCGGGGACAGTAAGACCACAACGCCCACGTCGAACACGTTTACCAACGTTCTCTATGTCGATGACCCGGGCGCCGTCACCGGAACATGGAACTCATTCTACTTCGACAGCGTCGATCTTAAGGGTGATTTTGTGTCCTATACCATCAATGGCTACGGAGGCACCCCAGGCGCCGGCACCGCCGTGCCGGAGTATACCATCACTTGTACCAGCGCGAGCGACGGTTGCACCCCCGACCTGACCTCGTGGACGACGATCTCGTCCTCCACAACCGGCATCACCGTGACCGATGACACCGGATATACAACGTCCTCTCCCATCACCTCGCTTACGATCAAACTTGTCAACCCCGCCGCCGACGACCCTCCCGTCTTCCTCGACGACATCGACGTCACGGCGACGCCCGAGCCGGGCACCCTGTTCCTGCTTGGAAGCGGCCTGTCTGCGCTGGCCTTCGCGGTCCGCCGCCGGCTGGGCGCCTAGTTTGCTGCTACGATAGCCCGCCAACTCAGGTTCACCACCCCCTGCCTTCGCACATCGCGGAGGCAGGTTGGTTTTGGGCTCCTGTATCCTGCTATTGGACCGTACCGTGCTTTGCCTGCCTCCATCGGGATCGCCGCAGGAGCCAGGCGTGCACACCCCGCGTTCTTCGAGGAGGAATAATGCACATTCCAGCCCGCAACCCGATTCTGCGATCAGCCGTCCTGCTTACACTCATCGCGCTGGCGCTGGGCGCGCAGCTTGCGGCCTGCCGCGCTCAGGGGACTGCGCCCGCCGCGGCCGCCGAGCTGAAGGCGATCCAGCTTCCGAAGCCGGAAGTCACCGCCGGCATGCCGCTGATGCAGGCTCTGGCCCAGCGCAGGACCACGCGCGCCTTTCTGGACAAGCCCCTCCCGCTGCAAACGCTTTCGAACCTGCTGTGGGCGGCTTTTGGAGTCAACCGCTCGCGCGACGTCAAGCCGGGGCTGGGCCGGACGGCGCCCTCGGCCATGAACAGCCAGGACATCGAGATCGACGTGGTCCTGGCCGATGGGGTCTACGTCTACCAGGCCGAGCAGAACCTGCTGCGCCCGGTTCTGGCCGGAGATATTCGCGCCAGGATCAGCCCGCCAGCCGCTGCCCACGCGGCCGTCACCATCGTCTATGTGGCCGCCGTCAACGACGGCTCCGCCCAGGTGGACGTTGGATTCATCGGGCAGAACGTGTATCTCTTTGCGGCATCGGAGGGGCTGAACGCCTGGTTTTATGCCTTCCACGGGCCGGACGCGGCCGCACCGTTGAATCTGCCCGCTGAAAGACATGCGCTCTACGCGCAGTCGGTCGGCTATCCGCCCAAATAATGGCCCGGTCCGCGGCAGGAAGTGCTGGGCCGGCCGGGGCGCGCTGCTCTTCCGTGACGCCGGTGCATCCCCGCGGCCTATGATTGAATCGAATCTGTGAGCGGCCGGGCGGAGGCCATCGAGCGATGGTGCGGCGCGGCAGGAGAGAATCATGGCAAATCCACTTCTTCCCCCCGAAGAGCGCAATTTGACCCCCGACCAGGTGGAGGCGCTGGACAGGCGGCGCGATCTGGGTCACACTTTGCTGGTGATTGCCGGCCAGTTTGCGGTGATCGCCACGTTTTTGCTGCTGTGGGTAGGCCAGGACCTCACCTACTCTCCCGGCTGGGTGCATCCGATGGCCTACTACTTCGGCCTGGTTCTGGTGATCGTTGCGGTCTTAGGCGTGGCAGGCTTTATGTTGCGCAAGGGGACGCCGCGGCTGGACTGATACACCCTTCATTTCATAAGCGTCGATCTCTTGAACGCATAAAACCTTTTCACTAGGCGTCTCGCGAGTCTCACTTCACATTGACATGCGGGAAGACCTACAGCTAGAGTTGTGGCATGAAAAGGTCAGGCATGTCCACAGCGGCCCGATTGAAGTATTTGCTGTGGGCGGGTTTCCGCTTTCTCAACGCAGATACCGCCTGCCCGGCCTGCAAGGAGGCGCAAACGGTACTCCTGCGCCACAAGTACGGCGTCACCGCGCTCTATAGGTGCCCATCCTGCGAACTCATGTTCCGCGTTCCCAAGCCAAGCGCCGAGGAGTGCATTGAGTTCTATCAAAGCGATTACTCGCAGGGCTTCACCACGGATTGTCCAGGGCCGGATGAGTTGAGGAAACTAACAGACTGCTCGTTTGCCGGCACCGAAAAAGACTATTCTACGTACATTGATGTGCTCCGTTCGATACCGCTGAGTTCGGGAAGCTCGATCCTCGACTTTGGCTGCTCTTGGGGTTACGGGAGTTGGCAGCTCACCCGCGCAGGATACGAGGTCTACTCGTTCGAAATTAGCCGCCCACGGGCGCGTTATGCCGCCGAGAAGCTGGGATGCAATATCTGCGCTCCTCAGAATCTTCCAGAGAAAGTGGACTGCCTGTTTTCCGCTCACGTCATCGAACATTTGGCCAATCCACGCCAGATTTGGGAGGTAGCGCGCCATGTTGTCAAGCCGCGGGGTATCGTCGTTCTCTTCCTTCCCAACGGCGAGCCTTTCCGTGAGTTCATCGATAGAGACTACCATAAGCATTGGGGACAAGTGCACCCCTTGCTCATCAGCCCGCTTGCCATGAGGCGTATGAGCGAGCTATGCGGATTCACTCCTCGCTGCTATAGCTCCCCGTACAACTTGCAGGAGATTGCCGCGAAGGCGCAGGGTGTGGAAACCGGGGCTGAGCTTCTGGTCGTGGCTTCCTGATAGAACCTCCGGCGGACTTTGGAGGTGGATCGTACCACGCCGCGCATTTGACCGAACTCCCGGGCCGAAACGAGATAAGCCGGCCAAGACGCTTTAGCCTGCCAGGCTGTGGAAGAAGTCCAGGAGTTGGCCGAAATAGCCGAAAGGTGTACCGCGGGCTAAAGCCCGTGTCTTACGGCACGACTCAAGTCGTGCCCTGTTACAAAGCCGAGTTTCTTCCGCAATCTGCTAGGACCTGCCCGTGGCCGCTGCTTCACCAACTCTTTTCTCGCCCGCCGCAACGCCCACCCCGCGGCTGACCGACAGCCTGGGCCGGGTGATTCACGACCTGCGCGTCTCGATCACCGACCGTTGTAACTACAAGTGTATTTACTGCCGCACGGGCGAAATCGGCCCGCAGTATCCCGAACTCAGCATCGAAGAGTATCTGCGCCTGATCAAGCTCTTCGTCGATCTGGGCATAGAGAAGGTGCGTCTTACGGGCGGCGAGCCGCTGCTGCGCCGCGGCCTGCTCGACCTGGTAAGGGAGCTGGCCCGCCTGCGCACCCCCGCCGGCGAGCCGCTGGACCTGGCGCTGACCACCAACGGCCACCTGCTGAACGGCCTGGCCGCGCCGCTCAAAAATGCGGGCCTGCGCCGCGCAACGGTGAGCATGGACGCCGTGGATGCGCCCACCTTCGAGCGGATTACGCGGGTTCCGGGCAGCTTTCAGGCTGTGCTCACGGGCATTCGCGCCGCGCGCACGGCCGGGCTCGCGCCCCTCAAGATCAACTGCGTCCTGCTGCGCGGCTTCAACGACAGCCAGATCGAGGCCTTCGCCCAGTTTGCGCGCCAGGAGGCCGTGGTGGTGCGCTTCATTGAGTTCATGCCCCTGGAGGAGGATCGCCTCTGGTCGCCGGAGATGGTTGTGCCGCTCACTGAGATCGTGGCCCGCGTCGGCCGCGTCCTGCCGCTAGTCGAGCTGCCGCCGCGCGAGCTGAGCGAGACGGCGCGGCGCTACACCTTTAGCGATGGCGTGGGCGAGATCGGCATCATTGCGCCGGTCAGCCAGGCCTTCTGCGGCGCATGCAGCCGGGTAAGGCTCACCTCCGACGGCAAGATCCGCACCTGCCTCTTCTCCCAGGTGGAACACGACCTCTATGGGCGATTCCGGGCCGGGGCAAGCGATGCGGAACTCGGCGCCTACATTGTTCGTACCGTCCAGGGTAAGGAAGCCCGGCATCACATCGGCGAGCCTGGATTCCTGAAGCCATCGCGATCGATGGTGCATATCGGCGGCTGAGCGGATGGTATGCATTGTGCGCGAATCCCGGTTTGTCTTCCATCGTCTTACGCGTTTGCGCCCCTTCGCTGTCGCTGTTACACCTTGGTATGACAGAATGCTATTGAGATTCCTCCCATGGGCCCACGGATGACGAACGAGACCGAGCGCCGCATTCCGCTCGCGGATTTGCTTGTCTTCCACCAGTTGACGCGTTCGCTCACCTCGAGCTTCGACCTGGACGCTATCCTGCGCACCATCCTCGAATACATGGAACAGATCATCGAGGCGGAGCTGTGGACGCTGCTCATGCTCGACGAAACGACGCAGGAGCTTTATTACGCGATCGCCGCGGGCGGAGAGCAGGAGGCGCTCAGCGGCCTGCGCGTCAAGGTGGGCGAAGGCGTGGCCGGCTGGGTGGCGCAGCACGGCGAGACGCTCATCGTTCCCGAGTCGGAGCACGATCCGCGGCTCGCATCCGACGGGGCCGTCAAAGGGCAAGAGGTGCGCTCGGTGATCGCCATGCCCTTGCGCGGGCGCAAGGGAACCTACGGCGTGATCGAGATCTTCAACCCGCGCGCCGAGGGGATGACCGAATACACCATTGCCATTCTCCACATTCTGGCCGACCACGCGGCCATCGCCATCGAGAATGCGCGCGACGTGGCCCGCATCCAGCAACTGAGCATTACCGACGATTGCACGGGCCTCTACAACGCGCGCCATCTCTATGATGTGCTGGGCCGGGAGCTGGAGCGATGCGGCCGCGCCGGGCTGCCCGTGAGCCTGGCATTCCTCGATTTGGATCGCTTCAAGCTGGTCAACGACGCGCACGGCCACCTGGTGGGCAGCGAGTTGCTGGGCCGCACCGGCCAGCGCCTCAGGGAGTTGAGCCGCAAACAGGACCTTTGCTTCCGCTACGGCGGAGACGAGTTCGCCATCCTCTTGCCGGGGACGAGCGCCAGGGCCGCACTGGCCCACAGCGCCAAATTGCTCCGCTCCCTGATGGAGACCCGCTTCCAGATGAAGAGCGGGCTCAGCCTGAGCGTGAGCGCCAGCGTGGGCCTGGCCACCAGCCCCGCCGACGGCGTCGCCGTCCATGCCATCATCGGCGCCGCCGATGCCCGCATGTACTTGGTGAAGACCAATGGCCGCGGCAAGGTGTGGGGAGCATAGGCTTCATTCGCCCTTCCCGCAATTCACGTTCCTTGCCAAACGCGGCAAAGATTCGGAAATTAAGCGAATTGTCACACTCCATTCAAGGTCGGCCGGTAGACTTGCGTTCGTGTCTCACACGAGGCGCAGGAGACGAACTCCATGGCAACGCCGCCCACCCCACCCAGTCAATTCTGCATCCGGCAGATGACCTTCGACGATATTCAAGCGGTCATCCAGCTGCAACTGCACGCCTTTCCGGGCCAGGCGCCCTGGCGCCCCGAGCAGTTGGAGCGTCACCTGGAGGTCTTTCCCGAAGGCCAGTTGGTGGCCGCCGACCCGGCCGGCCGCATTCTGGGCTCAGCCAGCTCGCTGCTCATCGACTGGGACGACTACGCCGAATCTGCCAACTGGTCGTCGATCACCGGCGAGGGCACATTCGATACCCACAACCCGCTCGGTAAGACGTTATATGGCGCCGACATGGGCGTGGACCCGGAGGCCCGCCAGCAGGGCATTGGCACGGCCCTCTACGAGGCGCGCAAGGACTGGATCCGGGAGCGCGGCCTCAAGCGGCTGCTCACCGGCGGCCGCATCCCCGGCTACGCCGCCGTCGCCGACCAGATGACGGCCAAGGAGTACGTGGCCGATGTGGTGGACGGCAAGCGAAGGGATCCCTCCCTCAGCTTCCAGCTTGAGAACGGCCTGGTGGTCCTGGATGTGGTCCCCGGCTACATGCCGGACTCTGAATCGCACAGTTTCGCCACCGTGCTGGAATGGCTCAACCCGGAGTACACCTCGTCGGTCAGCCTGCAGGCCAGCCTGCAGCACGCGGCCCTGGAGCAAGCCGCAGCCGAGGCCATGCGCGGCACTCCCCGGCCCCGCCGGGTGCGCATCGCCGCCGTTCAGTATCTGCTGCGCCCCATCTCCTGCATCGAGGACTTCGTCCGCCAGGTCGAGTTCTTCGTCCACAGCGCCAAGGACTACAAGGCTCACTTCATCCTCTTCCCCGAATTCTTCACCATGCAGTTGCTCAGTTACATCAACGAGCCCGCTCCGGCCCTGGCCGTGCGCCGCCTGGCCCGCCTGGCCCCCGATTACGAAGCGCTGTTCATGCGCCTGGCCAGGGAGACGGGCATCTACATCATCGCTGGAACCCATCCCGTCTTCCAGAGGGGCAAGGTCTTCAACGCCGCGCACCTGTTCACTCCCAACGGCCAGGTCTTCCGCCAGAAGAAGGTCCACCTCACGCCCACCGAGAGCGGCCCTTACCAGCTCAGCCGCGGCCACGGCCTCTACCTCTTTCACACCGACTTCGGCAACATCGCCATCCTCATCTGCTACGACATCGAGTTTCCCGAAGTGGCCAGGGTGATGGCCGAAGCCGGCGCCGAGATTCTCTTCGTCCCCTCCTGCACCGACGGCCGCGAGGGCTTCTGCCGGGTCCGCTACTGCTCACAGGCCCGCGCCATCGAGAATCAGATCTACGTGGCGGTCACCGGCACCGTGGGCAATCTCCCCCTGGTGCCCTACATGGCCGCTAACTACGGACAGGCCGCCATCCTTACTCCCTCGGATTACTTCTTTGCCCGCGACGGCATCGCCGCCGAAGGTACCATCAACCAGGAGCAGATGATCTTCGCCGATGTCGATCTCGACCTGCTGGACGAGCAGCGCGTCAACGGCAGCGTCATCCCCCTGCAGGATCTGATCAAGGACGCCTACGACAACGTGATCCACTTTTCCGACTACAAGGGCCAGAAGCCGGTTGAGCCGGAGATGCAAGAGGCTGTGTTGAGCAGGTAGCGCCCGACGACAGGAAGTTTGCGGCACGGCACACGAGGGTACCCGGCCGTGCCCTTTCAAAACCGGCTTATGAGATAGCTTCTACGCCGGTTTCTTGCCGCCAGACTGCCACAATGCTTCCATCTGCTCCAGCGTGCGGCCTTTGGTTTCCGGCACAACTCTCCACATGAACAAAGCGGCGAGAATGCCCATCACGCCATAGATCCAATAGGCGAACCCATGCTTGAAATGCTCCACCAGATAGGGATTCTTATCCAGGATGGGGAAGGTCCAACTTACGAGATAATTGGCGATCCACTGCGCCGCCACCGCCACGGCCATGGCCTTGCCGCGAATCTGGTTGGGGAATATCTCGCTCAAAAGCACCCACGTTACCGGCCCCCAGGAAACGGCAAAGCCGGCGGTATAAACCAACATGCATATCAGCGCGACCATGCCCTTGCCGCCGAGCCAGAAGTCCGCGCCCAAAGAAATCATGCTCACCGCCATGACCAGCGCTCCGATGATTTGCAGCGGCTTGCGGCCGAGTTTGTCGACGGTCAGAATGGCAACCACGGTGAAAGCAAGGTTGACCGCGCCGACAATGATGGTCTGGAACAGCGAAACATTGGTCGTCAAGCCCATACCCTTGAAGATATCCGTCGCATAATAGAGCACCACGTTGATGCCCACGAACTGCTGGAAGACCGACAACATGATGCCGATGAAAACCAGGAGCACGCCGAAGGAAAACAAGTTGCCGGAGTGATGCTCGCCAAGTGAGGCGCGGATTTCGGAAATCTCCTGTTCGCCTTCCTCCGGCGTCACCAGTTTGGCCAGCACCGCGCGCGCGCCGCTCTCATTTCCCTTTAGCATCAGGTAACGCGGAGTTTCAGGCACAAGAAACAGGAGGATCAGAAAGAGGATTGCCGGAATGCCGCCGGAAAGAAACATGTAGCGCCAGCCGATGGAATTGAGCCAGGCATCGCCGCTCCCCGTTTTGGAAATTCCGAAGTTGACGAAGTAAATCACCAGCATGCCGAAGATAATGGCGAACTGGTTCCACGCCACCAGATTTCCCCGCACCTTGGGCGGCGCAATCTCCGCGATATACATGGGCGATAACATGGAAGCCAATCCCACGCCAATGCCGCCAAGGATACGGTAAACAACAAAATTCGCCATGTATCCCGGCCCGCCGTGGCCGATGGGGGCAAAAGGAAACTCCGGCGCGGCCGCGCCCAGGGCTGAAATCAGAAAGAGCACGGCGGCAATGATCAATCCGCGCTTGCGGCCGACGTGGGTGCTCACCCAGCCGCCAATCAGCCCACCGACGATGCAACCGATCAGCGCGCTCGAAACCACAAAGCCAAGCAACGAATTGGCGGCGTTGGCCTGGGCGGGGTTGGCCAGATCGGCAAATCGCGGATTGATGAAATACGCCTTCAGACTGTCCACCGCGCCGTTGATTACGGCCGTGTCATATCCAAAGAGCAATCCGCCCAAGGTGGCGATGATGGTCAGCAAAACGACGTATGGATTCAATCGCGACATAAAGCTCCTAAGAGTTACGGATGGACTGGAGGCGAGATTCGCAAATCATTGTGGTCCGGCGCAAGTACAAAGGAAAAACGTCATCCTCGCGCAACGGCTGGATGGTGGAAAAGCTTTCGCAGCCCATTACGGTTACGGCGGCGGCGACCGGTTTCTCCCGCTGACAAATCATTCGGTTCCGCAACCGTTTCACGGCTCAAATCGGCCGAATTGCCCACTTCCAGACAGCGCAAATACGACTGATTGAAATGATAACCCATTCGATAGCTGATGAGATTTGGCTCGCTGCTCGCCGGCTAAGCCGCCAGCGCTCGCCGTGGCGGATTGGGCGCGCTTCCTGTCAACAGAGAGGCCGGCTCTATTCGTCTTCGCCCAGACGTTTTTCTGAAATCTGATCCCCGGCCAGCCGCTCCAACTGGTTGCGCCAGTCCAGCGACTCGACAAAAGCCTTCGACTCGCGCCAGTCAGGCTCGACGATCACGCGCAGCTCGAGATACACGCGGGTGCCGAGCAGCGACTCGATCTGCCGCCGCGCGCCGGTACCGATCTCCTTCAACTTCGCGCCGCCCTTGCCGATCAGAATCGCCTTTTGCCCCTCGCGCTCGCAGTAGATGGCGGCGGCGATGCGGGTAAGCGGCAGGCGCGCCGGCGGAGCATTCTTCTTGCGCGGGGTCCCCAACGACGGGTCCTTGTCGATGGGCTGTTTGCGCGGCGGCGCGGGCTCCTCGAACTGCTCGACCACCACCGCCGAGGCGTAGGGAACCTCTTCGCCCGTCTCGGCCAGAATGCTCTCGCGAATCAGTTCGGCCACCATGAAGCGCTGCGGCTGGTCGGTGTACTGATCCTTGGGGTAGAAGCGCTCGCCTGTGGGCAGCGCCTCCACGATCTTGCGGACCAGCAGATCGAGGCCATCGCGCTTGCGGGCGCTCACCGGAATGATCTGGGCGAAGTGAAACTGGCGGGTGAGCGCGTCGATCAGCGGCAGCAAACGGTCCTTGGGAACCAAGTCGATCTTGGTCAGCAGCAGAAAGACCGGGCAGTCGAGCTTGCGAATCAGACCGAAGAGAAACTCATCTTCGCTTGCCCAGTTGGTGAGTTCGTGCTTGGGAACTGCGAGCCTGGCGTCCGGTAGTTTCGCCGCGAGAACAGCACTGTCATCCTGAGCGAAGGTCGCCGCGGCGACCGGAGTCGAAGGACCTGCGTCTCCGGCCGCCGCTTCCAGTTGCACCTTGCGCGTGGCATCCATCAGCACCAGCACCAGGTCGCGGGTCTCCAGAGCCTCGTAGACCTCCTGCAACATGCGCCGGTCCAGTTGCGAGCCGGGCTTGTGCACGCCGGGCGTATCCACAAAGACGATCTGCGCCGCCGGATGCACCCCCTTGCGCGCCGGAACCTCGACCACCCCGGCTATGCGGTTGCGGGTGGTCTGCGGCTTGGTGGAAACGATGGCCACCTTCTCGCCGGTCAGGGCGTTCAGCAGCGTGCTTTTGCCGGCGTTGGGCCGGCCCATAATGGCGACAAATCCGGATTTCAAAGGGCTCATGCTCCCGGTAAGCAGACACTGAATGGGGTTCGTGGACTCCCACCCTAGCAACAAGAACAAATGCGTCGCGAGGGTGGGGCACCCTGAGAGATTTCAAAGGGTTTTTGTTCCCCCGCATCTCCATTATCGCGGATTCGCCGCTCAGGCGTTGGCGCTTAGAATCATGCAGACGCGGGTTCGACCGTTGCCGGCGGAAACACGCGCAGCCGCTCGACGCGCCGGTCGGTCGAGGCCACCACCTCCATGCGCAGGCCGATGGCTTCCAGCATCACCACCTCGCCGGGCAGCGGGATGCGGCCCTCGATCTCGCTTACCAGGCCGCCCAGCGTTGTGGCTTCGTAGGCTTCGCCAAGTTCGGTCAGGCTGGCCTGCTCGCCGAACAGATCCGGCAACTGATCGACGGGAAAGCTGCCGGGGACCAGCCAGACGCCGTGCGGCTCGCGCTGCGGCTCCTCGACATGCGCATCCTCCTCGTGCTCGTCGCGGATGTTGCCCACAATCTGCTCCAGCAGGTCCTCGATGGTGACCAGGCCGGAGACGCCGCCGTACTCGTCGATGACGATGCGCATGTGCTGCTTCTCGCGCTGCATTTCGCGCAGCAGCTCGTAGCCGCGCTTGGTCTCGGGCACAAAGACCGCGGGGCGCTGGATGCCGGCCACTGTGCGGGTGCGCGCCTCCTCGTCGGAAATCTGCAGCAGGTCGTGGGTAAAGGCGATGCCGGTCACGTTGTCCAGCGATCCGGCAAAGACCGGCACGCGCGAGAAGTTATGCTCGCGCAGTGCGGTCAGGAACTCCTCCAGCGTCGTCGAATCGCGCACGGCGAAGACCTCCGGGCGCGGGGTCATCACCTCGCGCACCAGCTTGTCGCCGAACTCCACGGCGGAGCGCACCAGGTCGATGTCGCTCTCTTCAAGGATGCCCTCCTCTTCGCCGGCTTCAAGCAGCGCTTCCACATCCACGGCGGTCTCTTCCTCGGGGGTGGCCTGCTCCTCGGCCAGCGAGGCCACACTGGCGAAGAAGCGCACAAAGACGGTGATGGGCGTCATCATCCACAGCAGCAGGCGGATGGGCCACACCAGCCGCCTGACCCAGCGGCCACGGGTGCGGTTGAAGAGCAGCGAGGGGAGAAACTGGTTGCAGAAGACTACCACCAGCACCACGCCGAGGACGGCCTGCGCGATCTCTCCGTAAGTGGGCCGGGCCAGATGCGGCGCGCGATCGAAGAGCACCGCGCCGAACTCCAGCGCGATAATGCCCAGCGCCAGTTGTTGCAGGACGGCTGCGCAGATGGCGGCGTGCTCGCGGGTCAGGCCCAGCTGCGGCTCGATCAGCTCCTCCCAGGCGTCCAGGTTCTCCTCGATCTCGCGCGCCAGTATCTTGCCGAACTCGGAGTAGACGCGGCTGATGTAGCTGGCCAGCGTCTCGATCACGGCCAACAGAAGCACCATCGCGATGGCCAGCGCGCTCATGTGCGTTTGGCCCTCGCCGCGCGCTTGGACGCCGGGCGCTTTACGAGCGAACGGCCTGGGGAAGAACCCGGCTTTGTGTCAGGGCACGACTTCAGTCGTGCCGCAGATGCTGCTAGAACAGTGTGGGCTTTAGCCCCTGAGGGATGCTTTTTGGGAGACCTGCTTCCGCTGCGCACCGGCGCTTCGGCCCGTTCGATCAACCCCTGCGGCAATCCCAGCTTGGCGCGCAGCAGCCACTCGCGCCGCGCCATCTGCCCCGCGTCGGCCTCGTGGTCGCCCCCGGCCAGGTGCAGAAGTCCGTGCAGAATCAGCACCTTGATCTCCGTCGAGAGCGAATGGCCCTGCTCCGCTGCCTGGCGCAGCGCGGCCGGCACGCTGATGGCCAGGTCGCCGGCAATCTCCTCCGCGCCCACGCCGTCTGCCGGAAACGATAGCACATCGGTAGCTTCGTTCCTGCCGCGAAACCGGCGATTGAGCTTGCGGATGGCCGCATCGGTCGTCAGCAGCACGGTCACCTCGCCATTCAGCCGCACGGCAGCCTGCGCAGCCGCAAGAAACCGGGCTAGCGTGTGCGCGGTGGGCAGGCGGGAGTTGCGCGATCCTTTGCCGGCGGCAGGCGTAGCCGCCCGCTTCGCAGAGGTCGTGCTCGGCGCGGCATCAGGCTCCAAATCTGGGTCGAGTAGGATCATCGTGCGGGGAGGCCGCAGCTCACGCGGCTCCGATAGCTCTCCATTCTACGCTATGGCTGGATGAGCCCCGCGATCCCCCTCAGGCTCATCTTGTGTTGGAAGAGAGTCTTATTTGCATGTGTATCTCAATTCGTATACAATACTCTCAAAGGTGGATTTATGCAGAGCGCTACTGAAATGATTCATGTTCGGATCGATCCGAAGCTGAAGTCGAAGGCGACGAAGACCTTTGGCGCGATGGGGTTGAGTCTTTCCGAGGCGGTGCGCGTCTTTCTGACGCGAGCGGCGACCGACCAGGCGTTTCCTTTTGAGCTTCGCGTTCCCAACGCCAAGACCGTCGCTGCAATGAAGGCTGGCGACCGGGGCGAGGTTGTGAAGTTCAACAGTGTCGAAGAGCTGATGGCTGACCTCCATGCGGACGATTAGCCGAACCGCCCAGTTCAGAAAGGATTACAAGCGCGAGGCCAAGGGGCAGCATCGCGCTACGCTCGATGCCGATCTTCTCGCGGCCATTTCACTTCTGGCGGCGGACCAAACCCTGCCGGAGAAACTCCACGATCATGCGTTGACGGGCGAATATACGAATCATCGCGAGTGCCATCTGAAACCCGACCTGCTTCTCATCTACAAAAAACCGGACGATTCTACATTGCGGCTGGTGCGCATCGGTTCTCACAGCGAAGTTTTCTAGCGGAAGACGGACGGTCGAGGTTCGTGGTCTCCCAGATCCCTCCGCCGCGGCGGACGAGGGACCTGGTGCACCCGCCATTTGTTGCTTAAGGGGACCTGCGCCACCCGCTTAGCCGCCGTCCTTAGGAAGATTCAAAAGCATCGGCTGTGTCATTACTGGGTTGAGTTGAAGAAATCCGACCTTTTGCCATCTCTTCTGAAGTTTGCGGCCGAGTTTGAGTTTGTCTGGCCTCGGCATCTTCTCAACTTCAAGAGGCCAGAATTGGGCCTCGAATCGCACGAAGACCGGAGACGCATTTTGAAGCGATTCCCAACTGGCCGAGTGTCCACCGATAAAGGATGATCTGCGTTTAACCGGGACCCGAAACACATAATCTGGATCCTCTTTCCAGGACATGCGAGGCGCAACATCTGTAACAATTCCCGGCGGGGAAAGAGGATGGTCAAGCGTCGATCGCAGGCGTCTCCATTCTGCCTCCTCGGATAACGACGGTCCATTGTAATCTTCGAAAAGAATGTTTTGCTCACTTATTGGCTTGGAGTCACTCGTCAAGATTATCTTCGGAAAGCGGGGCAAGTAATCCGTCAAGAACAGTGCTGGCGCATCGCCTTCGTTCTCTATTTCGAGATTCAAGCTTACACATATTACTGCGAACTCCTCGGGGGACGGAGACGGCATAAGCTTTGATCCTCTAACCACTCCCCTGATGACCAAGTGGGCTTGCGCACTCTGAGTATTTGAATCCTGCTGGGCGTAAGAACCGACAACCATTAAGCTCAAGGAGATTAACGTACAGGCGGAAATCTTTAACATTGTCTCTCCATATCCCATTCAGGGTGATAGTACCCGCTTTCGCCAGCATTAATTCCACGAATGGTCCCATAATCAGCTGGCGGGTGCCCCAGGTTCCGATTTTGGAACCCGGGATTCCAATCAACTTGGTGCGCGCAATCCTCAGTTGGCCGTCACTGCGGCTTTGCTGGATGCAGCCCCTGCGCCTGCGGCCGGTCTTCGCGCTCTTGAATCCCCACTTCGATGGCCTCGCCCAGCGCCAGCGGCAGTTCCTGCTGCTGCGGCTTGGACGACTCATAGGCGCGGACAATCCTTTGCACCAGCGCGTGGCGCACCACGTCGCAGTCCTCGAAGTGGCAGAACTGGATGCCCTCGACGCCGTCGAGAATGTTGATCGCGTCCAGCAGGCCCGACTTGCGCGGGTTGGGCAGGTCAATTTGAGTTATATCGCCGGTGATGACCGACTTGGAGTTGGCGCCCATGCGCGTCAGGAACATCTTCATCTGCTCGATGGTGGTGTTCTGCGCCTCGTCCATGATGATGAAGGCGTCGTTGAGCGTGCGCCCGCGCATGAAGGCCAGGGGCGCGATCTCGATGACGTTGCGCTCCAGCATCCTGTCCACCTTCTCGGGTTCGAGCAGGTCGTAGAGGGCGTCGTAGAGCGGGCGCAGGTAGGGGTCAACCTTCTCCTGGAGGCTGCCGGGCAAAAAGCCCAGCCGCTCGCCGGCCTCCACCGCGGGCCGCACCAGCACAATGCGGCTCACCTTCTTGGCGTTGATGGCGGCCACGGCCATGGCGACGGCCAGATAGGTCTTGCCGGTACCCGCCGGTCCCACGCCGAAGGTCATATCGTTCTGCTCGATGGCCTCGACGTACCGGCGCTGGTTGATGGAGCGCGGCTGCACGGTGCGCTTCACCCCGGCCGAGCGCTGCTTGCCGCTGTCGGCCAGCGAGCGCAGCGTGGTTGCCGGATCGGCCACCACCAGGCGCAGCATCCCGTTCAGCTCCCCGTTGTGGGGATTGATGCCCTGCCGGCGCATGGCCTCGAAGTCCTGAAAGATGCGCTGCACCAGAGCCACGCCCGCCTCCGGTCCCTCCACATGCACGGCGTCGGAGCGCAGATCGATGCGCACGCCGAGCGAGTCTTCCATCAGCCTGAGATTCTCATCGCGAGTCCCAAACAAGGGCTCAAGGTTGGGGGTGATCTCCAGAGCGATCTTCAAAGGATTCGTCGGCCTCCTGTGCGGCGTTGGCGGGTTGAAGTGAGCCGGAATGCGGCGATGAACAAAGCGCGGAGCCTGCCCGCGGCGCAACCGCCGGGCGGCCGGCCGACGGCAGGATGTGGGGGAACCCGGCGGGCGCGGTCGAGAGCCGAGCCGAAGCTCTGGGCTGGGTGGCGAAACCGCGGGATGGCGTGGGCGACCAAATCGGGTATCTGCGCTTGAGAGTAGCGCGGACGGGCAAGAGAGTCAATGCGGGCGTCAAGGATTCTTATCGGGAACTGTGCCTTGGCAGTTAACCGCGCCCCAGGTTTGACCTTCAATCCAGCCGCCCGTATCATCGAGAGTGGGCGGTGCGCGCGGATTCCGGTTCGCCGCGCCCGGCGGAGCCTCGCGGCTCGCGCCTTTCAGGCCCCTCATCCGGCGGAGTAGCTCAGATGGTTAGAGCGACGGATTCATAACCCGTAGGTCGGCAGTTCGATCCTGCCCTCCGCCACCAATCCAATCGACGACATAAGGAAGGTCCGCGCAAGCTCGCTTTGTAACAGGGCACGACTTCAGTCGTGCCGCAAACGAACCACAAAATGTCTGGGCTTTAGCCCCTGAGGGAAGCTCCCTTGCACCGCCGGGGCCTGCTCGGAGCCTGCCTAATCCCCGGTCTGTATCTTCACCAGCGCCGGCGTCTCGGCCCCCTGCCCGCCGGGCGAGACGGTGCTTGTCTGCGGGGCGCGCCAGTGGTCAATGTGGCTGATCCGGTGCACGCAGCCGATGGTGCAGTTGGGCGCGCAGCTCTTGGCCGTCAAAAACTCCCGCTTCACGTCCGCGGTGGTGTACTCGGCCAGCGGCACGCCCGGATACCCGCGCTGCTGGCTGCAGTAGTGAACCAGCCCGTCCTCGCAGATATACAGGTAGCGCGAGCCGGCCCGGCAGCGCCAGTCGTTCGGCCGCCCCTGCACAATCGCCTCCTGAAACTTGTCGAAGCGCGAGTAGTTGGTCTTCCTCCGGTTCGTCATCTCGAAGTAGACCTTGGCCTCGTCGTCCTTCAGCGGCTTCAGTTGGCCGCTGCCGTCGTGGATGATCCCGATGGTCGATTCAAACCCCAGCTCCAGCGCTCGCCGCCCAATCGCCAGCGCGTCGTTGGGATCCTTGAAGCCGCCGCCCACCACCGAGTTGATGTTCACGTGGAATTCGGCGTACTCGGAGAGCATCTGGAGCTTTTTATCCAGCACCCTCAGGCTCTTCTTCGACACCTCGTCCGGCTCCAGGTTGTCGATGGAGATTTGCAGGTGGTCGAGGCCGGCGCGGTTGAGCCGCTCGATCCGCTCCACATTCAGCAGGTAGCCGTTGGTAATCATGCCGGCAATGGCCCCGGTGCGCCGAATGCGGCGGATAATGTCGTCCAGTTGCGGATGCGTCAGCGGCTCGCCGCCGGAGATGCCGATCATGGCCGTGCCCAGCCGCCCCAGGTGATCGATGCGCCTGCACATCTCTTCGAGCGGCACCGGCTCGCTCACCTTGTCGTACTCGTTGCAGTAGGCGCAACTCAGGTTGCAGAAGC
>Ga0326728_10007700_pt1 | contig 27346 bp, 22 predicted proteins | sample MB3enrmetagenome_FD_207602 | JGI IMG/M metagenome (GOLD analysis project Ga0326728, IMG submission 207602) | Lab enriched peat soil microbial communities from McLean, Ithaca, NY, United States - MB31MN | ecosystem: Environmental > Terrestrial > Soil > Wetlands > Peat | place: USA: New York...
CAGGCGAGGACACCAGGGCGGGGCCGAGGTGTAAACGATCAGCCGAATGCGCGTAAAGCATCAGGTGAAGTCGTGTAAAGCGTCAGCCGACGTCCAAACGTCAAGCGTCAGGCGAATTAACACACCGGGCTGGCGCCCCCGGCAGGACTCGAACCTGCGACACGCGGTTTAGGAAACCGCTGCTCTGTCCCCTGAGCTACGGGGGCTAGCTACGACTGGGGCTAGCCGGGCCGGTTCGTACTCTACGATCGCTCCGAGCTCGCGTCCTAATGGCGCGCTTCGCGAGGCATCCTGGCGCGGGCCGGAAGGTGGGGAAGATGCCGGTACCAAGCGCAGGGTTGCTGCCTTATCGCTTCAGCAAGGACCGGGTTCTCGAGGTCCTCGTCGTGCATCCTGGCGGCCCGCTCTGGGCGGCCAAGGACGAGGGCGCGTGGTCGATCGCCAAGGGGGAGTACGAGCCGGGTGAGGACCCTGAAGCTGCGGCGAATAGGGAGTTCGCGGAGGAACTGGGCCAGGAACCGCCGACAGGGCCGAGGATCGACCTGGGCGAGCTTCGGCAGCCGAACGGGAAGAGGGTCCGGGCATGGGCGGTCGAAGGCGACGTCGACACCGACAGCGTCGTCAGCAACGAGTTCGAGATGGAGTGGCCGCCCCGCTCCGGCAGAAAGGGTTCCTGGCCCGAGGTCGACCGCGCGGCGTGGATGACGGTGGCAACAGCCAAACGAAAGCTCCTGAAAGGTCAGGTCGACTTCGTGGACCGGCTCGTCGCGCGGCTGCGGGAGTTCTCGGGTGGCGATCTCTCGCTGGGCACCTGATGAGGTTGGTGCCCTCCCCGGTGGTCGCCCTCAGACTCGCGAGAGCCAGGCCGGCCGAAGATCATCTCCGAGCGCGAGTGCCTGCTCGAGAGCAAAGGCGATCCGGATGAGCGTGGGCTCGCTCCAGGCCGGCCCGACGAGGCAAAGCCCTACCGGAAGGCCGCGCGCCTTGCCGACGGGGAGGCTGATCGCCGGGTAGCCCGCGACCGCGACGACCTGGTAGCAGGACCGCGTATGCGAGTCTCCGTTGACATGGTCAATGCACCACGCCGGTCCCATGGTCGGGAAGGCGAGCACGTCGGCGTCGGCTTTCTCGAGCGCGGCGTCGATGCCGTCCTCGCGTGCCCTTTGCCAATTGCGCGCTCTGGCCGCGAGGTAAGCGGGATCATCGAGTTCACCGGCCGCGCTGGCGGCGATCAAGACGTCTTGCCCGAAGAGACAGAGCTCGACGTCGGCGTGCTCTTCGTTGAACGTGACGATCTCCGCGACGTTGCGCGGCTGGTCGAGTGCGGGCGGTCTTGTCTCCAGGTAGGCCGAAATGCCGGTCTTGAACTCGTGGAGCAGCACGGTCGTCTCGTCGGTGCTCTGCGACATGGCCTCGACCGTCGCGATGTCCGCGGGATCGACGATCACCGCCCCCGCTTTTTGGGCGACTCTCAGAGCAGCCTCGACGAGCGCGTCCGCCTTTGTGCTGTAGCCGAAGCACGCCTGGCGCGGGACGCCGATACGCGCCCCCGACAGCCCGTCGGCGTCGCAATAACTCAGGTAATCACTGGGCAGATCTCTGGGGCGGTTCAGCGTGGCCGCGTCGAGCGGGTCGGCACCTGCCGGGCCGCCTGCGAGAACCCCGAGCAGAGCGGCGGCATCGGCGACGCATCTCGCGATCGGCCCGACCGTGTCCTGGCTCGAGGAGACCGGGACGACCCCGGTGCGGCTTGTGAGGCCTACAGTCGGCTTGATCCCGACGACGCCGTTGAGCGCCGCAGGGCACAGGATCGAGCCGTCGGTCTCGGTACCGACTGCGACAGGAGCCAACCCGGCGGCCACCCCGGCACCCGAGCCGGAGCTAGAGCCCCCCGGTGAGCGGTTCAGCGCGTGGGGGTTGAGGCACTGGCCGCCGGCGGCGCTCCATCCGCTCGAGGAACGCTTGTCACGGAAGTTGGCCCATTCGGAGAGGTTGGACTTCGCCATGACGATCATGCCGGCCGCGCGCAGCCGCTGCACGACGACGGCGTCTTTGAGCGGCCGGGTCATGGCGAGCGCAAGCGAACCGGCCGTCGTGCCCTCCTTGCCGGCGGTGTCGATGTTGTCCTTCACGAGCAGGGGAATGCCGTGGAGCGGACCCCGGATCGCCCCCCGCGTTCGCTCGGCGTCCAACGCCTGTGCGGCCTCGATCGCATCGGAGCAGACGGCGATGGTTGCCCGCAGCCCGGGACCGCCCGTGTCGAGCTCGGTCATGCGTCGCAGCAATGTCTCTACGAGCTGCACCGAGGTGGTGGCACCCCGCTCGAGGAGGTGACGAGCCTCGGTGATCGAGTGGAAGCCGATCTCGGCCGTCGACGGGCTGGGATCGGCCGGGCTGGGATCGGTCACCGCCTCAGTTTGTCCGACTCCGCCTCCGATCGCAGGGACCGTGGAACGGCACCGGCCGAGGGCAGAGGCCCCGGGCACCCGGCCGAGCGCCCGGGCGCACCCGGCCGAGCGCCCGGCACCCGCCCGAAGGCCAGGACCCCGGGAGCCGGTCGCCCGGCTGGTGCCGTCAGGCGGGCGAGCCTGCGGCGGCGAGCTCGACCTTTGCGGGCACGCGCTCGGCGGCGCGAGCGCCTTGCGATCGCGGGATGACGACGACCGTGGCGAGGGCGGCGGCGAGGGCGACCGCGCCGGCAACCCGAAGACCGAGGGCCATGGCGGTCGTGAAGGTGTCGTGGGCCGCGCTCACGATCTCTCCGCCGCGCACGTCCCCGATGCTCTTGCCGACAGCATCGGCGGCGGCGAGCGAACCGGTGGCTAGGTGCACCACGAGACCGGGCGCGCGGTGAGCTACAAGCTCTGTGCTGAGGCGGTGGCGATAGACCTCAGCGGCGAGGCTGCCGACGATGGCGACCCCGAGGGACCCTCCGACCTCGCGGATCGTGTCGTTGACAGCGCTCCCCGTGCTTGCCTGGTGAGCGGGCACCGTCGTCATGATCATCGAGCTCGCCGGAGCCATCACGAGGCCCATGCCGAGTCCCATGATCGCCACCGCCAGCGCCAAGGCGGGATAGCCCGTGGTGACCTGGGCAGTTGACAGGTCGAGCAGGCCGAGGCCCATCAGCGCGAGTCCTGCCGAGAGAACCGCCCGGTTGCCGAGCCGCTTGGCCAAGATGGGCGAGAGGGGCGAGACCGCCCCTGTGGCAAAGGCGAAGGGGAGCGCCCTGACCCCGGCCGAGAGTGGGCTGTAACCGTGCACGAGCTGCAGGTACTGGGTGAAGACGAAAAGGCTGCCGAACAAGGCGAAGAAGGTCACGGTGATCGAGCCTGAAGCGGCCGTGAACTCCCGGGAGGAGAAGATCCGCAGATCGATGAGCGGATGCTCGACCCGAAGCTCCCAGAAGACGAAGATCGCGAGCGCCGCCAGCCCGGCTGCCGCCTCGGCGAGGGTGCCGCCCCCTGTCCAGCCGCGGGTCGGGGCTTCGATGATGGCGTCCACTATCGCCACGAGCGCACCTCCGACGAGCAGCGTGCCGACGACGTCGAGCGAGCGTCGCCCAGGATCGGCCGTCTCGGGCACGACCCAGAGCACGCCGGCGAGGGCCACGGCGACGATAGGGACGTTCACCAGGAACACGCTTCCCCACCAGAAGTTCGAGAGCAGAAAGCCACCCAGCGTCGGGCCGACGATGATGCCCACCCCGGCGACCGCCGACCATGCTGCGATGGCCTGGGGCCGCTCACGCGGCGGGAAGACGGAATTCAGGATCGAGAGCGTGGCCGGCATGACGAGGGCCGCACCGAAGCCCATCGCGACCCTGTCGGCGATCAGCACGCCCGCGTTCGGGGCGAAGGCCGCGGCCAGGCTGCCGAGGGCGAAGACGCTCAGCCCGCAAATGAGCGAGAGGCGACGGCCGAAATGGTCGGCGAGCGCCCCGGCAGGGATCAGCAGAGCAGCGAAACAAAGCGTGTAGGAGTCCACGATCCACTGCAACGAGCTCGTGCCGGCGTGCAGAACCCTGGCAAGGGTGGGGAGCGCCGTGTTGAGCACCGTGTTGTCTATGACCCCGGCGAGCAGGCTGAGGCAGAGCACGAGCAAGATCTGCTTGCGACGGGGGTGACCTTCCGGCCACTGGGTGCTCGGCAGTCCACCGACCGGTTGCGGATCGATGCTTGGGGCAGAGGTCGTGCCGGTCTTGGCGGGCATGTGACTCCCTCTCAGGTAGACTAACGCTCGTTGACTTACGATCGTAAGCATAGACAGATGAGCTAACGGATGTAAAGTAGGAATCGTGGAAGATGTTCGAGCAGACTCGAACCCCCAGTTCAGAGGGGAGGGCCAGCCCTCCGGGGCTAGGCCCAAGCGGCAGCGCAATCCACGCGGGCAGGGCGCTCGTTTGACCGAGGACATCGTTTCTGGTGCTCTCGCGCTCATAGAGCGCGAGAGCACCGACGATGCCGTGACGCTTCGCGCGGTGGCCCGCGAAGTCGGTATCGCCGCCCCGTCCATCTACGCCCACTTCCCGGACCGGGAGGCGATCATGCTGGCAGTCGTCGCCCGGGTGTTCGACGAGCTCACCCAGGCGATCTCACAGGCGCGCGAGGATGCTGGCGACGATCCCGTCGAGCGCCTCGTTGCCGGCTGTGAGGCTTACGTTGCCTTCGGCCTGCGACGCCCGGCGCGCTATCGGGTGCTGTTCTCCGAGCGGCGGCTGGCCGGCGACGAGACTTGGAGGGACTACTGCAAGCCGGTCATCTTCACCCCGAACGGCGCTCCTGTGCTCGCGTTCGGTGCCGAGAGCTTTGCCCTTCTCGTCGATGGGCTCGCAGCGTGCATCAGTGCCGGCCGGTCGGCGAGCACCGATGCGATGGCCGACAGCACCGCCATCTGGGTCGCCCTGCACGGGACTGTCAGCCTCAAGTCATCCGCACCGGGGTTCCCCTGGCCCGATCCGGAGGGCTTCGTCCGCCGGTTCGTGCTCCGCCTCGCCCGCATCGCCCCCGAGCCGCCCGCGTGACGCCGCCATGACACGCCTTTGACGCCCGCCAAGGGGGCGTCTTCGCATACGGTACGGGCCATGGCGACTTTGGGGGATTGATGAGCTCGCGTATCACCGGCGACCGGAACAGCTTTGCGCAACGCCTCTTCGCGGACCTGCCGGGCCGCTACGACCGCTTGGCCGAGTGGCTGTCGTTCGGGCAGAACGCCCGCTGGCGCTCGGCGATGGTGGACCGCATCGTGCCCGCCTCGCCGCGGCGCGTCCTTGACGTGGCGTCGGGGACCGCGGGCGTAGCCCTCCAGCTGGCGGACCGGACGAGCGCGCAGGTCGTGGGCGTCGACCTCACCCGGGAAATGCTCAGTGTCGGGCAGCGCAACGTCTCCCAGGCCCATCAGACAAGGCGTGTCCAGCTCGTGAACGGCCGGGCCGAGGCGCTCCCGTTTCCCGACGCGAGCTTCGACGCCCTCACGTTCACGTACCTGTTGCGTTATGTGGAGGACCCCCAGGCGACGCTGGACGAGCTCGCCCGCGTCGTGCGACCCGGCGGTGCCGTAGCGAGCCTCGAGTTCATGGTGCCTCCGAACGCCTTCTGGCGCGCATGGTGGTGGGGCTACACGCGCCTGGTGCTGCCTGTTGCAGGGCTAGTCACAGGCGGTCTGGAATGGTACCGAGTGGGACGCTTCCTGGGGCCGAGCATCTCGAGGCTGTATCGGGACTTTCCCGTAGTCTCGACCGTGGACGCATGGCGCAAGGCCGGCTTCGAGGATGTCGGCACGAGGGTGATGAGCCTTGGTGGGGGACTGGTGATGTGGGGCCGGCGAGCCGGTGGCTGACCAGGGTGCGGTTGCCCCGCCCACCGGTGAAGCTGCCCCACCCACCACCGACGGGTTGCCAGCCACCGGTGAAGCTGCCGCACCCACCACCGACGGGTTGCCAGCCACCGCCGACAGGGTGGCACCCGCCTTTTACGCCGCCGGCAGCGGTGGGTGGCGGGACTGGTGGCTTCTCCTGCATCCCCCGTACACGGCGTGGCACCTCTCCTACGTGGTCATCGGCGCCTGCCTTGCCCCGTTCGTGAACACGACTCGTCTCGTGGCGACGCTGTTGGGCTTCTTCTTCGCCGTCGGGATCGCCGCCCACGCCCTCGACGAGCTGAACGGACGGCCGCTGCGGACCCGGTTGCGCTCCGGCTATCTCCTAACCGCGGCGGTGGTCGGCCTCGCCGCCGCTGTCGCCCTCGGCGTAATCGGTGTGACGAAGACAGGTTGGGTGCTCGTGCCTTTCATAGTGGTCGGTCCGCTGGTCCTGATCGCGTACAACGCCGAGCTGTTCGGAGGGATCGTGCACAACGATGCCGGTTTCGCGGCCGCCTGGGGCGCCTTCCCCGTCCTGACCGCCTATGTGGCTCAGGCGGAGACCCTGGCTTTGGCCCCTGTGCTGGCAGCCCTCGGTGCTTTCGCTCTCTCGCTCGCCCAGCGGCGCCTGAGCACCCCGGCCAGAGCGCTGCGCCGCCGGAGCCAGCACGTCGAAGGTACCGTCACGGCTGTGAGCGGCGAGGTTGACAGAATCGACCGCGCCTACCTGCTCGCCCCGCTCGAGGGCGCACTGACGGCGCTGGCATGGTCCACTGTCCTGTTTGCCACGGCGCTCGCGATCGCCCGCCTGGCCTGAACAGACAGCGAGAGGGTCTCGGCCGGCGCGTCAGCCGAGAAACCCCAACGGTGCGAACGGACCGACGAAATTCTTCGGATCGACGCCCATGATCTCAGCCAGAACCGTCGCGTAGACGCGCCGGATGTCGGTCGTGTAGCGGAAGTTGCCGAGGTCGTCCAGCCTCGTCAAGCTCTGCATATCGCCGTAGAAGCCGCCCTTTACGGAGGGTCCGACGACGATGACGATGTTCGCCGAGCCGTGGTCGGTGCCTCCGCTCGCGTTCGACTCGGGCCGCCGGCCGAACTCGCTGAACATCACGATCACCGGGCTGAGCCCCCGATACCCGCTCGGGAAGGCGCCCATGAAGTTCGTGACACCGGCGTCGAGCTGCGAGAGCAGCTCCGCTTGCGTCTCGAGCTCACCGGCGTGGGTGTCGAAGCTGCTCTCGCTCACCCCGTAGGCCTTGGTCGGCAGCCCCGCTTTGATGAGCTCGGCGACGACGTCGAGCTGGTTGCCGATGTCGCCCGGGTCGTTCGGGCTCACCGCGTTGGGGGGCTTTTGCGAGGTGAGCGCCGAGGCGGCCTTGGCCCCGACGACGAGCAGGTCCGTGCCGGTCTGGGCGATCGCAGCCTGGAGCCCGGGCTCGCGATGGTAGGTGTGCTCGCACGCGGAGTACGCCGAGATGAAGTAGGGGTCCCCGTCGGGCTGCTGCGTCCCCGGGTTGGTCGAGTCCGCGAGCGTTGAACCTTGCTGGCTCATGCCGGCGAACACCTGGGGGAGCTGCGAGCCGACCGACAGGGCGCGGGTCGGGCTGGCGCCGCTCGCGTCTAGCCAACGCCCGATCCAGCCGCTGGGCAGGTCGCCGGTCGGGTCGGCGGACATCATGATCTCCATCGACTGGAAGTGGCTGTAGTTCGGGTTGGGGTAGCCGACGCCCAGGACGATGGCGACCTGTCCGGCGTCCCAGAGGCCCTTCATGCCGACGAGCGCAGGGTGCAGCCCGAGCTTGAAGTTGTCGACCGTCCCGATCGGCTGGACCTGGTCCTCGCCGATGGCGACACCGCCCCTCAGCGACCTGTAGGCGGAGCTCTCGTAGGGGACGACGGTGTTGAGGCCGTCGTTGCCTCCGTACAAGGTGCACAGGACGAGGGTTCGCTCCGGCGTCGATTTATGCGACTTGCTGGCGGCCCCCTTCCCCGCCGTGGCGGCTGTGGGCGCTTTCGTGCCCGAGCCGGACCGGGCCAGAGAGGGGACCGGTCCGAATGCTGTGTGCAACGCGCCCGCCGCACCGACGCCGAGGCTGCCGGATAGGAAGTCGCGTCTGGTGAACGACCTCGACATGAAGACTCCGATCAGTTCATGAGGTATTCGGGCGAGACGAGAGCCAGCACCAACAGCTCCTGCGGGTTCCCCTTGTCGGCCAGCTTCCACAGCGCCTGGTATGTCCTGTTGGACCAGGCCTCGACGGCGAGCATCTTCGTGACGGCGGCCACCTGGGCGCCCGGGTTGCCGTTCAGGTCCTCCACCTCGGCGAGGTCCGCGTACTGGGCGACGGCCCAGGCGAGGGCGAGCTGGCTGTTGCTTGCCGAAGTCGAGAGCCAGTACTGGTTCTGGCCCCAGCCGCCGACGTTGAACGGTACGAAGGGCTGTTGGCCGAGGTTCCCCAAAAGATAGATGAGCGAGCCCTGCTCGTAGGCCTGAGTCGTCAGCCCCAAGAGGCGCAGCGTGCCGACGAGGAACTCGATCGGCTGCTTGATCAGGCCGTTCAACGCTTGGGTAGAGACGAAACGGGGGTGGCGCAAGATGGCCTCGAGGAGGTTGGTCATGTTGAGGTCCTTCTTGTAGCCAGGCGCGAGCTCCCGGACCACAGGGTCGTCCGGGGTCACGGGGTAGGCGAGCCAGCTCCAGAACCGGGAGACGACCCAGCGCGACGAGGCGGTCGTGTGCGTGGCGATGTTGACGATGTCCTGGCCTTGGAACCGCCCCGTGTGGCCCAGGTAGCGCTTCTCGCCGTTGTCGTGGTCGTAGGGGTTGAAGAAGAACTCGCCCGTGAAGTAGTCGAGGCTCCAGCCGGTGAAGGCTCTGGCGCCCTCGCGCACGTCCTGCTCGCTGTAATTGCCGATGCCCATCGTGAAGCGCTCCATGAGCTCTCGGGCGAAGTTCTCGTTGGGATGCGCCCTGAGGTCCGTCCCGGTGTCGAGCCAGATGAGCATGGCCGGGTCGACGGAGACCGCCTGGGTGAGCACGTCGAACGGACCGGGTCCGAGGGTCCGGAAGATCTGGTTCTGGTTGTACATGAGGTCCGCATAGCCGACCTTGGCGTACGAGGTCGGGAACTGCTCGTGCATGAGCAGGGTGAGCTTCTCCCGCAGAGGCGTCTCGGTCACGATCATCCGGTCGATCCACCACGTGGAGAGCGCGATGAACTCCTCGTAGTCGTTGTAGGTAAAGCCCGGGATGGCCGACTGCGCAAGGGGCGTGAGCCGTGGGAGCGGGAGGGCGTCGCCGGCGGCGTCCTTCGCGCTGAGCCCCGCTAGCAGCTCGTCGACGGCGCCGTCGAAGCCGAGCTTCACCGCGGCGTCGATCTCGTCTTGCGTAGCCCCGAAGCCGGCGCGCCGGTAGAGGTGCGCGATCACGCTGCGAGTAGTCCCAGTGGTCATTGGGAAGTTATATCACTTACAGTGGCTCCTTGACTACTAGTGGCGTTTCTGCCGGCGATGCACCAGACGGGAGAGGCTCTCAGCTGGGACTACGGGCGCAAGGCCTAGTTCCTCGCGATCGGGAGCCCGGCCGCCCCGGCGTGCTCCCAGGCGTCGTCGATCAGCACCGGCGACGCGCCCCACCCTGACAGGAGCGAAGCCGCCGCCGCGGAGCGGAAGCCCGCGCCGCAGTGCACCCAGATCCGTCCCGTCGCCGGCACCTCGGACCGCCGGTGCGCCAGCTCTTGCAAGGGGATGTGTCGGGACCCGACGAGATGGCCGGCCCGCCACTCGTGCGGGTGACGGACGTCGAGCACCTGCGGCCTCGAAGACTCGCCGCCCTCGGCCCATTCGCCCGCAAGATCGGAGAAGCTCGCCACCGGGTAGCTGCCCAGTCGCTCGCCGCCGGCCCCCGCCGTGCCGTCCGGCGCCGGCACGGCGCTTGCCCAGAGCGCCGCTCCGGAGAGGTCGTCACGGCCGATGCGGGCGATGAGCCGGCGTGCCTCGGCTATCTCGGCCTCGTCCTCGGCCAGCAAGACGAGCTCGCTTTCGAAGGGCACGATCCAGCCGAGGTAGGTCGTCAGGTTCGTGGCGAGCTCGAGGTTCAAGCTGCCGCGAAGATGCGCGGCGGCGAACACACGGCGCTGGCGGAGGTCGACGACACAGGCCGGGCCGCGGATGGCGCCTTCGAGGGCGGCCGCGTCGAGCACCGGAACCGGCTCGAACGACGGCGCCTGCGGGCCCTTGCGGTTCAGCGGAGCCATATGGCGGTAGTAGGCCGGGATCGGCGGCGGGTTGGCGAGCAGGGTGGCGACGAACTCTTCCTCGTCGAGTAGCGCCGCCGGGTTCCGCGCGAGCTGCTGGCCGATCGTCGCCACCGCGTCGACGTCACCACCGGTCGGTGTCGCGGAGCAGAAGCTGCCGAACCCGTGCGTGGGAAGGACCCGGGTGTCGGTCGGGAGCGTCGTCAAGAGGCGCCGTACCGAACGCCACTGGGAACGGGCGAGATCCTCGGCGAGGGGAAGGCCGAGAAGGTCGGTCCGGCCGGTGGCATTGACGAGGAGGGAGCCTCCGGTGCACACGACGTGGTCCCCGCCCTCGCCGCCGTTCGCCGTGTCGGCGAGCTTGACCAGGTAGGCGAGATGGTGGTCCGTATGGCCGGCGGTGGCGATGGCGGTGATCTCGAGACTTCCGGCCAGGAAGCCGTCCCCGTCGTCGAGAGCGCGCAGCTCGTCGGGGAACGACACCGGCTCACCGGCGGGGATGGCGTAGGAGGCGCCGGTCGCCCGTGCAAGGGCCAGACCACCGCTCACGTAGTCGTTGTGGATGTGGGTCTCGAGCACGGCGGTGATGGCGATCCCGAGCTTCTCTGCCTCCTGCAGGTAAGGAAACGGGTCCCTCTGCGGGTCGACCACCACGCCCACCTCGTCGTCGCCGATGAGGTAGCTGCGGTCGCCGAGACCAACGGCATCGAATGTCGCAACCGTCATGGAGGCGACTTGTCGGGTCACGCCGGAGTTTCTCATTGAAACAGAATACTACTAACTAACTAGCAATACTCGACGCCCGGCCGGGCCGAGCCGGGTTGGGCCGGCTCGCGGCTAGAGTCTCAGCTCCATGGAACAGGTCCTGACGGTGGAACACATCGCACCCGACGCCGCCGCTCGTCTGCTCGAAGAGGGGGCGTTGTTGATCGATGTCCGAGAACCGGAGGAGTGGCAGGTGGGCCGTGCCCCCCAAGCAGTTCACATCCCCCTCGGCGAGCTCGGTGGGCGACTCGGCGAGCTGCCTAGCGACCGCAAGCTCATCATGGTCTGCCGGTCCGGAGGCCGCTCAGGCCGGGCGGCGGAGGCTCTGGTGGGGCGCGGGTTGCCCGCGGTCAACCTCGCCGGTGGGATGCAGGCGTGGAAGTCGGCGTCGCTTCCTGTCGTCGCTGACGGTGGCGTGCCGGGCGAGGTTGCCTGAGCAGTCCGGGGCTACCCCTCGGGCGGCTCGGCCCGCCTGCCGGCCCCGCTCCGGCGGCTAGCCGGCGAACAGGGCTGGCCGGCGAACAGGCCTAGCCGGCGAACAGGCCTAGCCGGCGAACAGGCCTAGCCACTCCTCGGCGCTGCGGGGCGCCAGCACGGGATTCTTGCGCTTGGTCTCGCCCAGGCGGGCCGAGGCCTCGGGCGAGTAGAGGTGGCCCGGATAGACGACGGTGTCGTCGGGGAGCCTTGCGAGCCGGTTGACCAGGCTGTCGTACATGGCGGCGGGATCACTCCCTGGGAGATCGGTCCGCCCGCAACCTCGGAGGAAGAGCGTGTCGCCTGCCACAAGGCGCCCGTCGACGAGGAAGCACTGGCTTCCGGGAGTATGGCCAGGTGTGTGCAGGAGGCGGATCCCGATCTCGCCGACCTGGACGACATCGTCGCTCGCATGGGCCACGAGGTACTCGCGCCCGACCCCGGTCGCCCGTTCGATCCATCCAACTTCGTGCTCGTGGGCGTGAACGGGCACCGCGGCTTGCTCTAAGAGCTCGACGATGCCCGCGATGCGATGCCCGAAGAGGTCGCCGCCGACGTGATCGGGGTGATAGTGGGTGGCGAGCACGCCGGTGAGGCGCATCCCGTCGGCCTCGAGGAGGCTGAGGATCTCGCCCGGGGCGTAGGCAGGATCGACCGCGACGGCCTCGCCGCTCGAACGGTCCCCGATGAGGTACACGAGGTTCACCATCTGGCGAGCCACCGGGTCATGGTTCGCGAAGTCGCTGCCGACGAGCAGCTGGCGGAAATAAAGCCTGTCGCCGGTCACGACTCGAGCGGCTCAGGCGACCAGTCGGCGAGCCTGGCGAGCCGCGGGTCATTCGAGAACACTTCCACGATCGGGAGCCTCAGCCCGATGCGTCGCTGGAGGCGCTCGATGGCGAGCTCCTGGTCCCAAAGGACGAGCGTTACTGCCACGCCGCCCTCTCCGGCCCGAGCCGTGCGCCCCGACCGGTGCAGGTAGGCCTTGTGGTCTTCGGGCGGGTCGTAGTGCACCACGACGTCGACCTTGTCGATGTCGAGGCCCCGGGCCGCGACATCGGTGGCGACCAGCGCCGGGAGTTTGCCGGAGGCGAAGTCCTCGAGGGCCTTCTCGCGGGCGGCCTGGCGAAGGTCGCCGTGGATGGCCGCCGCGCGCACTCCCTCGCGACGCAGGTCGGCGACGAGACGGTCGGCGCCTCTTTTCGTACGGCAAAAGCACAACGCCTTGGTCGACCCGCCGACGATGGCGGCGCAAACCTTGGCCTTGTCGAGCTGGTGCACCTTCAAGAAACGGTGCTCCATCTCATCGACTGTGACCTGCTTCGCTTGCACCTCGTGCAGGACAGGGTCCCGCAGATGCCGCCGGACGACCTGGTCGACGGCCGAGTCGAGCGTCGCCGAGAACAGCAACGTCTGGCGGGCGACGGGCATCCGCCGCAGCAACCACTCGACCTGCGGGAGAAAGCCCATGTCCGCCATACGGTCCGCCTCGTCGACGACGAGGGTCGAGATCTTGTTGAGCCGGACCACCTTTCGGTCGGCGAGGTCAATGAGCCGCCCCGGTGTAGCGACGACGACGTCGGTGCCGGCAGCCAGATGGCGGGCCTGACGGTCGAGGTCGGTGCCGCCGTAGACCGCGAGCACCCGTCGGTCGACGGTCTTTGCGAGAGTTTCGAGCACTTCTGCGACCTGGACCGCGAGCTCGCGCGTGGGGACGAGCACGAGAGACGTGGGAGCGCCGGCACTGGCGCGGGGCGTGCGCATGAGCATGGGCAGACCGAACGCGAGCGTCTTGCCCGAGCCCGTCTTGGCCTTGCCGCAAACGTCGCGACCGGCCAGGGCGTCTTCGATCGTGAGTGCCTGAACGGGGAATGGGCGCCTGATGTCCTGTCTTTCCAGCGCCTCGACCAACTCGGGCGCCACGCCGAGATCCGCGAATGTGGTCCCGATCTCCGTATCCGTCGTCATGTACTTCCTCACTGTCCCCGTCAAGGCTACTGGCGAAAACAGCACCTCACGCTCATCGCGCTCCGTGCGATCATGTTCGCCATGACAACTCTGGCTGAAGGCGACATCGCCCCCCCGTTCTCCCTTCCCGATCAAGACGGCGAGATCGTCTCGCTCGGGGACTTCGCAGGGAGCCGCGTCGTGGTGTACTTCTACCCGGCCGACGACACGCCCGGGTGCACCAAAGAGGCCTGCCAGTTCAGTGATCTCGTCGACGATTACCGGGCCCTGGGCGTCGAGGTGCTAGGCATCTCACCCGACGGCGGCACCAAGCACCAGAAGTTCCGGGCCAAGTACGGGCTCAAGATCGCCCTCTTGAGCGACCCGGACCATGAGGTGATGGCGCTTTATGGCGCCTTTGGGCCGAAGACGCTGTACGGGCGCAAGAGCTTGGGAGTCATCCGGTCGACGTTTCTCGTGGGTCCGGACGGGAGGATCGAGCGCGCCTGGTACAACGTGCGCGCCGACGGCCACGCCGCCAAGGTGCTCGAAGCCCTCGCGAGCTGAGGGGGCAGCGAACTGCGTGGCGGCTCGTGAGGTGTCTCCGCCTACGTCGCCATTCGCCGGGTACCGCGGACCGCCGCGCGGTCTACGTAGCCGCGGCAATGGCGGCACTACGCGAATTGAGGCTGCACCCACCGGACTCCTAGGCCGCGGCGGCCTCCTGGAAGGATGATGTTGCTCAAGCTCGAGCCGACGTGGGCGGCGCCCGGTGCGGCGGCGAGGTCCCTGGCTCGGGGTCGGGGAGCCAGCGCTTTCGGCGGGCACTTCGCACTGTAGGTAGGAGAGTTCGCGCTGTAAGTGATGGCTCCAGCTTCAGACGCAATCGCTCGTAGCCGGCTCTTTCCTGGCGCTGGATGGCTGGGCGACTCAGTGGATCAGGCGGGTCCTGGGAGTGAAGCCACATAGAGTGGTTATATGAGTACAGGGAGTGAGAAAGATGTGGAGGAAAGTTCTCGCCCTTCATGTCCGTTATTGGTATCTTGCGGGATGGATTACGCCGCTCCAGCCGGCCACTCGATACGGGTCACGATCGGGTTGCCGTGGCTACACTCCGGCGAGGGGGAGGGAAACCAATGGCGGCTAGCGATGATGACCACTGTGGAGCCTTGAAGAATGTCGGCTCCGAGCAAGAACGTCTAGGCGTCCTCGCCCTCGAGGTTACGCGACGGCCTTGCTTGGCGGCTAGGCGTGGACTGCGTGTCGGACCACGCAAGCGCATACCCGCCGGTGAGTTCGCGCCAGCTTTTTGTATTTGTACATAGGAGCTTGTCGATCAATGGGCAGGATGAGGGCGTTTCGCTGCTTGACATCGCCGCTGACTCGTGTCACGATCAAAATCGCGAGGGAAGCGTCGAATCCCAGTTTCTTATGTGGTCGCTTGGGCTGGGCTGAGCTAGTAGCGAACCCGTCCTCGTTTTGCACTCAGCGTAAGTCTGAACATGCGAGGAAAGTGGACGGGAAAAGTGAATTTTCTCCTGTTTCAACACAGGGCAGCCAGGGGGGACCGTTTGGTGGCTGTTTGTGGCAAGGGCGGGGCCACCAAGCACCATGCCGGGGACGTGTCTGCTGACTGTCAGGATGTTCGCTACAAGTTGTGCGAGTTGCCCCTTGCGGAGACACCTGATGCGTCGGAGGGACTGCTCTCGGAACATGACGAAGCTTCCGACTCGGTGCCCGCATTCGACAGCAGACGGGGTGCTTCCTTAGCTCGTCTTGTCAGTGGGCCGCACGTCGGTGATTCGTGCCGTTCCGTTGAGGATTTTATGGGGGACCAACCAGAGTTGTCGCCGCGTGCCGTAGCGAGCATCCAACGAGATGCATCTGATTCCAGGACCTGGCTCCAGGTGGCCGAACGCGAGAGCGTCATGACGACACCGACGCTCCTCCCGCAGCCAAGCGGCGCGACTCCGTTCAAACTGACCATCGTGGTTCCGGTGTACAACGAAGAGCACACTGTTCGCCAAGTACTCGAAGCTCTCATCGCTCAGTCAATTCCTGGGGACTTTGAGATCATCGTCGTCGACGACGGATCAACGGACCGGACCACGGACATTCTCCAAGCCAGCTGGCACAACAGGCACGTGTGCGTCCGACACGAGACCAACCGGGGCAAGGGTGCCGCCGTTCGAACTGGCATCTCAAGGGCGAGCGGCACCCATCTGCTCGTGTTCGACGCGGACTCTGAGTACGATCCAGCCGACATTCCCAAACTCATCGCCCCGATCTTGAGCGGTCGTGCCGAGGTGGTCTACGGAGTTCGCGTGCGAGGTGCAGGAGCGTTATTCCCCTCGTTCGTCAATGTCCTCGGGAATCGGCTGATGACGGCTGCCGCGAACTTTATCTACGACTCGGCGATCAGCGACCTGCACACGTGCCTGAAGCTCTTGCCGATACCTTTGCTGCGCCTCATGCGCCTCGAGGAGGAAGGCTTCGGCCTCGACACGGAGGTCAGCGCCGAGTTGTTGCGCCGCGGCTTCCGCCCCTTCGAGGTTCCGGTGAGCTACGTGGGGCGGTCGCGCGAGGAAGGGAAGAAGATTCGCTTGGCTGACGCTTTTCGTTGCCTGGAGGTGCTGGTCAGGGTTCGGTTACGCGGACGCACGCCATACGGGACACGGGACAAGTCGATTGTTCCCCGCGTCGCTGTGGCGATGGTGTCTGAAGCGGCGATGTTGACCGAAGTCGCAAACGCCGTGGACATGTGAGCGGCGAGACCTGCGAGTTGCATGCCTAGTCCGACGAGGAAGTTATCGGTCGCAATCGTCACGGATGCGCTCTATCCGTACCACCGTGGCGGCAAGGAGATGCGTTACTCGCATTTGCTGCCTCGCCTCGCACGGTCCTTCGACGTTCGCGTCTACACCATGCATTGGTGGCCTGAGCGCCCCACGACGAGGCGCGAGCACGGCGTCGAGTATCAGGCCATCTGCCCCCAGTTCGCCCTGTACCACGGGGCTCGCAGATCGATTCTCGAAGCGATCGCCTTTGCCTTTGCCTGCCTTAGGCTGATTGCCGAGCGGTTCGATGTCGTCGAGGCCGATCACATGCCGTATCTGCAGCTCTTCACGTTGCGCCTGGTGACGAAGTTGAGACGGAGGCCGCTCGTCGTCACGTGGAACGAGGTGTGGGGTCCGGAGTACTGGGGCACGTACCTCGGGCGTGTGTCCGGATCCATCGCCTGGTGGGTCGAGCGAACGGCGATGAGGCTGCCGGACCAGATTCTGGCTCTGTCGCCGGGAACGGCGGAACGCCTGCGCTCCTATGTTGGCGACTCCGTGCCGATTCACGTGACCCAGATGGCGGTCGACTTAGATCTCATCCGAGGCGTCGAACCCGCTTCTCCTGACGAGGCGGCAGATCTCCTTTTCGTCGGACGCCTGCTGAAACACAAGAGTGTCGACCTGCTTATCGATGCCGTGGCGATGCTGAAGACTGACCGCTCACTTCGGGTGCTCATCGTGGGAGACGGCCCCGAAAAGCTCAATCTCGAGAAGCAGGTCGCCGAGATCGGGTTGGCGGACGTCGTGCGGTTCCGTTCGGACGTCGCGGACCACACCGAGGTGTTCGCGCTCATGAAGGCAGCTCAGGTCTTCGTCTTTCCCTCGCTCCGCGAGGGTTTCGGGATCGCAGCGCTCGAAGCGCTCGCTTGTGGCACGAGGGTCGTGACCACGTCCCATCCCGACAACCAAGCCCGTCATCTTGTGGCGCGATCTGATCGGGGCTATGTCACCGAGCCGACGGCGGAGGCTCTTGCCGCCTGTATCGAAAAGGCACTGGCGGATGCATCCCTGGGCGGCAAGCCGACAGAGACTTGGATCGAAGAGTTCGACTGGGGTGCCGTCGCTGACGAGTACATCGATGCTCTGACTTCTTCGATCGCGACCGGCTCTTTCAGGTCTCGGGCCGGCGGTCGGGCTTCAACAGACCGGATGGTCCGAAGAAATCCGAGGGAACGGGAGGACCTCGGCACGAAGGAGCCGACGTTGCCACCTCGCGTGACGGTCGTCTTAGTCCCTGGCGCAGCGGCAAGTACTACCGCTTTGGCACGTACCCTCGAGTCCCTCGCGGAACAATCACTACCGGTGGAGTATGAGACTCTGACGACGGTCGCGCTGGACCCGGGGCAAGTCTCGCAGGCATGTCTCGGGCCAGTAGTGAGCGGCACGAACACCGAGGATGGCCTGCCTGACCTCGGTGGCTGCAGCGGCGAGTGGGTGGCTCTCGTCGCTGCTGGCGATCGATGGCCAACAGATCGGCTAGCGAAGGCACTCGGGGTGTCCGAAGGCGTCGACGTCTTCTACAGCGACGTGATCCTCGCTCGGCGGGGGCGATCGACGGGCCGACGTGTCGGGGAGTTCGTTCAGGTTCCACCGCCCGACCAGCTACTCGATGGCCTCCTTAGTCAACAGTGCATTCCTCGTTCCTCCGCGATTATTCGCCGGGCGGCGTGGGACAGCATCGAGCCGACCGAGGGTGCCGGTGACGCGTGGGACCTCGACCTGTGGCTGCAGCTTCTAGCGGACGGCCGCACGTTTCGCCGGCTCGAGGAGGCACTGCCGGTCGTCGGCTACCCAGCGGCGTGGACACAGACGCAGCGTTTGCACTTCCTGCTCGGCTCTGTCGTGGCCTACGGCGCAGTCTGCGACCGGCTCGGTCCCCGGGCCGAACGAGCACGGCAGAGGCAAGCCGAAGCTCTTTCGGAGCTTCTCATTTTCAGCAGGTACCAGGGAATGTCGCGACGGGATCGTCTTTCGGTCCTGGCCCTCCCCGAGGTTCGCCGATCTGCTCGAATCGCTTGCGCTCAACTCGCCGTAGGGTTGCTGCCGAGCGCCTTCAGGCACTACCAACCCGGGCTTGTCAACTTCCGACCTCGCACAACGACCCTCGACTTTTTGGCGGAGCGTCCCCTCCACGATTGTTCGCTTCGAGCGGGTTCCCTCTGCAGCCGTACCCCGCTCGTTACGATCGCTATCCCTTGTTACAACCACGGCCGCTATCTCTCGGCGGCGGTCAACAGTGCACTCGGCCAGACCTACCCGGAAGTCGAGATCATTGTCGTCGACGACGGTTCCACGGACGAGACACCGCAGGTTGTCGCAGACTTCGGCGACGCCGTCCGGTCGTTCCGACAGGACAACGCCGGGCCTGCGTCCACTTACAACTTCGCTGCCAGCGTCGCGAAGGGCGAGTACATCTCTTTCCTCGACGCCGACGACGAGCTCCATCCGCTCTATGTGCAAGAGTTGCTCGGGGCGTTCTGCGATCGGCAGGGGGACGATTCCCTGGGCTTTGTCTACTGCCAGATGCAGCTGTTCGAGCGCGAACAGCAAATAACCTGGTACCCGGAGTTCGACCCTGTCGCGCTGGGTTATGGTAATTACGTGAACTCGGCTGCCCTTCTTCGGAGCGGAGTTCTGCTCGATGCCTCCTTCGATCCGACGCTCGAGGGCTCGGAGGATTGGGATTTCTTCCTCACCCTCGCCGACCATGGATGGACTGGCCAGCTCGTCGATCTGCCCTTATTGCGGTATCGAACGCACAACGACGGTCGAAGCAGAAACGATCGCATGCAATCGCGTCAACGCCAACGCGCTCTGCTGTCGTCCATGGGCGAGAAGCACAACGGTCTGCCTCGTCGGCCGATTCTGCGACGCGGTCGGATGTTCGAGACTTACGTGCGGACTGGCGCGTCGTGAACGTCCTGGCGCGACTAAAGCTCATCGGGCCGACCGTGGCTCAGTCGCACGGGCAGCGAGACATCCCCTTGACCGTGATCTCGCCCCATCTCGACGACGCCGTCTTGAGTTGCTCGCAGGTGCTGTTCGCCCATCCCGGCTCGACCGTCATCACCGTCTTCGCCGGACGTCCTCCTGACGGTCGCTGGAACTGGTGGGACATATCATGCCTTTTGCACTTGGGTCTTCACCCCGGACAGGACCCCATGAGCGTCCGTCAGAAGGAGGATCGCGAGGCGCTGGGGGCGCTCGCGGCGTCACCCGTGCACCTGCCGTTCCTCGATGCCGAGTACGGAACCGCCTACGCGATCGAGGAGATCGCCCAAGTTCTCGCTCAGTACGTGGATGCCCTCGTCCCGGAGTCTGTGCTCGTTCCCCTCGGCATCCTTCACGTAGACCACGCCGCGACACACAAAGCGGCCATTCGCCTCATCCGGGCTCGTCCGCACATCCGGTGGATCATTTACGAGGAGCTCCCTTACCGGTTCGAGTACCCGGAGCACAGAGAAGCGCGGAAGCGTGAGCTGCAAGACGAGGGCTTTGAGCTCTCCGAGCTGACCTTGCCCCACGATCCGAACAAGCAGGCCAAGTTGCGTGCCATCCGCCGCTACAAGTCACAACTGAGGGCGCTCGGCAGGAACAGGATCCGCCAAGCCCTGCGCGACGAACAATACTGGCAGGTCTCGGCGCTCAGAGAGACCGAGGTGCGGTCGTCCTCTGAGACCGCTGTGGCGAACGCACGCAAATCTGCCCGTTCCTCGACGCTGAACTGGGCCGCATCAGAGGAAGCTGCTCCAGGATGTTAGGAAGCGTGACCTCGATCGGTCCTGCAGGTCGGACGGCCAGGCGGAGGCACAGTCGCAGTGGCCATCGCCTGGTGAGCAGAATCGTCGTCGTCGGCCTACTCGTCGGCGCGGGTGCGGTGGCAGCTAGTGCCGTCCTGGCAAGGAGAGACCTCGGCGCCTCGTCTCGACTGTCGACTGTTGCCGGGGCGACGAAGCCGGCTCGATCATCGACCGTCGCTGGGGCGACGACGATACCGGCTCGATCATCAACCGTCGCTGGGGCGACGACGACACCGGTCCCGGCCATCGGGGGCTCTGCCAGCTCCGATCGTCCAGCCGGGCTGGTCCAGGCCGGTGACTCCAAGACGGCTTGTATCTCTGGCGGCCCCGGCCCAGTTCTTCGCCAGGCAGAGTTGGCCACAGGGCTCACCTATAACTGTATCGAGACCTACACTGACGATGACCCGACGTGGGCCGACTGGGCGAATCCATGGATCACCAGTCGTACCGAAGCCCCGTTTGTCGCGTGGGTGGCGGCTGACCCTACCCGCCGTCAGCTCATTGACACACAGAATCTCATTCCCGACCAAGAGGAGACGAACGCCAATTGGACCGCGGATTGTGCGGCCGGGGACTACAACACCTACGCCACACAGTTTGCGACGAATATGGTTGCAGCGGGCTTCGGCTACTCGGTCATCCGACTCGGCGCCGAGATGAACGGCAATTGGGAAATCGACAGCCTCGGGACCACGGTGGCCGAGTGGCAACAGTGGGGGCAATGCTTTGCTCAAGAGGTCACGGCAATGCGGGCCGTTCCTGGGGCCCACTTCCTGTTCGAGTGGAACGTCAACGAGGGTTACCGCGACATTCCGCTCGCCGACTACTACCCAGGCAATGCCTACGTTGACCTCGTCGGTATCAGTCTCTACGACCAGAGCCGGTATCCCCTGCCGCCTGTTGGCTCTCCGGGCCGGTGGCACGCGCTGGTAAGCGAACCAATGGGTCTGAGCGAGATCTATGCTTTCGCGGCCCAACACGGCAAGCCGCTCAGCATCCCCGAGTGGGGTACGGTCACTACCCAGGGCGACGACGGAAACTACGTGGCAGATGTGGGTGCCTTCGTTGCCAGCCACAACGTCGCCTACCAAGCGTGGCTCGACTCGGGTGCCCCGACAATCTACCCGCTCAGCAGAACTGAGGCGCCGCGGTCGGTCGCGTCCTACGTGCGGGCGATCTCGAGAAGCGTCGCTAGCTCGGCTTCAAGGTGACTGGGAACATGGGCGACTGGCCGCGGCGAAACGCTGCGGCCCACAGGGGCTCTTCTGGCTCTTCTCGCACCGTGATGGCGCTCACCGAAATCCACCAGAGTTGCCGTCCGAGCGATTGCCGCCAGTTTCCGCGCAGTTCTTCCTCGCCCCGCACCGGGTGAATTGGTCGCCGGACCAGCTTCTTATGGGTTCCGAGGATCGAGGCTAAACAGTTCACACCGAAACAAACGCCCGGAGAAGTCCGGTGAGCAACCAAACGGAGCCGATCAGGCACAGGCCCATCAGGAAGACGGCCGGCCTGTGGGCGCCCAGCCACTTCGAGCGTCGGATCGGGTTCTCTACGAGGAAGTAAGAAAGCGAAGCGACCCCGACCGCCGCGGCAATCAGCTCTAGCCGCGCCAGCGGTGAGAGCGAAGCCGAAACGGAGTACTGCAAGGGGATCACCAAGAACGGGTAATGGCAGAGGTACAAGGAGTAAGAAATGTCTCCCACATACACGACGGGGCGCGTCGACAGCAGCAACTCGGGTCCGCGGCCGCCGGACGTCGTGCCGGCCCACAAGACGAGGGCTGTCGCTCCGACTGGCCAGAAAACGGCTACGCCGGGGTAGTTCGTCGTCGACAGGAAAACGCAGGACAGACAGATACCGCCGAGCCCCAGCCAGCCGACGGCTGCGGCTGCTCCCGAGTGAGGAAGGCGAATCTCGAGGGGCAGCAGGCGCACGAAGGCTCCCAGGCCGAGCTCCCAAAAACGGGTGAACGGGGAGTAGTAAGCCGAGATCGGGTCGACCTGAGTTTCGTGGATGCACCACCAGGACGACGAGACGACGAGTAGCCCGAGGGCGACCAAGACGATCATGTTGCGATGTCGCGCAGGAGCGACTCGCCAGACGACGAAGAGGAACAGCGGGAAGACAAGGTAGAACTGCTCTTCGATTGCGAGCGACCAGAAATGCAGCACTATGGAGGGTGGCTGCTGGCTGGAGAAATAGTTCTCGGCACTGAGGGTGAAATGCCAGTTTGCTGCGAAGAAGGATGCCCAGCGTTCGTCGGTCCCGAGAGAGCGACCGGTGATAGCACCAAGGTAGTGGTAGGTGGCGACCAGGGTGGCGAGCAGGGTCAAGGTGGCGGCCGGAAGGATCCGACGAACTCGACGGCTGTAGAAGGAAAGGAGCTTGGTCTTGATTGACCCGACTTCACGCACAAGGACGCCGGTGATGACGTAACCGCTGATCACGAAGAAGACGTCGACTCCCACGATGCCAGCGGCGCAGTGGGGCACGTCGGCGTGAGCAAGGATCACGAGCGTGACTGCCAGGGCGCGTAAGCCCTGGATATCCTTGCGGAATGCCGAGGGAGTGCGGGGGGATGGCGACGGGCCCGCAGTCGACGAGGGAGCATCCGGGCCGTCCTCGGCCTCGGGAACAAGTGCAGTGCCCATTTGCCGGTCAGGTAGTCCCAAGGTTGGCATGGGAGTCGTGGAATTGGCTATAGAAACTGGAGCCGATCTGGACACGCTTGGTTCTTCTGGTTCTTCGGGACGTGAGGTCAAGGCACGGCCGACGTTCGGACGGGTCAGTGTAGTTCGGGGGCAAGGAGGGTTTGGAGCGCCGAACTTATCCAGAAGGAGTACCAGAGGTTCATGTGGTACGCGTCCTCGTAGACCAGGTGGACAGCTCCACCGCCGACCACGAAGAGGGCACAGTGCTGTTGAGTACAGAAGAGGGGTGTGGTATCGACCAACGCCGAGCCCGGGTTGCGGCTGACGAGTTGGGCGATGCCCTGGAGCAGCCACGGGGCAACCAGGTCCTTCGGGGGAAAGAAGCAGGACTGGATTTCACGCGCGTGTGCTGTGAGACAGGTCTGCGGGGTGGCGCTCGTAAAGTCGGAATTGAACTGAGGGATGGGGTCCAAGAAGAGAAGCCTCGCTCCACTCGGGCGCAGAGCGTCGGAGAGCGACTCGAGCTGGCTCACGAACTGGGCAGGGGTAGCCCAGTGGCCACGGCCGTAATCTGCCTCCATGCCGAGGGGGAGGACGAACTGTGGGTGCAGGGCGTCTATCGCGCGAATTTCGGCGTGCTGGTACTTGTTGCAGATGACCGCCGAGGAGCCGTCGTAGTTGACTTTTGTCGGGTCTATCCACGGGGGGCACCCGGGCATGGCGGTGAAGTAGATCTTCCAGTCGACGGTGCGACCGATCGCGTCGAAGGCCGGCAGCCACATCCAGGCCTGGGAATCGCCGAAGAGGAAGATGGAGCGCTTGGCAGACGTGTTGCCCCACGCGCAAGCGGTCGAGAGGTCCTCGGGAACGGTCGTTGCGTCGTTGGTGTTGGGGTAACAGGCGCCCGGGTCGGGGTGGTCCAGTTGGGGGGGTGTAGTGCCGACGGACAGGAGAGGCGGGACAGTGGTGGCCAGGTTGGGAGCGACCTTCACCTGGACCGACTGTTGGATGTCGGCTTCGAGTTGGGAGAGGGTCGGAAGGGCCTTGGACGGCGAGGCGGATGCTCGGAAGGGAGAGGGGCTGGCTTGGCTCGAGGCCGGCGTCAGGGTAACGGGAAGGGCGAGCGCGAGCGCCACGAAGAGCCCAAGCTGGGACGGAGAGCGGTGGCGCTTAGCGGGGCGCACAGGTGAGCAGGGCACCGCAGGATCTGGAGAAGTTAGGACCATCCAGGAGAAGGTATCATTGTGGACCACGCCAAAAGGAAGGGCCGCTCGGTGCTCAGCTGACTGCCGGGTGAGTAAAGTCGGGCCGAAAATCGCGCTGTCCTGCATTGACCCTGACCCAAGCGTGATGCCTGCCCACTGGGGGCCTGGGGAGCGAGATCACCTTCGGTCATAGGGGTTCCTGGCTGGGGCGATTCGGGCCGGCACGCTCGTTTCACGTGAAGGGGAACGGCGAACCCGTAGACGGCCATACGCGAAGACGCCTTCCTCGTATGAGAGAATTTGATAGCTCTACGCGACCAACTGGGGTGGGTGCGCCCGCATTGTCCTGGCCGGATGAGCGTTCCAGAGGCTGTTGCACGAAATCGTCGCCCTCGGGATCGGTGCCGACGGGATCAAGCACCCTCTCGGCCTCGCCGAGGGACACCGAGACCAACCACCATCGTCCGCGACCTCTTGGACGACCTGCACGACTGGCGGCACCGGGAGCTACCCCGGCTGATTACGGAAACGCCATAGACCGACGGCAAAACCCAGGCTCAGGTTTGCTTCCTCGGCCAGCTTCATGTAGCAGTCGAGAAGTGGCGCCAGCGAGCGTTGCCGAAGCGCGTTCCGACAACCGACCGAGAAGAGCAACTGGGGGAGGATGAGCGCGGCAGCCAACCGTAGGGGCTTACCCCGCGACCAGGCGAGCAATCCCACGATGAGCACTGGAAACGGGAACACCGCCGGGGGCAGGTCCCTCCGTTTGCGGTACAGCTGGGCCTCTCCCACGCCATAGGAGCGACAACGACGGAGGAGGGTACGGGGATCGGTGTTGAAGTGATGGCGAACGATCGCCGAGGGCTCGAAGCGGAGTGCGCCAGGGAGGTACTCCTCTCCGATACGCAGGCACAGGTCAAGGTCCTCGTTGCTCCGGAAGCGCTCGTCAAAGCCCCCGAGCCGGCGCACGACAGGGACTCGGAATGCAGCGTTGGCAGCACCAAAGGCATAGACGTCTCGCTCGTCGGGCGCCGCGGCGCGCGCGTTTCGGTGCAGGTAGCGAGCGAAGCGGTAAGTGATGCTGGTGTTCGAGGCCAGATCCATCTCTAGCGGTGCCAAGTGGTTGTTGCGCTCAAGGTAGCCGCCGAAGTAACCGCCGCTCGACGTCGGCAACGTCAATCCCCCAACTCCGACGACACCATCATCGAATCCACCGAGCAATCGCGCGGCCCAATTAGGGTCGGCTTCACAGTCATCGTCCAAGAACGCGACGATGGGAGCCCGAGCGGCCGCGATTCCGCTGTTGCGTGCTGCCGCCACGCCGCGGTTGGCGGCGTGGCGGATCACCTCGGCATCGTACGTAACCGCTACATCGGCACTGTTGTCGGTCGAACCGTCGTCGACCACGATGAGCTGCAGACGCTCTCCGAGCGACTGCCGTCGGGCGGCAGCGAGACACCTTTCGAGCCTCTTCGCTCCGTTAAAGGTGCAAACGACGACGCTGATGCGGGGAATGTCAGCAGCCGATGGTTCGGCGTCCAGGTTGGAGAACCCTCCTCGGTATCGGGGACGGAGCGGTACACGACGACGAATTCCATCCTAGTGAACGGCGCGCGTCGGCAACGAGCCACGAGCCGCGCGTTCCAGAGTGGCCGATGGCGCGCCGCTTGCTGGTCCAGCGGAACGTCGATCCCTTCCGGAGGTTGCACGCTCAGCTCGTCGAGTCTCTTGCCCGGGAGGTGGGCAGTCGCCACCGGCTCGAGATCAGGACTCAATTTCGGCGGCTCAATCATGAAGGTCCTGGTCACGAGGTCGCGCTGCGGCAGTCTTGCTCACACAACTCGCGATTCGTGAGTCGCTCAGACGTTGCGTGAGCGCCTAGCGGACGTGGAGCACGCAGATCGTGAAGCGGCCCTTTGACACGCTTCGTGATGTAATGGAAGACCGGCCGCAGTGCGAGGAAGTCCTTCGTCATTCAGCCGGAGCTCTCGCCGGTACCGTCTTCGTCGTCACCGGCGAGATCAACTGGGCGATCGTGCAGCGCTGGTCGATCAGGAGCGCTGCGGTGTTTCTCGGGAGCACTTTCGGTAGCGACCTCGTCGGCGTGAGCGAAAACGCTCCTTGAGTCCTCCGAGGTTTTCGAGGCCTCTCTGACAGATGTGACGAGGGTCTCGTTTCTTTGCCCTACGTGCAAGCAGAAGTCGACTACGCCGACGGTCCGTCCCGCAAAGTAGGCCGCGATCAGCACCGCGTTGACGACCACGGCTCCGATGTAACGACTGCGGTAGCGAGCCGGACCCGATGCGACAAACCTGCCGTGCACATGACGCTCACTCGTTGCGAGCAGGTACGCCGGCATCAGCAGTCGAGCGATCCATGGGGACCTTGATCGGGCAAGCCATGAAGTGGCCACGACGGCAAGGGCACCCCCAAAGGCGATGTCTGGTAGTCGGATCTGGCGATAGCGGAAGAGCTGACGCGTTGCGCCGCGCCCACTTTGGTACAACCATCCGACCGACCTGACCAGCGACTTGCGCTCGCGATGCTCGACTTGGAGGCCTGGTATGCAGGCGAGCCGATAACCACGGTCGAGTAGCTTATGGTTGATGTCGATGTCCTCTCCGTTGCGGAGCTGCTCGTCGAACATCACATGCTCGAAGACCCGCCGACGGTACAGACCATTGCTCCCTGGGATCGTGATCGCCGCAGGAGCCCCCAGCGCGGTCAACCCGAACGTGTTGTAGAGATAAGTGACGTCGCCATCCGGCACTGCCGTACCACAGACGACGTCGTACTCCTCAATGCTCGCTAAACAGGTGGTAAGCCAGGTACGTGGCAGACAGATATCTGCATCGACCATGGCGATCAGATCGCCCTCAGCAACCCCCACGCCCACGGCCCTAGCGGCCCCTCGACCACGGTTCGTTTGCTGGATCAGACGTATCGAGTCATGCCTGTCCTGCATCTCGCGTACGAGGTCCGCAGTGGCGTCTGTCGAACCATCGTCCACCACGATGACCTCGTGCGTCGCAAGCCCTTCTTGGGCCTCGATGGCCTCCACGCAGCGGCGGATGTGATGCTGCTCGTTGTACGCTACAACGACGAATGAGATCACGAGAGAGCGATCACCGGTCGCTTCATTGGCCGAGGTATCCATGGCCCATGCCCAACTTTGCGTACATCGTCCTTGTAATTCTACCTTTGCGCTCGTGCAAGCGATGACACTTGGCACTACTGGAGATCATACAGACAGAGCGCCTCATAGGCTACTCGGATGACTGAGTAGCCGAGTGCGTATTCCGATAATTCCGTGCACCCAGTCCGGAGTTCTCGGACGGGGGGCATCGGAGGCCGCGCAGCGGCCGGATGTTTGGGGGCCCATCCTATTAGCCTGCATGTTTCACCGCTTTCTCAATGCTGACGGCTTGAAAGACGCGAAAGTGGCCTTTCCGTAAGGGAAACTTGGGGTGTTCGAAGTCCCAGACCCCATCACGGAAAGGCGGCGGGGCCTACAAGATGGCGACCGACAAGGCCGCGCCACAG
>Ga0326728_10007703_pt1 | contig 27337 bp, 29 predicted proteins | sample MB3enrmetagenome_FD_207602 | JGI IMG/M metagenome (GOLD analysis project Ga0326728, IMG submission 207602) | Lab enriched peat soil microbial communities from McLean, Ithaca, NY, United States - MB31MN | ecosystem: Environmental > Terrestrial > Soil > Wetlands > Peat | place: USA: New York...
CCGACAACGCCGGCCAGGATGCCAGCGAGGTCTTCAGTAGTTCTCTTCTCGATAGCTTCAGGCGCACGGAAACCTCCGCAAGTCGCAACTACCACCCAAGGGGCGGACGCAGGACCAGATTGGCGATGGCAAATCGGCCCCTTCCGGCGAGGCATCACGACGCCGACGTAACCCTGCCCACGATCGTCCCCGCCGCCTGCTTACTTTGCGGGAGGGCTGGAGGCGGGCGCGGCAGACTCCACCTTGGCGATGGCGTCCTTCATGCCGGTCACCCACTTCTCCGTCGCGTCGTACCCGAGGCCCTTCAGGCGGACAACGCCCTCCGGGTCAATAATCCAATTCGACGGAATTCCAAATAACTTGAGGGTCTGCCAAACATAATTGGACGCCGGAATGACGGTGAACGCGAGCTGATGCTCTTTCATAAAGGGCGCGACGAGTCCCGGGTTATCGTCAGCGTTAAAGGAGATAAACTGAACGTCAGACCGATTCTTGTATTCGTCGATGAGTTTTTGTAAGCGAGGCAACTCCTCGCGACATGACCCTCACCAGGATGCCCAGAAGTTCAGGAACGTAGTTTTGCCTTTCAGCGCGGCCACATTCCAAGTCTTGCCGGTAAGGTCGGCGAGCTCAAACGTGGGCAGGGGCAGGTTGGCATCCTCCCACGTCAAGCCGGATTGATTGGCCAGGGCATCGGCGCGGCGGCCATACCACAGCCTCCAGCCTTCGTCCGTGCCGCCAAGATTGGCCCAGAGCTGGTGGGCACTGTCCGCGAGCTCATCCTTCTTTCCACTCTCCGGCTTCTGCTGGGCATCGAGGCGGGTGAGCAGCGCATTCTCGTAGAACCCCATGGCATCGAGCTTGCGCCCGCGTAGTTCCGCTTCGTGCGCCATCTGTCCCCAGTAGGCTGCGAGCCTGCCGGCATAGGATTTCTTGTGGCGCTGAATGTCCCCCACCTGCAACTTGAGGCCCTGGAGCCACTCGTCCATCTGTGTTAGCGAGATCTGGGCCTTGTCCGCCTGCTTCAATTGCAGGTAGCCGTCCACCTCAAATCCCAGCATTTGAAGGCGTGTGTAATCCTGGTTGTACTTGAGGTTGTCGAGGCTTTCCTTGTCGACGAGATCGTAAGGCGGATCCTTGGACTCGATTTCCCATTTTGCGAGCCCCTTCTGCGCGAACTCCACCACACGCTCGGGCTCCAGATGCTTCTGGGAAAGGACCTCGGCCAACTCGGAGTAATCATTGGAGTCGGGACCGTCGGGCCCAGCGTTGCTGATGGCGACTTTGAGCGTCTGGTCGACCGTTGCCTTTACGTCAGCTGCGGGCACATCGTCGAGCCCTTCGATGGCATTCAACTGGTCGTACCACATATAGATAGAGTTAGGACGTTCCTTGGCCCACTGGGCGCTCTGCTGCAACAGATCACGGTAAAAGGCCCGTTTCACTTCCGGAGTCGCGTCTTCGCTCGGCCAGTGGTGGTCTTTTTCCCATTTCGTCATGGCAGCCAGTTCCCAGGGCCGCGGAAAACGCGTCTGGGCCCGCTCCTGCGCCCCGTCGGCTTGCTTTTGATCGTTCACCAGCTTGTAACCATCTTCCAGCGCCTCGTACCACTGGCGCTTGTTCTCGAGTTTAAGCTGGCGGAGGCGTTCGAGGTCCTGGCCCACCTGCCGCCGCAGCGCGTCATATTCCGACGCCGGATGCACCTTGAACTCGAGCGACCAGAGCGTCCGGTAGGCGCCCACGGCCTGGGGGTCGCTGCGGCTCGCGAGCATCGTGTGCAAAGGGGTGGTATACGGGCGCAGAAGGTCCTTGTCGTCCAGGCGGGTGAGCGCCTCGTAACCGTCCAGCGAAGCAGGGCAAGCGTCCAGGAAGGCCCGGAGGTGCGCGTCCCTTTGCTCCTTGTTCAAGAACACCGTTGAGTTGTAGATGGTCACAAGTTGAAGATGCGGCCAGGGGAATTTCGGGTCTTCTTTAAGAGCCGCGCTGAACAGCTTGAGTGCCTCCGGCGATTGGCGTCCCACCAGCGTCATGCCGTACAGGTAGGCCAACTGCGGGTTGTTGGAATTGCGCTCGTAGCGCGCTTTGAATTCGGCAATCACCTTCTCCTTGTCGGTCCTGCCATACATCGAGTTGATGTACGCCCGCTGGACGAAGACGTCATCGGGATATTGGCGCAGCAAGGCTTGCAGGGCGGCGGCAAGTTGCTCGTGGAACTGCCAGTCCGTCAGCGCCGGAGTTTGCTGGGGCAACTGGTCGAGGGCCGCCTTGATGGCCGGCGCGGGACCACACACGTCGGCGGACTGCGCCCACACGTTCTTGGGTGCCCATCCCATCCACAGTAGTGAGCAGCACAGCCCGACTTTCAGGAGGTGGAAAAACAACCCTTTACGAGTCCCCATAAAACCCTCCAATTTGCAGTCTCCCATCTTTGTGTGCCTGGATTCTTACTCCGCTAAACCTGCAAAGTCAAACTGCGTTGCTACTTGCTTCCCGTCGGGTGAAAGGTAAACCGGACGTCCACCGTCTTCGTGTCCGCATGGATCGTTTGTACGGGGTTACCCACGATCCAGCCCGGCGCCATTCTAGGGAGATTGCGACCTACTTCCTGCAAGTAGGTGCCCCAGTAGGTTGCATCATAAGGGTCGCCGGGGCGAAGGCGGGAAAGTTGCTCGAAGGAGCTGGCGCGAGCATCGTCCAGTCCGGCGATGGTCAGCTTTCCCAGCCGGAATAGATCTCCCTGCCGGATTTGAATCTGGTAAACCGTCGATCGGCTGGCATCGTCGAGGACGGCCTTCGGTGTCGCCCCGGCCATGAGGTAACCTTTGGGGTGGAACAGCAGGAGCAGGCCAAGGACGTCCTGCTCAAGCTGCACAGCATTCAGTGGATCGCCGACCGCCACGTGGAGGGATTTCGCAAGCTCGGTGTAAGGAATCGCGCTCTCCCCTGACCAGGCGATTTCTTTCAGGCGGTATTGCTCACCCTCGGTCACCGGGATGGTGACGGCCACGGCGTTGGGCGTGGAGTCCTCGGTCAACAAACGAGGAACGGGGTCGCCGAACCCGGCGCACAGATAGCCGCGCTGGCGGTAGACCGTAGCCACCGCCCCGCGGGAAAAATCCCGGATGTACGACGCGTCATAATCCTTGTTCAACAGCGGTCTTGCGGCATCCTGCAACAGAGCCGCATCGACCTTTTGAGCGCCGGTAAATTCGATCTTGCGGACGGGGATGGGAACGCCCGTCACCTGAAACTGTATGGCTTGAGCGGGCCCCCCCATGGGTCCCAGGGGTGTACCCTGAACTTGCGCGTGAATGCCGCGCGCCTCCAGCATGGCGACGAGCGCCGCGGAAATGAGGTCCACCATCGCGCCGCCCGGGGGAGTGTACCCATCAAACAGCGGCACGCGGGAACGCAACCCATCGCGCAGCTCCTGCGGGGAAAACCAAACAAAATTTCCGAAGGTGCAGGGCAGGAATCCGGCGGCATCCGCAACGGTGAATTCCACGGTCATCGTGTTGCCGCGAGTCGTATAGCGATAATTGACCTGTGTAAAGATCCCCCAGGATGCAATCCTGCTCGCCGCATCCTTCAAAGCATCGAGAGAGAGGTTGTCCCCGACCTTTAAGCCTGTGGCCCGGCCGATTTCCGACGCGTCGTAGCGCTTTGAGCCCACCACGCTCACCCCAGTCAATTGGAACACGCCGGCACTCTGCGCTGGAAATGCACTCGGCGCGGCGAGCAGGAGGATGGCCAGGACACCCTTCAGCACGGTTGTCTTGCCAAAGCCGGCAATAAAACCGCATCCGGCGCCCCGAAAGCGAGGTGTATCACACCCGTCAAGGATCACGGAATAAGCATCCGTTCTCATCGCGCCAATCTACGCCCGATGCCTTGCGGAGGCAATAGTCAACGGAAGGTTTGATGGCGGATATTTGATGGATGATAGCTTGCCCGGGGCCGAGTACTGGAAGGAAGCGGGGTCTAACAGCGTGCTACGTAGCTTGTTCACGCCGCGCTTGTCCATTTTCGGCATAATCCCCCCATCGATTTCTCTCAGACCACGCGAGCCGCGCGAGGAGCGAACGAAGCGCAGATGTCGAAAAAAATCTCGACGGAATGAACGCGACTTGATCGGGGGGGCGGATGCACTGCTCAGTCCAGGCTGCGCTCTGTTCTCGCCCGCCATCATCGCTCTGGGCGTCGGGGCCATCGCTCTGTGGGGAGGCGCGTGGGCGCTGCGCGACGCCATGGGCTGACGGAGTAACCGGGTCACTCCGCGATAAAGTCCGAGGAACGCGCCGCGGGCTCATAAATCAGCTCGGGGCTACGTCGCGGGAATCGGGATTTATGGAGTTGGGCGTCCAGTTGGACCGCCAGGTTCCGGGCATAGTGTATGAAGTGGTGTCCCGATATCAGCATCGCGAATCCCATGCTGAACCTGCAGGGCTGGAGAGACCAGCGGGCCACGAGTCGCAAAAGGAACTTCCAGTAGGCCCCCCGATAGGAGGAGAGGATGCCTTGGTGGAGGATCGAGCGAAACACAATTCCCAGGATGATCAAGAACGGAATTTCCGGAGGTTTCTGGGGTTTACGGGCTTGCCAGTGCAATAGCGAACGGTAACACCGATCGAAAAATGCGCCGGGGCTATAGAGGGCCACCAGCATCCGGCGGTAACCCTCCAGCAAAACGGGCAAGGGGAGACGCGTTATAAAATTGGGCGGATCGAAATTGCTGGTGGCCGTGGTGTCCATGATTAATCGGCCTTCTTTCCGCATGCGATCAAAAAGCGGGGTGGTGGGAGGCGCCTGCAGGAACCCGGCCATGGCCCAGGGGATGGCGGCGCGCTCAATAAAATCAATTTGCTGATCGAAAATGTCCTCGGTATCGGAATCGAAACCTACGATGAACCCCGCCGTTACCCAAAGGCCTTCACTCTGGATGAAGCGAACGCTCTCCAGCGGATCACGCCGGAGGTTTTGAAATTTCTTGGCCTCCATCTGGGCCTGGGGAGAGGGACTTTCGATGCCGATGAAGACATAAAAGAAGTTCGCCCTCACCATGGCTTTGATCAATTCGGGCTTCTGCGCGAGATCAATCGATGCCTCCGTGTAAAGCAACATCGGGTAGTGATGAGATATCTGCCACTCTTCCAGCTTGCGAACCATTTCCAGGGCCAGTTTGTGGTTCCCGATAAAATTGTCGTCGACAATCAGGACCTGGTCGCGCCAGCCGAGTGCGAATAACGCATCAAACTCCGCCAGTAACTGGCTGGGGCTCTTGGTTCGGGGCTTCCTTCCGTAAATAGTGATGATGTCGCAGAATTCGCACTGGAACGGACAGCCGCGCGAGAATTGCACCGCCATGGAGGCATACTTGTCGATTTTGAGCAGATCGAACCGGGGGAGCGGCGTCTTGCTGATATCGGGCTTTTCCTTGATATCATAAAGCGGTTTTGCGGAGCCGCGCTCAAGATCGGCGGCAATCTCCGGGAAAACTTCATCGGGCTCGCCGACCACGACATGATCCGCCAGGGGGAGCATGAGCTCGGGTTCACTGCTGGCCAGGGGACCGCCCACCATCGTCCGCCTGCCAAGCGCCCGGGCCCGCAAAAGGGTTTCGCGAATGTCATCTTTCTGGACGCGCATTCCGCTGACCATCACCAGGTCAGCCCAGAGGATATCCGCATTGAGCAGGTCCTCAAAGCTTCGGTCAATCAGCCGCAGTGTCCAGTTCTTCGGGCAGAGTGCGGCCACGGTGAGCAGACCCAGCGGCGGCTGGTCAGTCTTGATGGGAACCAGATCCAGTATCCCGTCCATGCTCCAGAAAGAGGACGGAAAGCGCGGCCAAATCATGAGAACCTTGACCGCCGCGCCAAGCGGAGGAAAGTAATTTTGCTCGCTGGGGTCCTCGTGGTTTTTCGTCGGAATTTCCATTTTGGCTCCGGGAGTGGCTACGGCCCACCCAAGTCTCTCATTCTTGGAGACACAACCGCTGATTACGACATATTCGGCGGAGCGTGTCTGTTCAATATTGCTCACTTTTGCCTGGCATCACTTTTCGTCCCGAAACCCGCGGTCCCGAATCCGAGGGCAGGCGTGCATCTCTAGATTTGCGGAATTTGCAAGGGAAGAACCGCGGACCCCAAATTCGGGGGTCCACGCTACCTCTGAAACCCCGCACGCTGAAGACAAATCGGCAATCGACAATCGGCAATTCCTGGGTTGTGCTAAACTCCCTGCGAAGAAAGCAGTGGTTAGTGGCTAGTGGTAAGTGGACCGTGTTCAGTGACTACCTACCTACCGTTGGCCTGCTAACCACTATGCACTAACCACTAAGCACTGCACTTGGGAGACCTACCTTGGCGGCTACCATTCTTGACGGCAATAAAATTCGAGATGAAATTCAATCGGAGCTCCTGCAACAGATCGCAGACCTGAAGCGCGGGGGCATCACCCCCGGCCTGGCGGCGGTACTGGTGGGTGAGAATCCCGCGTCGCAGATCTATGTCCGCAGCAAAGTGAAAACCTGCGAAGCGCTGGGGATCTACAGCGAGAAAATCGAGCGGTCAAAAGACTCGACTACCGGGGAATTGCTGGAATTGGTCAACCATCTTAACCGCAACAATGCGATCGACGGCATTCTGGTGCAGCTTCCCTTGCCGCCGCAGGTCGATACCAAGCGCGTGCTGATGGCCGTCGATCCGGCGAAGGACGTGGACGGTTTTCATCCCGTCAACGTGGGCAACCTGGTGGCGGGACGGACGGGTTTTGTGCCCTGCACGCCGGCGGGAATTCTGGAAATCCTCAAGCGCTCGAAGATTCCCCTTAAAGGCGCGCGAGCGGTGGTGATCGGCCGCAGCGACATTGTGGGGAAGCCGGTGGCCATGCTGCTGCTGCACGAGCATTGCACGGTCATGATTTGCCACTCCCGCACACGCGACCTGCCCGCGGTGGCGCGCGAAGGCGACATTCTGGTGGCCGCCATGGGAAAACCGGCGTTTGTCACCGCCGACTTTATCAAGCCCGGCGCGACCGTCATTGACGTCGGGATTAACCGCCTGACGACGGAAGAGGAAGTGCGCAAGATTTTCCACGACCCCACCGGCCCTCTCGCCACCCTCGCAAAGCGAGGTTCGGTGCTGGTGGGCGATGTGCAACCGGAAGACGCGCGCGCCATCGCCGGTGCCTTCACACCCGTCCCGGGCGGCGTCGGACCCTTGACGATCGTGATGCTGATGTCGAATACCATCCAGGCCGCGCGAATGAGAAGGGCAGTGGCTAGTGCTTAGTGGTTAGTGGCTTGTGGCGAAAGGCGACTGGTTGGCCGCTAGCCACTAACCACTAGCCACTGACCACTGCTCTTAGCGGGGGGGAGTGCTGCTTGCAGGAAGCTGACCTCGGACCTCGGACTTCGGACGCCGGACTTACCTTCGGCCTTACCGGAGGCGTCGCCTGCGGAAAGAGCACCGTGGCGCGATTCTTCCAGGACCTGGGCGCGTACATCATCGACGCCGACCGTGTAGGACACGAGATGATCGAGCCCGGCCGCCCCGCTTATCAGGACATCGTGGACCACTTCGGGGAAAACATCCTGGATGCCGGCGGCATCGACCGGAGGAAACTTGGCCCCCGGGTGTTTGCCGATCCGCAGCAACTTCGCCGGCTCAACGCCATCGTCCATCCGCGCATCATCGCCCGCTCACAGGAACTCGCCGCCGAACAGCAAAGGCGGAATCCCCACGCCGTGGTGATTGTGGACGCGGCGCTGATCTTCGAGTCGGGCATTGGCGGCACGATGTGTAAAGTGATCGTGGCGTGGTGCCGACCCGAACAGCAATTGGAACGCTTGATGGCCAAGACGGGCGTTTCGCGCGAGGAGGCGGAGCGCCGCATCAAGGCGCAGATGCCCATGGAAGAAAAGCGCCGCCGCGCCGATTATGTGATTGACTGTTCGGGAACCTTGGAACAGTCACGCGCTCAGGCCAACGCGATTTATCTGGAATTGTGGCGAATCATCGATGGGGCGGTTGCCGAGGAATAGATAGCACCCATTAAGTCCTACTCTCCATTTCCGTTTTGAAAATTGCAGACGGACTGTCGGACATTCGTCGGCTCAATTCTGTGGGATTAACAAACATGAGTGTGAAGGCGAACACATCCGGTCCGGCGCCATGGGGGACCATGGCGATCGATATGCTGGCCATTGCGTCTTTCTGGGGCGTCAGCCTTGCTATCGTTAATCCCATAGGAGATTTTCCTCTCAATGATGACTGGTCTTATGGCCTCACCGTCAAACACCTGATCGAAAAGGGGGACTTCCGTCCGATGGGATGGACTTCAATGCCCCTCATTACGCATGCGCTCTGGGGTTCCCTCTTTTGTATCCCCGCTGGCTTCTCCTTCAATGCGCTTCGACTATCAACGCTGACGATGTCGTTACTGGGCGTTCTCGGGGCCTACCTCCTCATCATGAATGTATGCCAGTCACGGTGGGTGGCAGCCATGGTCGCCCTAACCCTAGGTTTCAATCCCATATATTACTCGTTGTCGAACACGTTCATGACGGATGTTCCCTACGCGGCGATAACGATTCTCGCCTCCGTCCTCTTTGTGCGGTGCCTGAGAACGGACTCGAATCTCGCCTTTCTCACCGGCACAACGCTCGCAGTAGCAGCGACCCTGTCCAGGCAGCTCGGCATTTCAATTCCCTTGGCCTTTGCTGTCTCCATGATTCTGAGGCGCGGGATTGCGGCGCGGAACATAGGGCGCGCTGCGATTCCCGCGGCCCTTTGCGTTGGTGCTCTATGGGGTTTTCAGCACTGGCTTTCGGCCACTGGTCGGCTTCCCGCGCTTTATTATGCTCAGACCGATCAATTGCTTCACATGCTTGCTGACCCGGGAACGCTCATCCGGAATTTTGCACACGGCACCTATATAGTTCTGCTCTACATGGGTTGGTTCTTGTCGCCGATCCTGCTGTTGGCGTGGGCGGGTGTTTGGGTGTGTCACAAGAAAAAGTTGATAGCTGTTCTCACCGCTTTGGTTGGGGTCATGGTGGTACGGGGGGAAGTACGAGTTTTGCATGGTTCGAGTCCTCTCATGCCGGTGTCCTCCAATATCATCGACAAAGGGGGGATTGGTCCATTCACATTGCCGGATACCGCTATTTTGAATTGCCCTCTGCCCGCGTTACCTCCCGTTTTCTGGCTGGTAATGACTACCGTAAGTCTGGCGGGCGCAGCGCTATTGATAACTGCCTTAGGCATGGGTGCAATCGACGTGGCGCAGAGAGCCCGACTATCCAGGATGAACGACAGCGAAGCCGCCGGCATATTTTTCTTGCTAAGTGCGATGATCTATCTGCTTCCGCTTGTGGTGGATGGTTTTCTTGATCGCTATTTGCTTCCCCTAATACCCCTTCTTGCGGGGAGCATTGCAAGCATTTCCTCGCATTTCCCACGAATCACTGCAAGGGGCAGCCGTTTTGCGGCAGTAATGCTCCTTGGTCCATTTCTTTTCTTCTCCATTTGCGGCACCAGGGACTATTTAGAGTGGAACCGGGTTCGGTGGAAGGGGTTGAATGATTTGATGGAAAGCAAACAGGTCAAGGCAGAGGACATCGATGGTGGTCTCGAGTTTAACGGATTGTACGACCCCATGAGCGTGGGGTGGGTTCGGGGAGACAACTATCTGATAGCCTTTCGACCCGTACCAGGCTACATCCTCATCAAGGAATACAACTATCGCCATTGGATGCCCCGCTATGCGGGGAAAGTGGTTGTGCTCCAGAAGAACCCTCTGGAGGCCCCCAAAAGGTGACGAGCATGGTGAACCAGAGCCTCCAGCGGACACGGACAAATTGGACGGCTGGGCGTTGACGTTGGGCCGCCAGAGTGAGGATGCTCGTTCCAGGGACCCGGTTCTATTTTTCGGGCAGACCCTTCCCTTCCGCCCTTCCCCTGATCGGCGAGAAATCCGCCCTAGCTCTTTTGCCACTCCTCGGCGCAGTTGCGGAGTTCGTCCAGGGTAGCCTGCACCTGCTGGAGTTTGCGGGCCTGCTCGGCGCGATCCGCGTCGTGGGGAACCACGATGGGCGGGGCCACAAACATTGCCGCCCGGGTGAATGGGAAGGGGAATTCCGTAAGGTCCCAACTTTTGCGAAATACCAAGGCGCGGCGAACGGCGGCGTGGAAGCAGAGAATAGCCGCCCCCGTGGCCTTGGCCAACTGCACGGAGCCTGGTTTGGCCACGAAGCGCGGGCCGCGCGGGCCGTCAATGGTAAGGACCGTGTCCAACCCCTGACGAAGGCAGCGAATCATTTCCGCCAGGGCTTTCCCGCCGCCACGTGAACTGGAGCCGCGCGCCGCTCCGTAACCATGCTTCTGGAGAATCCGCGTAATATACTCGCCGTCGAAGTTCTGGCTGGCCATCACCACGATGCCGCGCTTGCGCCAGAACCATGATCCGGCAAAGATCTCGCGGTGCCAGCAGGTGTAAACCAACCCTTTGCCCATCTGGCGCGCGGTTTCCCAATTCCCCCAACCAAAAATCTCCCAGCGCAGGCTGCGGCCCACCACCAGCAGCGCGAAATAACCAATCCACGTTGCCACGAATATCTGGAACCGCTGCCAGCGAGTAAAGGTGCGCGCCTGGGCCTTTAAGCGGAGTTGGGAACCATCCGCCGAAGCCGGCTCGCCCGCTTCCATCAACCCTCGTGTTTTCCCGCCTTGATCAGTCATGGACGTGGAGTGCCCGCCGCCGCAAGCGCCCCACCACGATCCACATTACAAAATAGGCGCCCAGGGAGACCCACAGGAGATTGTAATAGAGATGGGAATTCAGCTTCCAGGCAAAGAGGAAACCATTCAAGGCGAAAGCCCAGATATGTGATTCGCCCAGAAAGGCCTGGAGCCACCTCGGTTGCAAGCCACCAGCGGGCAGGCGCGGCCGGAGCGACGGCCAAAGGCTCGGAACTGCCTCGAGAAATCCGCGATAGGCTTCACCTTGGGACTGCACCAGCGCGGCTTCTTCGCGTCCAATCAGACGCAGCACGATGAGCAGATTTCCTAAGATCAATACAACAGCACCCGTTCGGCTGGCCAACATCGCAAAGCCGGACGCCATGAGCATATTGCCGAGATAAAGAGGATTGCGGAGGTGGCGATAGGGCCCGTCAGCCACCAGTCTTTCCGTGCGCACCGTCGTATCGTGCACCACCTCGGTGCGCAGATAGGCGCCCCCCCAGGTGCGAATCAACGCGGCAGCAGTGATCAGCACCGCCGAAACGACGAACAGGCCCTGAATGGTGTGCCGGGCCGCTAGAGATTTCAGATGAGGGTCACTCCCGCTGAATATCCACAGTGCGAGCACGTCGGCGGCGTTCAGGTGGTCAAACTTGTAGCATCCGAACCCCACGAAATACGTCAGGCAGATGAACCAGAAACGGTGGCGGAATTCAAATTCGGTGGCGCGCATCGGGTACTCCCTGCGTACTGATCCAGTGAATCCATCGGCCTTATGGAAGGCTGGCCTCCTGCTTCGGCGCGAGGTTCCTGGCCACGATTTCCGCGACGTCCAGGATTTCCACGTCATCGCGCTTGAGGGCGTTGGCGGCGTCGCGCAGCATGATGGGGCAATACGGGCATGCCACGGCCACGGTGGTGGCCGAGGTTTGCATGAGTTCGGTGAGGCGCCGCTGATTGACGCGTTGTTTGCCCTGCTCGCGCGTGTCATCAGCCACAAAAAGCTGCGCGCCGCCGGCTCCGCAGCATTGCGTGTTCTGACCATGGTGTGCGGCCTCGGTTATGGTGACCCCCGCGGCGTGCAGAATTTCCCTCGGCGCCGCAGTGATGCCGCGTCCCCGGGCCAGGTAGCAGGGATCGTGGTAAGTGGCCTTAACACCTGAGGGTTTCATCGGGAGCTTGGGCAGCACCTTGGCGATGAATTCTGTATGGTGCATAACCTCGATTCCAAGCTGCGTGTAAGAAGCGATTTGACGGTAATCCTTGTCCAGCATCGTGGTGCAGTGGGGGCAGCAGGTGACAATCTTCTTTACGTGCGCGGCTTCAAAAGACTCTACCAGCTTTCCGGAAAGCTCCATGAAAAGGTATTCGTTGCCGGCCCGCCGCGCCGGCTCGCCGCAGCAGGTTTCACGCGCCAGCACGCCCCAGGAAACGCCCGCGGCATCCAAAATCTGTCGCATGGCCTGCGCGACGGCCTGTCCGTGCGGATCGAAGCTCAATCCGCAACCCAACCAGAAGAGCCATTCCTGAGTGCCGTCGAAAATCGGGAACTGCTTCGACTCGATCAGTTTTTGCCGCGTGTCATGGGCGATGCCCCAGGGATTGTGCGGGGCGCGCTCCATGGTGATAAAGAGTTGGTTCACCCGGTCGTTCGAGATGCGGCCTTCGCTGGCGAGCCCGCGCCGGAGGTCGAGGATTTTCCTGCCCACGTGCTCGATGCCCACCGGGCACACATACTCGCACGCGCCACAGGAAAAGCACTGAAACAGGTCGTCCTCGGCAATGAAGGCCTTGCCCTGTTTCTTTTCTTCCAGTGTGCCGGCCACCACATCTCCGCCGGAGAGAAGTCCCTGGCGCAGGTCCAGGATGATTTCCTTGGGACTCAGCGTGCCTCCCGAGAGGTTGGCGGGGCAAAGGTCCGTGCAACGGCCGCACTCGACACACGCATCGACATCCAGAACGTCTTTGCGCCCGAGGTCCTTGAAGTGAATCATTCCCAGGTCATCACCGTCTTCCCGTAGCGCGCGCATGGAACTGGTGGTCTCGGGGCGGAAGAAAATCGTGATCGGGGCCAGCACAAGGTGCAGGTGCTTCGAGATGGGGATGACCACCAGCAACGCAAAAAATGAAAGGGTGTGGAGCCACCAATTCACTTTCCACGCTGCGCCGCCCACAGGAAATACTCTCCAGCCCAAAAGGTAGGTGACCATGAGCGCCGAAATCAAAAAGGCGACCGCGCCGGAGGTAGGCGAGAGCTTTCCCAATGCCTTGGGCCTTAAGACGAATCGCCGGAAAGACAGTCCGATCATTCCCACCAGCACGGCAACGGCCCACACCGCGACGAACGCGCCGTACCAGGTCCGCTCCCCGGTGGCCTTCTCCAGCCCACGCAAGCCCAGCAGCATGTGGTTGGCGCTGACCCATCCAAAAGCGAAGAATCCCCACAAAACGAAGGCGTGGAGAATGCCGACGATAGGGCGGTCGCGCACCACCCGATATTGCAGAATGACCTCGACAAAAACCCGCCAGAGGCGCTTGAGAATGTGGTCGTGAGGAAGATCACCGTGCTTCGGAAACACGGAAAAAAGGCGGCGGTCAACTGTTCGGAAAAAGAGCGCGACACTTCCCAGCGCGATTACGATAAAAACCGCTTGCGGCAGAACGCCCGGGAAGAAGGCAGCGCAAGCCACGAGCGCGAAGAGAGCAATGAACCGGAAATTCTGGCGGGTTGGTCTTAGATCCATCACTTACCTCATGAGGTTTGGAAGGGCGGGGCTGAAAACCTGTCCTTCCGGCATGAATTAGATACCCTCGATACAATTGTAAGGATTCGGTCCGCCCTCTACCGACCGGCTGAATGGATGCCGATTCTGGGTTGGGGCCAGGGAGAGATAACGTGAGATCAGCCGCCGCACGCGCCCGGCGCACTACGGCGCGAGGCTGGCGATATCCTGCTTCACGGCCTGCGCCACGGTGGAGTTGGAGGCGAATTCCTTCTCCACGCGCTCATAGATCTTGCGCGCCTGAGCCGGCTGCGACTCGCGGTAAACGTCTGCCAGTGCCAGCAGCGCGCTTGCCTCAGGCACGGTCATCGTGGGGTGATCGGCCAACTCTTGATAGAGCTTGGCCGCCTCCGGCGTCTTGCCGGACTTCGCCAACTCCCCCGCCAAGGCGAATTTCGCCATGGCAGCAATTTCCGCATCGTGATCCTGGCTGGCTTCCGTCAAAGTCTGAATCGCCCCGGCGTGGTCGTCCAGGAGCGACTGGCACACCCCTGCCTGGTAACGCGCAATGGCCACGGCCTTCGGCCGCGGGAGCATTTTGTATTTATCGAGAATGGCGTCGAATTGCTGAAGGGCCTTCTTGTATTTCTCCTGGGCGGTGGTGTAAGTGGCCTCGCTGGGTGCGTTTTGGCCGGGCGTGGGCTGACCCACGTAAGCGCGAAACGTCGCCAGCGCTTCGCCCAAATCGGCGTTGGCGGCGGCTTCCTGGCGCTCGGTGTAATACTTCAGGCCAACGGCGAGCCCCACCACCGCGACCACGATAATCGAGATATTCAGGATTTCCTTGTAGTGCTGCTTAAAATATTCTTCGATTAGGACTAACGTGTCCTTAAATTCATCTTGCTTCAATTCATGGCGGTGCTGACGTTGCACGGTCTGGCTCCTTCCGAATGCTGATCCCTGCCATCTTAGCAACCCGCCCGAAGGGCGTCAATTGCCGCTTGCATTGTCTCACTGCGCCGTCCATCCACCGTCGATGACAATGTCCGTGCCGGTGATGAAACCGGAGGCGTCGGAACTCAAGAACACGGCCAGCGCGCCAATCTCTTCCAATTTGCCCCAACGGCCCAAGGGGATCTTGGAGTTGAAGTACGCCAGTTGCACGGGGTCCTGCATCAGCGCGCGATTGATTTCCGTGGCAAAGGGCCCGGGACTGATGGCATTGGCGGTGATGTTGTAAGGGGCCAGGTCCAGCGCCAGGGCTTTGGTCATGCCCAGCACGGCGAACTTGCTTCCGCTGTACGCCGCACGTTGCGCCAGCGAGACGTGCGCCATGGTGGAGGCGATGTTGATGATGCGGCCGAACTTCTTTTCGATCATGCCCGGCACGAAGGCGCGAGTGCAAAGAAAAGGGCCGTCAACGTTGGTGGACATCACGAGGCGCCACTCCTCCAGTGAGTACTCGTGGATCGGCCTGCGGATATTGATGCCGGCGTTGTTGATGAGAATGTCGGGAACGCCGGCTTGCTTGCAGACTTCGCCCGCGACCCTTGCCACATCGGCTTCTACGCTCACATCCCCGACGAATGCGTAAGCCTTGCCGCCGCGCCCGGTGATTTCCGCCCGCACACCCTCCAGTAAATCGCCGCTGCGCGCCACCAGAGCCACGGTGGCCCCCGCCTCCGCCAGAGCTTCCGCCATCTGCTTGCCCAGGCCCTTGCTGGCCCCCGTCACCACCGCCACCCGACCGTCGAGCCGCTGATTTATCATTGCGCCCTCCTCCTGACAGAAAATGTAGCACAAGCCCGCGCTAAACCGCTGCACCCTTGACCCAATTCGCATATAATGGCCCACGCCGGACTCGTCCGCTGGCTGCGCAAGAATTTGTATGTTCCTTCACAGGAGAGATCTGTCGCCGTGAAAATCGTCGTGTGCATCAAGCAAGTTCCCGCCCGGGATTCTGTGTTGCGGCTGAATCCCACCGCCACCTGGGTGCAGGAAGCCGATCTGGGCTTCGAAGTCAATGAGCCGGATATTTTCGCGCTGGAAGAGGGCCTGCGCCTGAAGGAAAAGCATGGCGGTGAGGTGGTGCTTGCCACGCTCGGTCCGGCGCGCGCCCAGCAGGCCATCAAGGAAGCCCTGGCCAAGGGCGCCGACCGCGCCTTGCATCTGGACGACCCCGCCTTCGCCACGCTCGATGCTTTCGGCATCGCCCGCGCTCTGGGCAAGGCGATCGAGAAAGAGAAGCCCGACATCATTCTGACCGGATTGCAGTCCGATGATTTCGGAGCCGCCCAGACCGGCGTGGTGCTGGCGGAGTTCCTGGGCCTGCCGCATTCCACCATCATCATGGAGATTCAAGCGGAGGGTGGCGCCGTTCGGGTGAAGCGGGAACTTGAAGGCGGCTGGTTCCAATGGATCAGCCTGCCGCTGCCCGCGGTAATTACGATTCAATCGGGAATCAACAAGCCGCGCTACGCTACGCTGAAAGGCATCATGGCGGCGAAATCGAAGCCCGTGAAGAAGCTGAGTGCGGCGGATCTCGGCCTGACCGCCGAGGACCTGGTACCGCGCCAGCGTATCGCCAAGGTTTATACGCCCGTAAAGGCTGCCCAAACGGAGTTCTTGCAGGGCAGCCCCAAAGAAATCGCCGCGCGCCTCGTCGACAAGCTCAAAAACGAAGCGCGGGTAATCTAGCCGTCGGGGCGGGCGGCGCTCGCCCCAGGGTCGGAAGCCGTTCGGCCCTACCAAACAAGGAGGCTCACCATGTTTGTTCACATTTGGAGAATGCGTGCGAAGAAGAAGCGTATTGAGGAATACGAGAAGTTCGGCCGTCAGGTGACGCTCCCGTCGCTCAAGAAGATCGATGGCTGTATGGGAGCTCACTTCATCAGAATCTTCGAGGCGCGCAAGCCGGAGTACATGTGGCTGGTGTACTGGAGAGACCACAAGGCCTTGGAACTGGCGCGCACCAATCCGCTCTGGCGCGAACAGATCAAACGCTTCGAGGCGGGCAAGTTCTATAAGTCGATTCCGATCGAACTCGTCTGTGAAGCAGTGGAATCCTTCAGCGCAACCCTGACCAAGCCCAAGCGCTCCGCCAAGCCGGGAAAGGCGGAGAAATCTGCGCCGGCGGAAGAGGCGCAGGCGGAGGAATCCGCCCCGAAGGAATCTTCCTCCACGGGATTCACGGGACCGACAGTGGAAGGGGAGTAGGTTGCGGAGTGGAATTAAGAGCCTCACCGCAGAGGCGCTGAGACGCAGAGTAGGTGTCAGGTATAGGGGTCAGGTGCAAGGGTTTTGCTTTCACCTGGTCCCACCACCTGGAACCTAATTCCTCCTTTGCTCTGTGCCTCCGCGCCTCTGCGGTGAGCAGGATTCATAACTATGCCTAATCACATTTTGGTCTTTGCAGAACACCAGGGCGGCAAGCTGACGCGTCCCACCTGGGAGGCGCTGGCGGCCGGCCAGCATCTTGCACTGAGCTTGGGGACCACCGTCACCGCCGTGCTCTTGGGAAGCAATCTCGCGGCGCTGGCGGCGGAACTTGCTGCCGCAGCGGTTCAGGAAGTCCTGACGGTTGACTCACCCCTGCTGGCCGAGTACACCGCGGACGGTTACACGCTCGCCCTGCGCGCCGTCATCGAGCAGCAAAAGCCCCACTTCGTGGTCTTCAGCCACACTTATCAGGTGCGCGACTTCGCTCCCAAGCTTGCCGCCGCACTGGATCGCGGCCTGGTGAGCGATTGCCTCGGCTATCGGAATGAAGAGGGAAAACTCATTTTCGTTCGCCAGGTTTTCCAGGGGAAGTATTGCGCTGACGTCGAATTTGTGGGTGAAGCCCCCTACTTCGTCTCATTCCAGGCGGCGGCGTTTCGCGAAGATGCGGTCGAGCGCAGCGCGAGCGTCGCTCCCATCACCCCCGTGGCATTGGACCTTGCCGTGGACGCCATTCGCGCCAAACCCGGCGAGCGCTTCCGCGAAGCCAAGCAGGCCGTGGATCTGACCCAAGCGGAACTGATTGTCTCCGTGGGCCGGGGGATTAAGGCGCCTGAAAATGTTGACCTCGCCAAAAGGCTTGCCGACGCCCTGGGCGCGGAGCTTGGCGCGTCACGTCCCATCTGCGATAGCGGCTGGCTGCCCATGGACCGCCAAATCGGCAGCTCCGGGCAAACCGTGGCGCCCAAGCTCTACGTGGCGCTGGGAATTTCCGGCGCCATTCAGCACATGGTGGGCATGAAGGGCTCCAACACGGTCGTGGCGATCAATAAGGACAAGGAAGCGCCCATCTTCGAAGTCGCCACTTACGGAATCGTCGGCGACCTCTTTGAAATCGTGCCCCCGCTCATCGAGGAAATCAAAAAGGTGAAAGCGTAAAGCTGTGGCTAAAGGCCGCACTTTTGCCCGGCCCAGTCACGCACCTTGACCCTCGGCGTGAACGCCGCAGATATATAGGTTGCCGCGATTATATCTTTTTTGGTATGCTAGTATATGAGCTGGACAGTCGAGACTCTGAATGAAACGGTTGACGCGGAGGTCGAAGCTTTGCCTGCAGACATGCGGGCGAGGTTGGCGCGGATCGCCAATCTGATTGAGGAAATGGGTCTCGAACACGTGGGCGAGCCGCATGTGAAGCAAATTGACGGTCGCCTATGGGAAATGCGGCTCAAGGGCCGCAGTGGGATTTCGCGGGCATTGTATGTAGCGGCCGCCGGCTCCCGAGTTGTAATCGTGCGGGTCTTCGTGAAGAAAACGGAGAAGACACCGCGACACGAGATAGAGTTGGCCCTAGCCCGCGCGAAGGCAGTCCAATGACGAAGGAGTACTCATGGCGCGTATATCCGACATGCACAAAAGGTGGATGGAAGAGCCGGACTACCGGAAGGCGTACGATGCCCTGGAGGGGGAATTCGACTTGGCTAAAGCCGTGCTCCAAGCCCGGAACCGCGTCGGCCTTACACAGGCGGAGTTGGCGCGGAAGATGGGGACAACCCAACCGGTACTGGCGCGGCTGGAAGGCGGGCGCGCGCGTCCCTCGATGCGAACTCTCGATCGCCTGGCACGCGCCACCGGCACTCGCTTGCTTATCAAGTTTGAACCTCGGCAAGCGAAGCGGGTTGGAGACCGAGAATGACCGTTAACCAATTCCGCAGTATGGCTCTGAGCCTGCCGGAAGTCGAGGAAAGCCGCCACATGGAACACCCCGACTTTCGCGTGGGAGGGAAGGTCTTCTCCACGCTCGGCTATCCGGACAAAAGCTGGGGAATGGTGAAGCTGACGCCCGAGCAGCAACGGATGTTTGTGCAGGGCAACCCAAACGTATTCGCGCCTGCCAATGGCGCATGGGGACTTCGAGGAGCCACTCTGGTTCGGCTGAAGGCCGCTGATTCAGACACTGTCCATGAAGCCATGACGGCGGCTTGGCTCGGCAGGGCGCCGAAAAAATCGCCGGACACTTTCGGCGAGGCGGCGCGTAAACGCAGACCCAAACGGCACGTCCGCTCGCTTTAAGTTACATGATTTCTGTGCTACCCTCCACCCATGTCTGACCCAAACCTATCCCAAACTCCTCCTCAGTTCAGAACGGCCGAATATGCCGGCGAAGTCGGAAGCGACCGCTGCAAATTCTGCAACCAAGCCCTCACGGGAAGCTATTTTCGCGTGAACAGGTCCATGGCGTGTGGCGCCTGCGTTGAGCAGGTAAAGCTCAAAATCCCCAAGGATAACCATGCGGCGTTCATGCGCGGACTGTTGTTCGGCGCGGGTGGCGCCATCGTGGGACTGATTCTCTATGCCGCGGTGGGGATCATCACCGGATGGATGATCGGATACGTTGCGCTGGCCGTGGGATGGATTGTGGGCAAGGCCATGATGGCGGGGTCGGGAGGCATCGGTGGACGGCGATACCAGCTTGCCGCCGTGGCGTTGACTTACGCCGCGGTCTCCATGGCGGCGATTCCGATCGGTGTTGCCCAAATGTCCAAGGCTCACAAGGCAGCCCCCACAGAGCAATCCCAATCCATGCGCAATTCGGAGGACCGATCTTCCGGGAGTGTCACCGTTACGCCGGACCAAACCCCCACCGCGCCCAAGCGTGCCCCGAATCTGGGGGCGGCACTGCTGGGGCTGGCGATTGTCGGATTGGCCTCACCCTTCATCGAGCTGGCGGATCCCTTCCACGGACTGATCGGCTTGGTGATCCTTTTCGTAGGAATGCAGTTTGCCTGGAAGATGACTCGAGGTATATCACTGCAAATCTTCGGGCCGTTCAAGTTGTCCCCGCCGCCGGCGGGACAGCCGAGTGCCGGCTAATACCGTGTCCTCCATCATCTTGCCACCGTCGCAATTCTGCTCAGGCTGCTCGGGCGAGCTTCCGCCCGGGGCTCTGGAATGCCCGCTGTGCCACGCCCTGGTGCACGCCGAGGCGTTGGAGCACATGGCCGCGCAAGCCCGGGAGTTGGAGAATCAAAACAAACCCCTGGAGGCCCGCGAGCGCTGGCTGGAAGCGCTGAAGCTTTTGCCCGCGGAATCCTCACAGGCGGAATGGGTGCGCGACCACGCTCGCCAACTGGCCCTGGCGGCGCGGCCCTCAGCGCAGCCGGAATCCCGGAATAAATGGGCGAGCAAGCTGGGACCGCTCGCGCCGTTGGCCGTTGCCTTATCGAAGGCCAAGGTTCTCCTGGCCGTCTTCAAGCTGAATTTCCTGCTCAGCCTGGTGGCCTTCATCGGCGTCTATTGGGCTCTTTACGGCCCGAAATTCGGCTTGGGGTTTGTGGCCTTGATTGTGCTTCACGAGATGGGGCACTTCATCGATATCAAACGCCGAGGCTTGCCGGCAGAAATGCCGGTGTTTCTGCCGGGGCTGGGCGCTTACGTTCGCTGGCAGGCCATGGGGGTTTCGCGGGAGACAAGAGCGGCCGTGAGCCTGGGGGGGCCACTCACCGGATTTCTGGCGGCGGCAGCGTGTGCTTTGGTTTGGTGGCATACGGGCAGCGGAATCTGGGCAGCCCTGGCCCGCGCCAGCGCCTGGCTGAATGTGCTCAATTTGATTCCGGTGTGGGTGCTGGATGGGGGCCAAGCCGCCAATGCCATGGACAAGCAAGAGCGCTTGTGGCTGCTGACCTCGTGCGTGGCCCTCTGGCTGCTGCTCGACCAGCGCGTGTTCTGCCTTGTTGCGCTGGGGGCGGGATACCGTCTCTTCACCAAGGACCTGCCCCCGCAACCCAGCCGGGCTACCACCGCCTATTTCATCAGCGTACTCACAGCGCTGGGTCTGGTGATGTGGTTTTTGCCGGGGCAGCCCACCTTCGGACCGCGGTAGCAGCTACAACTCACTTCTTCGGAATCCAGCTAAATTCCTCCCAAGCCGTCTGCAGTAGCTGGCACTTGGCAACGTCGAAGCTGTGCATGGCCTCGGAGTGAAAGGTGATCTTCTGTGGGGTAATTGAATCCACTTCAAATCTTACGGTGAGAGAACACAGCTTGGTGTCTTTTCCCGTGGGCGCTCCGGGAATAGCAAAGAGCAGGTTGACTCTCGAACTGCCTACGTACTTGGACCCTGTCCGGCGGCACTCGGTGTGGATGTAAGCGCCTTGCTTGGCCGCGGCAGGAGGCATGTTTACCCACTCCGCGCGAAACAGATCATTCGTCACTTCCACGCGGAAGTCCTTGTGCGAGGACGGGGATTGCCAGATTTTGGGGAGTTGATCGCTGGCGGGTGCGTTGGCCGCCGTGGGAGACTTCGCGCCTGCCGGAGTATTCTGGGCGGCCACCGAGAATGGGGAGATCACCAAAAGCGCCATCAGCGCCTGCTTCCATACAATAGCTGCCGGTCTCAATGTGTCCTCCTCGATGCCCGCTTCGACTTAATTCCCATCACCGTGCCGCCGCCGAATTATTTTCGTTGAAGCTAGTGCCTCATTCTACCCGGCCCTTGCCAGCCAAGCCACCAAAAACGGCATGTTGAGAGTCTGTGGGAATTACGTTGGGGTGAACCACCGCCGCGGGACAGGTAACAAAAGGGGGCGGACCATGTTGGGGGAGAAGTATTCCGGGGGACGACGCCCTCGGCAACCCTATCGATCCCCTGCGGGGAGCAAGGATACGCTGTGCTGCTGACGTTTTGTGGCGCAAGAGGCCGCGAAGGACGTGGCGGGGTCCTCCCTTAAGAAGGAACCCGCCCTCCTTGATACCATCGTTAGATCTTCAATTTCGGTTTATTCGCCCCCTGCCTTGTGTCCATGGTGCTCGACGTGCAACTTTGCTGCTTCGCCGGCGTGATGGGCTGCGTGATGTGAGTGCCCATTGGCCGAGTGCGCGTGATGAGCGGCTGCCTCATGGTCACCCGCCTCATGATGCCGGGCGGCTTCGCGATGGTGCTTCGCCGCATGCTCGTGGTGCTCCGCTGCTTTGATATGGTGCTCTGCTGCCTGTTTGGACATGGTCGCCCCCTTCAGATTTTGTAGAATATACCTGCTGGCCTCGACACTAAACCGCGTTTGTTACGGCATTGTGAGCCGGGGGTGAATCTTCAAGCAAAGGTGACACCATAGCGGCAGGTGGTACCGGTGCCCCCCCCACGACCTGCGACCTGCCTCCTGGCGTAAGCTGCCAGCGGGCGACCACTCTGCCTCTTTTAGGGATAGGTTTGACCCGAATCGTATTAATATCCCTGCTGTAGGGCGGGAGGGTAAGGAAATGGCAAGTTTCAGCATCGTCGGCGCGAAGTGGCAGGTCACAATCCCGAAGAGGATTCGAACTCGCTTGGGCCTGAGAGCGGGCGACCGCGTTGAATTCGTTATTCAAGATAGCGACACTGTTATTCGACCGTCTCGAACCAATAGAAACCCATTTGAGAAATATATTGGAGTCTTGGGGGCGTTTCGGGGCGGAAAGGAAGGGATTAACGCCTGGGTTCGGAGCCTGCGGGATGAGGAACCGGATGAACAATGAGAAGCGACATCGTCGCTACGCGCAGGATTTCACCAAACTCCGCTTGATTTCAAGAGGTGGACTATGAAAAACCCCGTCATCATTTCAGCATGCCGGACAGCGATCGGAAAATTTCAGGGTTCGCTAATACCTTTTTCCGCGGTGGATTTGGGCGCGTTCGTCGTTCGCGAGGCGGTGCGCCGTGCGGGAATTGATCCGGCTCTCGTCGATGAAATCATCATGGGCAACGTGGTGCCGGCGGGATTGGGACAGAATCCCGCCCGGCAGGCGGGCCTGAAGGGTGGGCTCGCAAATCGCGTGGCCGCCATGACCATCAACAAAGTCTGCGGTTCGGGCCTCAAGGCCGTCGGGTTGGCCGCGCAGGCCATCCAAACAGATAATTCTGAGATTGTTGTAGCGGGCGGCATGGAATCCATGACCAACTGCCCCTACCTGCTGCCCCAGGCACGCGCCGGGATGCGCCTTGGGCACGGCAAAGTGCTCGACTCCATGATTACCGACGGCCTGTGGGATGCCTACGAAGACTTCCACATGGGGATGACGGGCGAATTGGTGGCGGAAAAGTACGGCATCTCGCGCCAGCGCCAGGATGCTTATGCGGTGGAGAGCCACCGCCGCGCCATCGACGCCATCAAAAATGGCCGCTTCCAGGACGAGATTGTGCCCATCTCTATCAAGCAAAAGAAAGGCGACCCCATCCAGTTCTCGACCGACGAATCCCCGCGCGCCGATACGACGCTGGAAGCACTCGCCAAGCTCCGTCCCGCCTTCAAGCCGGATGGCACGGTGACCGCCGGAAACGCTCCCGGCACCAACGACGGTGCGGCAGCGCTGGTGGTGACGTCGCTCGAAAAAGCTCGTGAATTGGGGAAAACGCCCCTGGCGCGCGTCGTGGGGCAGGCTGTAAGCGGCGTCGAGCCCAAGTGGGTGATGATGGCGCCCGTGGACGCCGTGCGCATGTTGCTCAAAAAGGTTGAATGGAAAACTGAGGAGGTGGACCTGTTCGAGTTGAACGAGGCATTCTCCGTCCAGGCCATCGCGGTGATCCAGGAACTCGGACTCGATCCCGCCAAAACCAATGTAAATGGCGGCGCCGTGGCGCTCGGCCACCCCATCGGAGCCTCCGGCGCGCGCGTCCTGGTGACGCTGCTCACCGAAATGGCCCGGCGCAACGCCCAGCGCGGCGTGGCCGCGCTTTGCCTTGGCGGCGGCAATGCGGTGGCGCTGGCGGTTGAGCGAGCGTAGGATGCACTCTGCCCACAGGGTCGAAATACCTCGAAGGGACGCACAGTGACAATCGTCCCTTGACTGGAGTACTGATTTCCCGTACCCTATGAATCTGAAATTTGGATGGGATAAGTCCAAAGCGAGGAGCAATTACGCCAAACATGGCGTCAGTTTTGACTTGGCCAAAGGCGTATTCAAAGACGCGTTCGCCATTGAGTTTCTTGATGACCGGGAGGACTACGGCGAAGAGCGTTTCGTGATTATCGGTATGGTTGAGGAGAACCTTCTCTATGTGGTCAATACCGAGCGGAACGAGATTATCAGAATCATATCGGCCCGGAGGGCGACAAAGTATGAAGAACAAACGTACTTTCAGCAGGGACCACAGGGGACTTCGTTCGATGACACAAAGCGCGATTGAACGCGCGGCGCTTGCTGACCCTGATGCGCAACCGTTGACCGCAGCCGACCTCAAGCGCATGAGACGCACGCCACAGATAAAGGTCATTCGCCGCGCGTTGGGCTTGACCCAGGGGGAATTTGCCGCCCGGTATCATATTCCGCTTGGCACGCTACGCGATTGGGAGCAGGGGCGGGCCGCTCCCGATCAGCCAACCCAAGCCTACCTAACCGTCATCGCTCGCAGCCCGGAAGGGGTACAACGGGCACTGGAGGGTTAAATCTCCGTCCAGGCCATCGCCGTAATACAAGAATTGGGACTCGACCCGGCGAAGACCAATGTGAAGGGCGGCGCCGTGGCCCTCGGCCACCCCATCGGCGCCTCCGGCGCACGCGTCCTTGTGACGCTGCTCTACGAAATGGCCCGGCGCAACGCACAGCGCGGCGTGGCCGCGCTGTGCCTAGGCGGCGGCAACGCGGTGGCGCTGGCAGTACAGCGCGATTAGGAATCAAGCAAGCCACAGCGGTCGTTAATGTATGCAATAACGGTCGTCTAATGTCAGCTATAGAATTGGTCTCACGACGCGTACCGTGGAAAGCGGCGGTCCTAAACCTGCTGGCGCCCGGCTTGGGCGATGTTTATAGCGGGTGGCCATCTCGCGGAATCGTTTTCTACTTAGTCTCAAATGCCACTCCTTTCCTCATGGTGGGGATGCTCTTTTTTCCCTTCAAGCCCTGGAATGTCATAATGCCGGCTTGTGGTCTCTTGCTGTGGTGGATCATTCTTGTCGCAGATGCGATCCGGTACGCAAGGAAAGCGGGCCCTAACTATCAGTTGAAACCCTATAATCGTTGGTATGTTTACCTGCTGCTGGCCGCGCTGGTGGGAACAGGACAGCAATTCATCAAGGAATTTCTAACCAGCCGATTGACGCAGGCATTTGTAATTCCATCTCGAACGATGGCTCCCACCATTTTGCCCGGTGACCGCTTGTACGTGGACAAATTCATTTTCGCTCCGCAAAATGGAGTGCTGGCGCGCCTACTGCCTCACCGGGATCCACGCCGGGGAGACCTGGTAGTGTTCAACCTGACATTTACCCTCGAGCAAGTGGAACAGCACGAAAAATATTTTAAGCGCGTGATTGGCCTACCAGGTGACCGTGTTCGAATCGTCCACCGCCAGGTTTTTGTCAATGGCCAGCCGCTCGATGAACCGTACGTTTTTCATGACCCCGCGCAAACCGACGAGTTCCGCCCCGAGGATGATTTCCCGCCATCGGATTCCGGGCATCTTATCGGAGCCACCTCCTCCTGGGACACTGAGATGGGCAGCGTGGTTGAAAATGGTGAGCTCATTGTGCCGCCGGGAAGGTACTTCGTGTTGGGCGACAATCGCGAGCAGAGTTGGGACAGCCGATTCTGGGGCTTTGTCCCGCGTGCTGACATTTTCGGGAAGGCCAGTGTTATCTACTTCTCTTGGGACGCCCAAGCCCACCGCGTCCGATGGGATCGGATCGGAGAGATTCTCAAGTAGTAAGCGTAGTGCGGACCTGGTTGCCAGGTCCGCAGCTTTCGTCTTTCCGAACGCCAGACCTATCGAACAGGTGCGCTACACGGGCCCCGCGTTGGGCGATTTCACCCACACACCCTTTCCGAGATCTTAGCCTAGTCTTTGTACGCCCCGGTCGAGAGGGAAATGGCAGGCAGTAGTCAGGGGGTCTTGGACAGCGCAGTGTAGGTCAAGACATTTTCGCTAGAGAAATAGTCCAGACATCCAAAAATCATGCGCCCAACCTTGAAATAATCCTTGCGGACGGGCATTATGGCGACGCCTTCTCTTGATATGGATGGGTTATTGCTTGCGAAGTATATGGAGGACCATGTTCGGGTGGAAACGCGCAGTAGGGGTAGGTTTCAGGTGTCAGGTATCAGGTGAAGGGGCGAGGTAGAAGGCAGAAGAGTGAGGGATGACAGCCCCTGTCGCGCGAAAGAAATGTCGAAAAGCTCCGGGTGGTCCTTATAAGTTTTTGAACAAAAAGGCTTTACATGAGCCCAGTGAAAATTTCAACGGCTGGAACAGAAAATCAAGGAGTTGAAAACATTGGCTTTATGGCGACAGAATCCAGGAAACTGAGATCGACACAAAAAGATGTTAAAAATGAAGATTGGTCCTCAGAGTTTATTGAAAACAAAGGGGCAAAAAAAGTGGTCCTCAGAGTTTATAGAAAACAAATGAGTTAATCATAATTCCAGTTATCTAATTTAAAATGATAGTGTTACATTGAAAAAGAGGGGAATCAAGAGGTGGTTAAAGAGTTTGGTGGGAATGCATGGATTGCGCGATAAATCATGGCAAAATAGCGCGGATTTTGAGACCCTGTCCTATTCGACTGCACCGGGCCGAGGAAAGTGTGAGGAGTCGGCTTGCACAATCCAGATGACTAACAGGGGTGACGAAAATGGAGAATGACCAAATCGCTAAATCGCCAAATCACATCATCGCCGTGGTCGGCGCGGGCCAGATGGGGCACGGGATTGCCCACGTAATGCTGCGCGCCGGGCATCACGTAATCTTGCTCGATACTTCGCAGGAATTCGTTCTGGCGGGCGCGAAACGAATCATCAAAGGGTTGGCGCGCGACGTGGAGAAAGAGCGCCTGACGGACGAGCAGCGCCATCATGCGGTAGCGTGCCTGAAGACGACCACCGTGGCGGCGGACCTTGCCGCAGCCGACATCATCATTGAGGCGGTGACGGAGAAGTTTGACGTCAAAGCCGGCGTCTTCCAAACACTTGAGCCGCACTGCCGCCCGGAGACGATCTTTGCCACGAACACTTCTTCGATTTCCATCACCCGCCTCGCCGCCGCCACCGCGCGGCCCGCAAAATTCGTCGGCCTGCACTTCTTCAATCCCGTGCCGGTGATGAAGCTGGTGGAAGTGGTGCCGGGCCTTCAAACCTCGCCCGAAACCGTGGAGAGAGCCCTCGCGCTGGCCACCTCCGCGGGCAAGACTCCGGTGCGTGTGAACGATTTCCCCGGATTCGTGTCCAACCGCGTGCTGATGCCCATGATCAACGAGGCGGTTTTCTGCCTGATGGAAGGCGTGGCGGACGCGGCGGGCGTCGACAACGTGATGAAGCTGGGCATGAACCATCCCATGGGGCCGCTGGAACTCGCCGACCTGATCGGCCTGGACGTCTGCCGCGACATCATGATGGTTCTTTACGAGAGCTTCCACGATTCGAAGTATCGCCCCTGCCCGCTGCTGGAAAAGATGGTTGCCGCCGGCT
>Ga0326728_10007704_pt1 | contig 27336 bp, 25 predicted proteins | sample MB3enrmetagenome_FD_207602 | JGI IMG/M metagenome (GOLD analysis project Ga0326728, IMG submission 207602) | Lab enriched peat soil microbial communities from McLean, Ithaca, NY, United States - MB31MN | ecosystem: Environmental > Terrestrial > Soil > Wetlands > Peat | place: USA: New York...
ACCTAAGACGATTGGGCAAGCTGGGTGTTGCCACCCGTTCCTGCCGTCCGGCGAAACCTAAAACCGCGCTCGTCCCGCGCCCCAAACGAAGCAAAAAGGCAGAGGCTTAGATGTTATTTTCGGAAGATCCCAATGAACGTCCAGCCACCTGAGCCGCGTGTGCGCGGGCGGCGCGTGCGTCACACGTGTTGAGTTCGCCAAGCGGCGCCAAGATGCTCGCCGGGAGGCCGGTGCGCGGATCTTTTCTTGCTGGCGGCCAACTCGCGAGCGGCGGCGCGCGCATCGGCGCAAGCCCGCATTTCCTCCTCGGTGAAGATCAACGGGCCGATCTCGCCGCTCTCCTCGTGCCGGTCGAGGATTCTCCGGCAGAGCAGCGGCAGTTCCTGTATTTGGATGCCATATCTTCGGATGAGAGCGAGATCGGCGCTCACCGTGCATTTGGTGCGGACCCAGTCCTCCGCTACTCGTTCAAAGGCGAAGACGCGGGATCCCAGGTCATGAGTGAATCCGGTGAGTACAAACTGCATCCGTGGGCTCCTTCCAAAGCTTCTCTTCCACTCCATTGGGCGCTCCTCTTGCGCCGCCGCGAGTACCGCCGGAAATGCCGGTTACAGGCGGGCGACGGCAGGACCGTCTCTCGGCGAAGAGGGCAGTCCCTTTACCCGATCGGTAATTGCCCGAAGACGTTCGACCAGCTTCTTGCCGAGGCTCAAGTCCGCGGGATCGGACTTGTAACCGGGCATCCTGGGATCGATGAACTCCCTGCGGAATAGTTGATCCGATGCCAAGCTGCTCAACAGCTCAACTTCCTTCGCGGTGAGTTTCATGGTGATGCGTATCATGGAATCCTGCTTATGGTTTCGCGGAGTGCGCGCCGCGGAGAATCCCGATGACTCCCAGGCGGGCACGGGTCATTTTGCGGCCGCTTTCCGATCCGCAATCGAAGTGATGGAGATCTGCGAGGACTTCCTCCAATTGACCCAGGCCAATGCGACGCATACTGCGCCACAAACCGCCGCCAGCACAACCGATACGTACCCCAACGGGCGTGAGACGAGCAGTATGGCTGGAATAAAGATGAAGGCGACAACGAGGAACGCGACCGAGGTGGTGTACGCGGTTCCGGTAGGCTTCTGCTGGACGTCAAACATGGCAACTCCTGGTTTGCGGGGATGGCCTAAGGAGACGGGATCGGATCGCCTGACTTAGTTCAGACCATCCGCGCGTGGGCAGAAGCGCTCAGACATTCACTATTCTCGGTTAAATTTCGTTGATTGTCAAGCGGCTATCGTGCCATAATGGATACTAAGATTTACCGATTATAGTTAAGTCAAGCAAGGAGCCCGAGTGGACGTTTCGCTGGTGATCAAGCAGCGCTTGAGTGAGCTTGGCCTCGACCAGCGAGATTTGGCAGCGGCGGTTCAGGTCACCGATTCCTACATCTCCCAGCTCCTCACGCGAAAGAAAGCCCCTCCCGCGCCCGCACGCACGGACATCTACGACCGGATGGGCGAATTCCTCAAGCTTCCCGCCGGGGAACTTTCGAAGCTGGCGGAGGCTCAGCGCCATGTGGAATTGAAGAAACGGGTGGCGGAGCCGCCGAGGCCCCTTTTCAAAGAGTGCCGCGAATTGGTTCTCCGCAAATGCGAGCCCGAAAGGCGCACGGAAGTCCGCCGGATTTTCGAAAAAGAGCCCTTTGGCGAACTCGAACGCCTGGTCGCGCAGAAACTCCTCGACGTGGCCCAGGGCGTCGCCAAGGAGGAATTGCGAAGCGAGGAGTGGCTCCGCTTGATGGCTCAACTGGACGGACGCAGCTACGAGCAGATGCGCGTCGCCATGCTGGAGTTCCTGGACACCGACGTCTTCAACATTTCGCTGGAAAACTGCGTCTCGTTTCTCGATCCGATGATCGACTCCTGGGACATCGACTTGAAAACCTTCGGCATGGAAGTGGTTCTGAACCGCCGTATGGCGCCAGGCCGCCTGAAGCGGTTCGAGTTTGTCGAACAGCCGCCCCAACCGGCTCCCGGCGTCGAACCCGGCCTGGAACAGTTCCTTCGGGACGCATCCCTCAGCGGCGACGCCACCGGGGAGGAGATCGAATTCCTGAAGAGGCTGACGTTCACGGGGAGGCGGCCCGCCGCTCTGTATTATTACCGGGAACTGCAAAACCTGAGGGACCCTCTTCACTTCACCAGTGCGGCCCAGAGCGCCACCGCGGCCCAAAGCAAGGAACAGACGTGAATATCAGATCGACCGGCCGGGAAGCGGGGACGTCGAGCGGAGGAATAGCGCATGCAACAAACCTCTAAAGTTCGCAAGATCGCGTTTGTGGGCGACCATTTGCCGCGCAAGTGCGGCATTGCCACGTTCACGTCCGACCTGCTGGCGGCCGTCGCCACCGCGCATCCGCAGAGCCAGTGTTTCTGCGTCTCGGTCAACGATATCAAGGGCGGTTACGATTACCCGGAAGTGGTTCGCTTCGAGATTGAGGAGCAAGATCTATCGTCCTATTTGCGCGCCGCGGACTTCCTCAACATCGGCAACGTGGACATCGTCTGTTTGCAGCACGAGTTCGGCATTTACGGCGGGCCGGCCGGCGGTCACATTCTGGCATTCCTGCGCGAACTGAGAATGCCGGTGGTCACGACCCTGCATACGGTCTTGCGCGATCCGCGAGCCGACCAGCGGCGGGTCATGCAGGAGTTGATCTCTCTTTCCACGCGCGTGGTGGTCATGGCGGACCGCGGGCGGCAGATGCTGCAGGACATTTACGGCGCGCCGCCCACCAAGATCGACCTGATCGCGCATGGGATTCCGGACGTGGGGTTCGTCGATCCGGCATACTTCAAAGACCAGTTTGGCGTGGAAGGACGGGTGGTCCTGCTCACCTTCGGCCTGCTTTCACCCAACAAGGGCATCGAATACGCGCTCAACGCCCTGCCGCGGATTCTGGCGCAGTTTCCGGAAGTGGTTTATATTGTTCTGGGCGCCACCCATCCCAACGAACTGCGCGAACATGGCGAGGCCTACCGCGTCAGCCTCGAAATCCTCGCCAAGAAGAACCGAATCGAGAAGAACGTCATTTTCTATAACCGGTTCGTGGAGCTCGAGAACCTGAAGGAATTCATCGGCGCCGCGGACCTCTACCTAACGCCATACCTCAGCGAAGCGCAGATCACGTCGGGTACGCTGGCATACGCTTTTGGCGCGGGCAAAGCGGTAGTCTCCACGCCGTATTGGCACGCGGCGGAACTGCTGGCGGAGGATCGCGGCGTCCTGGTCCCCTTCAGCGACGCTCCGGCCATCGCGCATGAAGTGATTGGCCTGCTGCGCGACGACACCCGCCGCAACGCCATGCGCAAGAACGCTTACCGGATCGGGCGCGAGATGGTCTGGAGCAACGTCGCGCAGCTTTACATGCGTTCCTTTGAGTTGTCGCGGCACGAGGGGGCGGCGCTCTCCCGAAAATCCCTGGTCGCCAGAACGCTCGACCAGAGGCCGCGGGAGCTGCCCGAGCTGAAGTTGAATCATCTCGCGCGCATGACCGATTCGACGGGCGTCTTTCAGCACGCGATTTTCGGGGTCCCGAATTTCTCCGAGGGCTATTGCACCGACGACAATGCGCGCGCCTTTATTCTCGCGGTCCTGCTCGACGAACTGGGAGAGGAGCCGGAGCGGCTGCGAACTCTGGCCACCACTTGCGCCGCCTTTCTGCACCACGCCTTCGATACCAAAAGCCGGCGCTTCCACAACCATATGAGCTTCGACCGCCGTTGGCTGGACGCGCAGGGATCCGAGGACTGTCAAGGCCGCGCACTATGGGCCCTCGGCATCGTGGTGGGGCGCTCGCCGTTCCGAAGCTTCCAGATGATGGCGGGGCAACTATTCGCGCTCGCATTACCGGCCGTGGCCGAGTTCACCTCGCCGCGGGCTTGGGCATTCGGCCTCATCGGAATCCATGAGTACCTGCGGCGCTTGAGGGGCGACAGCCTGGTCAACCAGACCCGCGATACCCTCACCAGCCGGCTCATGGATCTTTTCGAACGGAGCGCCACGCCCGACTGGCGCTGGTTTGAAGAGGAGCTGTCCTACGACAACGCGAAGCTCGCCCATGCCTTGATTTTGAGCGGACGCGCCACCGGACAACCGAAGGTCTTCGAGTGCGGCTTGCAGGCATTACGCTGGCTGAACGACGTGCAGATCTCGGAGCACGGCCACTTTCGGCCGATTGGGAGCAATGGCTTTTACCGGCGGGGAAACACGCGCGCCAATTTCGACCAACAGCCCATCGAGGCGCATGCCATGGTCTCGGCCTGTCTGGAGGCCTACCGCGCCACGTCGGACTTCTGGTGGTACGAACAGGCGCAACGCGCCTTCGATTGGTTTATCGGCTGGAACGATCTCGGCCTGGAACTTTACTCGCCCGAAAGCGGCGGCTGCGGAGACGGCTTGCACGTGGACCGGGTGAATGGGAATCAGGGAGCGGAGTCCACCCTGGCCTTCCTGCTGTCCCTGACGGAAATGCGCTCCGCGCAAAACATGGTGACCAGCTTCCGGGAGCCGATCGCCATTGGAGCCTGACGGACGCTTCCCGGGTACCGCCTGAGACTGACCCAACATGAACGCCCCCTCAATTCACATTCGCCGCACCTCCACCGTGCTCACGCCCGATCAGTCGCGCGTGCTGTTACGGCCATTCAGTCTGGGAAATCTCCAGCGGGCCGGCCGGATCGTCGCCCAGATCCTGTCGTTTCCGGAAGATCGGGTCGGTCTTCTGGTGGAGGAGATCTCCGCCGAGTTCTCGCAACGCCATCAGCGGATCCGCGACATCTTTCTGGAGCGCTTTGAACAGGTGCGCGAGATGGTGCCGATCGATTCCGCGCTCTCCGAAGAAAGACGGTTGTTGATCGGCTCCTATTTCCTGGCCGAATACTCGTTGGAATCGGCCGCTTTGTTCAATCCCTCGATCGTGCCGCATCCCGATCAAACCGGTCTGCCACGTGGCGCCTTGCGGTTCATTCTCAGCCTGCGCGCCACCGGAGAGGGGCACGTTTCCTCCATCACGTTCCGCACCGGCGTCATTCATCCCAATCATCGGATCGAGGTGTTTACGCCCACCGACTTCCTCACCGAGCCCCGTCAAACTCCGAATCCCCTTTACGAGAAGGGGTTGTTCGAGCGGAAACTCGCCGAGCTTGGATTGACTCGCGACTTCACGCGCCGGGTGATGAACAAGCTTGGCGACTCCTTCGCGCTGGAAGAGCTTCGCGCCGGCCTCCAAAATGAACAGTTCCGCCTGCCGGATGGAATGACGCAGGAAGATCAAGAGGAGGCGCAGGGGATTTGGATGCTGGCCCGGTCCAACTACGAGGTCCAGTTCCAGCCGGAGCAGAAGCTCTCCGGGCGCATCTTGTTCCCCGCCACGCCCTCGCAACGCAACGGCATCGAGGACGCGCGTTTCGTTCGCTTCCGCAACGAAGACGGCACTCACATCTACTATGCGACCTTCACCGCCTTCGATGGCAAGATCGTAATGCCGGAGTTGGTGGAAACCTCCGATTTCCTCCACTTCCGATTCATTACCCTGAATGGTCCGGCCGCCCAAAACAAAGGCATGGCCCTCTTCCCGCGTAAAATCAATGGGCTTTATGTCATGCTGTCGCGGCAGGACAACGAGAATATCTACCTGATGTTCTCCGATAACGTCCACTTCTGGAACGAACATACGGTGCTTCTGGAACCCACGTTTTCGTGGGAACTGGTGCAGCTTGGGAACTGCGGATCTCCCATCGAGACGGATGCCGGCTGGCTGGTGCTCAGCCATGGCGTGGGGCCCATGCGAAAGTACTGCATTGGCGCGTTCCTGCTGGATCGCGACGACCCCGGCAAGGTGATCGGCCGTCTGCGCGAGCCCCTGCTCAAGCCCAACGAGAACGAACGGGAAGGATATGTGCCCAACGTGGTTTACACCTGCGGCGCGATCGTCCACCGCGGCCAACTGATCATCCCGTACGGCATGGCCGATCACGCCACGGGTTTCGCCACCGTTCCACTCCGCGAGGTGCTGGCCGCCATGCAATCCGGCGGCGAATGAGTCCTATGGCAATTCTTCGCAAAAGAGTGGCCGTGTTGTCGCCGGTCGCCTGGAGAACTCCTCCGCGGCAGTACGGCGCCTGGGAAACCGTCGCCGGCAACATCGCCGAAGGACTGGCCGCGCGCGGCTGGGATGTGACCTTGTTCGCCACCGGAGATTCCGTGACCCGCGCCCGCCTGCATGCCGTGGTGGACAGGGGATATGAAGAGGATTCCGGCGCGGATCCCAAAGTGGCCGAATATCTTCACATCTCCGAAGTCTTCGAGCATGCCGCCGAGTTCGACCTGATCCACAGCCACTACGACTTCATGGCGCTGACCTACACGCGGCTGGTCGAGACGCCGGTCCTCACCACCATTCACGGATTCTCGTCGCCCCGCATCATGCCGGTGTATCGGAAATACAGCGACGGGTACTTTGTCTCCATCAGCGACTCGGATCGCGCGCCGGGGCTGAATTACCTGGCCACGGTGTACAACGGGATCGACCTTGGGCTGTATCCGCTGCGCGAATCCGGCGGTCGAGACTTGATTTTTCTGGGGCGAATTCACCCCGACAAAGGCGTCCACCTGGCCATCGAGGTCGCCCAGCAGAGCGGCTTGCCGCTGCTCATCGCGGGCATTATCCAAGACGAAGCGTATTTCCGCGAGCGGGTGCAGCCCCACCTCGACGATCGGCAGATCCGCTATATCGGACCGGTGGACGTGCGGGGCAAGAACGAATTGTTCGCGCGGGCGCGGGCGCTGCTCCACCTGAACACCATCCCGGAACGATTTGGCCTGGTCCTGGCGGAGGCCAATGCCGCCGGCGTGCCGGTGATCGCCATGGATCTGGGCTCTTGTAGCGAGGTGGTCAAGGAGGGTGAGACCGGGTTTCTGGTGGACAACGTGCACGAGGCGGTGCGGGCGTTGGAACTGGTCGGCGAAATCGATGGCGGCGAGTGCCGCAAACGCGTCCAACAGTGTTTTTCGATCGAGACGATGGTGGAGGCGTACGAGCGGGTTTACGCCACGATTTTCGAACTGGAAGCGAGCAAGCGAGCATGACCCAGGACATTGTCAGACGATACAGCGGGAATCCCATCCTCACCAAAGCGCAGATTCCGTATCCGGTCGAGACGGTTCACAATGCGGGGGTGGTGAAGCATGGGGACGAATACATCATGCTTTTCCGTTCCCATCTGCGCACCGGACGATCCATCATCGGGTTGGCGCGCAGCCCCGACGGATTCCACTTCACCGCCGCGCCACAGCCGTTTCTGACACCGGCGCGAGACGGACCATTTGCCGCCTACGAGGAGTTCGGCGTGGAAGATCCGCGCATCACTCTGCTGGATGGCGAGTACCTGATCGCTTACAGCGCCTATTCGCGAAATGGCGTGCGCATCGCGCTGGCCAAGACGAGCGACTTCGACCGCGTGGAGAGAATCTCCCTCATCACCGAAGCGGATTACCGCAACGTGGTGATCTTTCCGGAGAAGTTCGACGGGCTGTATGCCCGGCTGGACCGTCCGCATTCGGAAATCGCTCCCTGGTCGATTTGGATTTCCTATTCTCCGGATCTGCGCTATTGGGGCGAGTCCCAGCTCGTCATGAAACCGGAACCCTATCACTGGGACGAAATGAAGATCGGCCCCGGCGCGCCGCCCATCAAGACCGCCCAGGGATGGCTGTCGATCTATCACGGAGTTTTCCGGACCATGGCCGGATCGGTCTATCGATTGGGGGTGGCTCTACATGACTTGCGGAACCCGGCAAAAATCACAGGTGTGGGCGAGTCGTGGATTCTGCAACCCGAAGATCCCTGGGAAGTCACGGGCTATGTCCACAACGTAGTGTTCACCTGCGGCGCGGTGGCGGAACCCGATGGGACGGTGAAGATCTATTGGGGCGGCGCGGACAGCGTCATGTGCGTGGGCGAGGCCAGCGTGGCGGATCTGGTGGCGCTGTGCGTGGATCACGGTAGAGCGGCGATGTGAGGCGGTGGAGTTCGGACCCCGCGCGCTGGAGGCTGTTGCGTCGAGCTGCCTGAGGATCGCCTCCCGGTGGAGTTCAATAACGACTCCGTGCTCGAACTGACCCCGGATTTCGCAGGCGCTACCGAAACTCATGCCGGATTGCCGAAAGCTCACCCTGTTTTGACGGTGGGCAGACGGGCGTCAGAAGACCCGGTCCATCACTTCCTTGAGTTCGTCGGAACGCTTCTGAATCATGTCGGTGGTGTTCGGAATGCCGCCCAGGACCTCCGCATACAACTTCCCGAAGACCGGAACGTACTCCATGGCCTTCTGCAGAGTGGCAAGGGTAGCCGCCGCTCCCTCCGACATGCCGGCCGCCGTCGCCCGCTGGTAGGTGTCGTATCCCTTGACGATGTCATCGGCGATCGCGGTGCCTTTGCCGAGTGCCTTGCCGACGGGCGTGTTGAACTTCTCGATGTAACGCGAGCATTTCTCGAGGTTCTCCGCGAACGCCTTGATTTTGGCGCTGGCTTCGGCGATCTCCGCAAGCTGGTCGGCCTGGGCAACCCACCACAGCGTTTTCTCGACCTTCTCCGAGATTTCCTTAATGGTTTTCAGGATTTCAGCCGTGCTGCGAGCCTCACGCTCGGTCAACTTCCCGGCTTTGTCCTTGACCCCCTGTAATTTCTGTACCTGGGCCTGGAGCTTGGCGAGCGCGTCGATGCCTTCTTTGGTCTTCTCGTCGAAGGCTTCCATGAAGCGAACTCCGGCCCGGTGACCGTGGGCCCAATACGGCTTGTACACGCTCCATTCCTTCTGGTGGTAGAACGGCATCACCTCGTACGTGCCTATCGGATCGCTCCAGCAGCCGTTGTTCTTCGCCAGGTGTTCGAACGCCTCCTTCAGGCCCAAGACACCGCTGAGGAGTCTGTTGCATCCAACATTGGCGCAGTACTCCAGGTCATCCCGCATGGACTTCGTCAGCTTGGAGTCCGTGCACTTGTCCAGGTTTTTTCGCGCGGTGAAGTAAACTTCGAAGGACTGGGTGACGATTTTGAGCCACTCCTGGTGGAGGGCCGGTTGCCATTCCTTGCTGCACGAAGTAATCACGGCCTTTTCTTTGCCGTGCCAATAGCTATCGAAAGTAGGCATTTTGCCCCTCCTCTGAGTCGTTAATCGGAGTCGAGCCCAGCCAGAATTTCCCTTTTGCATCCCAGGATGTGATCAGTATACACCCAGCCACTCTCCCGACTGCAGTTCTTTCCTTTAGTTCTTTCCTTTAGAGGGGACGCGCACTCGCCCTGGACGTTTGTTCCTGTGTGCCGGGGCGCGGTTGCCCACACGCCACCGGTCCTCACCCTCCCCGGCCAATTACGTTACACTGTGCCTTCGTGTCTGAAACCGCCGTATCCGTAACCGGGGCCGAGGGCCTCAGCTACACGCGCGGGGCGGATGTGCCCCTTCTCGAATACACCATCTCCCAGCAGCTCTCACTCACCGCCCGCAAGTACCCCGACCGGGAAGCGTTGGTAGTCTGCCACCAGGGCGTTCACCTCACCTGGAGCGAACTCGACCGCGAGGTGACCCGCACCGCCCGCGGACTGGCCGGCCTGGGACTCCGCCCCGGCGACCGCCTCGGCGTGTGGGCCAGCAATTGCGTCGAATGGGTCCTCCTGCTGTACGGCTCCGCGCGCGCCGGCGTCATCCAGGTCAACGTCAATCCGGCCTACCGCTCGCACGAATTGCGGTATGTCATGCGCAAGTCCAACATCCGCGCCCTGTTCCTGCGGGAAAGAGACGCGCGCGCCAACTATCGCGAGATTCTCAACGAGTCGCGCAACGGCGAACACCTGCCGCTGGAGCACGAGATCTGGCTGGGCGACGAGTCCTGGGACGCCATGCTCGCGGGCGGCGTCGACTGTCCCGAGCACACCGCCTCGCCGCACGATGTCACCAACATCCAGTACACCTCCGGAACCACCGGCTCGCCCAAGGGCGTGCTGCTCTCGCACCACAATCTGCTCAACAACGGCATGGCCATCGGACTGGCCCTGGGCTGCACCGGGGACGAGCGCATCTGCGCCCCCGTGCCGCTGTACCACTGTTACGGGTCGGTGATCGGCTGCATGGTGGCGCTGGTCAACGGCGCCGCGATCATCCTCCCTTCGGCGCAATTCGACGCGCTGGCCACGCTGCGGGCCGTCCAGGACGAGCGCGCCACGGCGCTGTACGGCGTCCCCACCATGTATGTCGCGGAACTGGAGCATCCCGAATTCCCGCGTTTGGACCTCGGCTCTCTGCGCAAAGGGGTGATGTCCGGCGCGCCCTGTCCCATCGCGCTCATGAAGCACGTGGCCGAGGGCATGAACATCCACAAGATGACCATCCCATACGGGCAGACGGAGTCGTCTCCGGTAATCACCATGTCGAGCGTCGACGATCCGCTGGAGCTGCGCGCCGGCACGATTGGCGCCGCCCTCGCCAACACCGAAGTCCAGATCATCGACCCGCAAACCGGGAAGCGCCTTCCGGTGGGCCAGCAGGGAGAGTTGTGCACCCGCGGCTACCTGGTGATGAAGGGTTACGACGCCGACCCCGACGCCACCGCCGCGGTCATCGACAAGGACGGCTGGCTGCACACCGGCGACCTGGCCGTGATGCGGCCCGACGGCTACTTCAGCTTCAAGGGCCGCGCCAAGGAGACCATCATCCGCGGCGGCGAAAATATCTACCCGCGCGAGGTGGAGGACTTCCTGCACACCCATCCCAAAATCGCCGACGTTTACATCGTGGGACTGCCGGACGCCAAACTGGGCGAAACCGTTCTCGCCTGGGTGCAGTTGAAAACCGGCGAGCAGGCCACCGCCGAAGAGATCCGCGACTTCTGCCGCGGGAAGATCGCCTACTTCAAGGTCCCGCAGTATGTCCGGTTCGTGGATTCCTTCCCCATGACCGTCAGCAAGAAGGTTCAGAAGTTCCTGATTCGCGAGCAGGAGATTCGCGAGCGCGGCCTGGAAGAGATCGCCGGCCAGGCGACGGCGTGAGTAGCCTTCAGCCATCAGCCTTCAGCCGTCAGCTTTTCCGTGCGGGCCGGACGCCGCGGGAGGGCTCCGCCGCGAAGCGCCAACACGGCCGCATCGGGCACCCAATGAGCTGATGGCTGAAGGCTGATGGCTCTTAGCTACCCGCTGAAGGCCATCAATCGATAGCCCGGCCGGCCGCAGTCGCAGGGACCGCGCTCCAGACGGAGCCGTGGACCGGGCGGCATGCGGGCGCTCAAGTGCATTCCCTCCTGGGCTTCGCACTCGTATCCCAGCAGCTTGCCCTCGCCGTCCACCAGCACGGTCAAAACCGGGACGCCGAAACGATCCCACAGTTCATCCCGTTCGCCAACGCTCAAAAAAGCGCTTCCGGGATGGCGTTCGACGAACACGGCGCGTCGCGGCCGGGCGCCCGCGACGCCGGCGCGCAAGAGATCTTCGAGGGTGCCGTAAAGGGCGGGACAGCGGCCCGTGGCTTCCGCGGCGGGAACGGGAACCAGCCCCGGATAAAGCGGGTGCCGCATCCGGGACTGGAACCATAGGCTCATGCTTTGCAGGAATAGTGCCTGGAAGCCGCCGTGTCTCTCAATTTTTACGAGCCCGTGGTGTCGGTGGGGTTGTTCCAATGCGTGATCCCGGCCGCCAGCGCGAGTTGCGTCAGCCCGGCTACGTTGTTGACGCCGAGCTTCTTCATCATGGTCTTGCGATAGCTCCGCACGGTTTGCAATCCCAGGTCCAGCAAGGCGGCGATATCTTTGCTGGTCTTGCCCTCCGCCACCAGCCGCAGCACCTGCAACTCCCGCGGAGACAGCGACTCCAGGGAACTCTTGTCGCGGGTCTCCAGGTCGCCGCGCTGGATGCGGACCAGCAGCCGGTCGGATACTTGCGAACTCAGGTACGATCCGCCGCGCGCCACCGCGCGCAGCGCGTCCAGCAGTTCGCTGGAAGAGGCCTTCTTCAACACGAACCCGCGGGCTCCGCTGCGAATGGCGCTGACCACGGAGTTCTCGTCGTCGTACATCGAGAGGATGATCACCTTCACGCCCGGGCAGTGGCGCAGCAGTTCGGTGGTGGCTTCGATACCGTTCATGCCAGGCAGTCCGATATCCATGAGCACCATGTCCGGACTGGTATTCTTGCAGAGCTGTACCGCGTCGGCGCCGCTTTCGGTTTCCCCCACCACGCGAAACTCGGCGCCGCGCTCCAGGATGGTTTTCACGCCGTCGCGCACCAGTTTGTGATCGTCCACCAGAACTATCGAGAAGCTCATAGGTCTTCAGGCATTCTCCACCACCGCTCGCACCGTCGTGCCGCTCCCGGGATGGCTGGTGACGGAAAGGCTCATCCCGGCCTGGGCGGCATAGTGTTCCATGCTCAACAGGCCGAGTCCCCGGCATCCCGCGGAGAGGTCTCCCGGATCGAAGCCCCGCCCGTTATCCCGGACTTCCAGCGACAGACCGCTTCTCGCGGACTTTACCGCAATTTCAATAGTAGAGCAACTGGCGTGCTGCACGGCGTTCTCGACCGCTTCCTGCAGGATCTGGTACAAGGCCGTGGCGATCTTGGGATCGAACTTGAGCGAAGGGTCCACGTTGATCCGCAGCGCGCCGGTAAATCGCTGGCGCAGGCGCGCGGCCAGCCGGTCCAGCGCGTGGCGCAGGCCGGCGCGCTCCACGGTGGAGGGGTTCAGCTCGTACGAATAGTCGCGAACCTGCTCCATCACGGTTTCCAGCAGCTTCTGGATTTCGCCGATATCGGAACATGCCTGGGGAACCACGCCCTCCAGGTCCATCCGCAGCAGGTCGAGTTGCAGGCCCAGCGCCGTCAGGTTCTGTCCCACCATGTCGTGCAGAAACCTGGAGACCATGTTGCGCTCGAATTCCTGCGCCTTGAGCGCGCTGAGCACGGCGAAGCGAAGCTCCTGTTCGGCGGTAGCCAGCGGCGTGAGTTCGCGCGCCAGGCCGCCGGCGTATTGCATCCCGCCCGCGGCCCGAACGGGGAACATGGTGATGTACCATGTGGCCGAACCGCGGCGCTCGCGGAGCCGCAGCGTCTCGCCGGCCAGGATGCGGTCCAAACGGCTTTGCCACAGCGCGGCGCACGCCGGATCGAGGACTTCCCCGAGAGCGCGCCCGCTAAGCTCCGCGGCCGGTTTGCCGAAAACCGACGAGGTGTCGCCGTACGCGCGCTCAAATACCCCGCCGGCGCCGGCGACCCATTGACACTCCGGGCTCTGTTCGAGAAAGGCTTCCGCGAGCGACTCTGTCATGCCGGCAGCCACCGGAGAACGAGCCCGTTACGGTTTTAACCTGGGCGCGTCTCTTCTATCGCGTCTTTCCGTTATGCACGCTTGCGCGCCATAACTTTGCGCACGGCGGCGGCCACGTCGCGGGCCACCAGTCCGTACTTGTCCAAAAGTTCATCGGTCTGACCCGATTCGGCGTAGGTATCGTGGATACCCACGAACTCCATGGGACAGGGCGCGGTTTCGGCAACCACTTGCGCCACGCGCACGCCCAGACCGCTATCCACCAAGTGCTCTTCGGCGACCACGATGGCGCCGGTTTCCGAGGCTGCGCGCCGGATCGCGTCGCGGTCCAGCGGCTTGACCGTGTGCATGTCGAGCACGCGCACCGAAAGGCCTTCGCTCTCCAGTGCGCCGGCTGCCAGAATCGACTGGGCCACCAGCAGGCCGTTGGTAATGACGGTGACGTCGCGGCCCTCTACCACTTCGACCGCCTTGCCGATCTCGAATTTCCGATCGCCGCTATAAACGATGGGAGCCTTGGGCCGGCCGGTGCGCACAAAAACCGGCCCCACGTGCGCCACCGCGGCGCGGAACAGCGCCTTGCAGGAAGCTTCGTCGGCCGGTGTAATCACCACGAATCCGACCAGCGCGCAGGCCAGGGCGGTTTCCTCCACGCTCATCTGCGACGGGCCGTCTTCTCCCAGCGAGATGCCACTGTGGGTGCCCACCACCTTGACGTTCAGCTTGGGGTAGGCCACCGCGCAGCGAAGCTGTTCGAAACCCTTGTTCATGGCAAACGCCGAGAAGCTGGAAATCACCGGGATCTTGCCGGCGTACGCCAGTCCGGCGGCGATGGCCGCCATGTTGGCCTCGGCGATGCCGCAGGAGACGAACCGCTCGGGGAACTCCTTGGCGAAGTACGTGGTCAGGGTGGACTTCGACAAGTCCGCGTCGCACACCACGATGTCTTTGTTTTCGTGGCCCAGTTCCACCAGGGTTCGTCCGAACGCTTCGCGCGTCGCGGGTCCTAGTTTCAGTTCGAATTTGGTTTTCGCGGGCATGTTATTGCAGCTCCTGTAAGGCAAGCGTCACTTCGGCGGGGGTCGGCGCCACGCCGTGGAACTTGGGATTGTTCTCCATGAAGGAGACGCCCTTGCCTTTGATGGTGTGGGCGACGATGCAGGTGGGCTTTCCCTTGGTGGCTTCGGCCTCTTCGAAGGCTTTGCGCACGGCCACCGGGTCGTGGCCGTCGATTTCCAGGGTGTGCCAACCGAAGGAACGCCACTTTTCGGCCAGCGGCGCGACTTCCATGATGTCCTTCACGAAACCGTCGAGCTGGATTCCGTTATAGTCCACGATGGCCACCACGTTGTCGAGCTTGTGGAACGCGCCGGCCATGGCGGCTTCCCAGATCTGCCCTTCCTGGATTTCGCCGTCGCCCAACAGGACGTAGGTGCGCCACGGCCGGCCGTCCAGCCGCGCCGCGATTCCCATTCCGAGCGCCACCGAGAGCCCTTCGCCGAGCGAACCCGTGGAAGCTTCCAGACTGGGGATGAATCGCACGTCGGGGTGTCCCTGGTAAACCGAACCCAGCTTGCGCAGCGTGTTCAGTTTGCCGATGGGCGTATCCGCATAGCCCGCCTCCGCCATGGCCGCGTACAGCACCGGCGCGGCGTGGCCCTTGGACAGAACGAAACGGTCGCGGTTCGGCCAGTGGGGGTTCTTGGGGTCGATCTTCATGTAGTTGAAGAAAAGTTCCACCACGATTTCGACGGCGGAAAGCGATCCGCCCGGATGCCCCGAGTTGGCGGCTCCGATCATTTCGACAATTTCGCGCCGTATGCGCTTGGCGATGACTTGCAGTTCCTCGATTGGTCTGGACATGTGACGAAGCCATTCTAGCAATTTGCGGCATCGGCCCGCGCGCCGCGGCCCGGGCGGCGCTTCCATGGTCGGACGCCCCCGCGGAACGGGTGGCTTGAGTGCAGCTTCTGCCGGTCCCCGCGTAGCCGCCTTCCGGCGTGTTGCGTGTTTGCATACGGCCACGCACGTGCAGTGATAGTGTAGGTGCCGCTGGATTGGTCCGCGGTTAGCTACCAAAGAATAGGAGAGCGTGTTATGGTTCTTAAGCGATTGATCGGATTGGTTTTTGCAGGCGCGCTGGCCCTCAGCGCCGTGGCCGGCGAGATAGTGGTTCGCATCGCGCCGCCCCGTGTTGTCGTCGAAAGGCGGGGGCCGCCGCCCAGCCGGACCCATGTGTGGATTTCCGGGTACCATCGTTGGGATGGGAACGCATACGCCTGGACCCCGGGCAGGTGGGAACAGCCACCACGGCCGGGCGCCCACTGGGTAGCGCACCGCTGGACTCACCAACGGGACGGTTGGGTTTTGGTGGAGGGGCACTGGCGCTAGGCCCGCTTCACTCGAAGCTCCACATGCCGATAGACGGCACTGCCGGCATGTGGACTTCAAATCGGCCGGGCGCTCGGACAATGACGGACGGTTAGATGAGCACGGATCCACGCCATCGGACGCTTACCCGGACTTGGAACTGGCGGCGCGTCCGGTTGGTTTTCTCGGCAATGTTGATCTGCCAGGTGCACGCCTATGCGCAATCGGGACCGCAGCCTCCCTGCGGAGAGTACCCCGTTCCGCCCTATCCCGGTCTGGACGATCCGCCCATCGTGAAGTTCTGGAGCGAATCCGAGTTCGGCCGGGACTGGAGACCGCCCGCGTGCACCGGTTGGACTGCGACGGGCTTTGCGACGCTGGTAACCACCGTCGCGCGCTTTCGTTATCCCTGGGGCGCCGAAGGCTTGCTTCGCCGCGTCGGGGCGATTTCACAACTCGCGGGCGTGCGCTACTGGTCGACCACTCACCAGCAATGGCAAACCTTAGTTGTGGACGCCTACGCCGCGACCGGCCCGCAGTCGACTCAACACCGCGGAGACTTCACGCCCGATGAGATGACGGAAGGCAAGGTGCTCTACTTCCAACAGGCCGATAATCTGTCCGGCAAAGCCCTGTACCGAATGCGCATTATAAACAGTTCGGCAGACCGGCTGGTCTTCGACGTCGAGAATGTCAGCGTCATGCGCTATTTCTTTGTGACACTCTTCCATCCGGCCGAGCTGCAGTCGATTTACTTTCTGGATCGCGAATCGGCCGATGTCTGGCGGTACTACAGCATTTCGCGCAGCGGGCGGAACGCGAGCCGGCTGGTGGCGGGACATGAGTCTTCCTCGATCAACCGCTCCGTTGCGTTCTATCGCGCCCTGGCCGGAATTCCCACCGACCAGGAGCCTCCGGCTGCGCGATGAAGGTAGCCTGGGCCTTTGACCAGTTCATTTGGAAAGAGACACTCCCATCGCGGCAACCGTAGGACCCCGCAGGTCCCTGTCCACAGCCTGTAATTGATCGAGTTCTTTGAGCACCCTCGCCCAATCGTTGGCGCTAGTCTCGGTCACCGCGGGAACCTTGCGGTCATGGTAGAAAGCCAGAATATCGCTCCGGAGATCCGGAGGCATTTCCGTGTAGTGGCCCTGCAACTTGTGTAGCAGTTGCGAGTAAGCGGCATCCGCCAGAGTATATCTCCCAGCCGCGGTGAGATCTCCCACGTCGAGATTGTCATTCGGCAGTTTGAGGCCGCCCGCATTCTGTTCCGAAAGCAGCTCGCGATAACGGTCAATCGTAGAATTGAAGCTGTCCATGTACAGCTTTTCGGTCTCGGGTGTCAGCCTCTTGAACGACAGCGGCCGGAGCGGGCCCGCCTTTGGCACGATGCGAAACAGAGCCGCCAGGAATTTCGACCGGATGCCCGGCCGGCTATAGCTGGCGCCCCAGTTCTTTTCGTAGCTGGAACGGGATATGTTGTAGAGGAAATTCTTGCGCGTAACGCTGGGAGCGTCTTTCCTGATTTCCTGTTTCTTGAGTTGCCAGGCAACTCTGGTCATCGCCGGAAGAATCGACCCGACCGCGCGGCGATAGGATCCAATGGCGAGATCGACATCCATGAATACATTTTCCAGCCTTATTCCATAGGTGTCCTGAAACGCCCGATCGAGCAAGGGTTTGGCCACTTCAAATCCGATGAAGCTCTTGAATGCGGCGGAGGCATAGCGGCCCTTGGCGGCCTGAAAGACGTCAAAAGCGAACTCCGTCCTGGCGTGGGAGAAAGGATCGTCGGCATACGTTACCACGTTTCCGAACTTCAGCCTGAGCTTCGGGTAGAACATAGGAACTGCCCGGTTAACGGCCATTGGGTGACCATTACTATCGGCGGCATAGTGCGACAAAGCTCCCAGAGCGAAAGCGTACTCGGTAAGGTCTTGGGAGTCGCGGATCAGGTTGAGGACAAAGTCGCCACTCCGGACGTAATGCGTCAAATCGCTGAAAAACTTGCTGCCGAACGGATAATACCCCAGATCCTGAATAATGCACCCTCCGTAAGCGTAGGCGTGTGCTTGCTTCAACTCGTCCCCGGTGGCATGCGGGAATCGTTTGAGTAGGAGCGGTTTGATGGCGCTGTCCCAGGTGGAATCAATGATGGCTTCGTGGGTGAGAACCGAATAGGCAGATGCGGTTGAGACCCCATACAGGAGTACCAGCCCGAGAGCGCCGGAGCGCCGAAGTTTTCGGAGCCGGCGCATTCCATCTTGTTGTGTCAAGACTACCCTCCAGGAGACGCTTGGTCTCGTTTGGACTTGCCTGCCGTATACCTTTCTCCGGATCGGTCAAGGCACGTTCGTTGCCACCGTCGCCTGCGGGCGGCCGCCGGGGGTTATCGATAGGAGCTTATGAGGCAGGGCAGATTCTGCACGTTCGGTGCGGATATTGCATCTCCGCCCCGGTGGATTTCCGGTCCCCACGGCGAGATCAAGCGGGAGAAGCCGCGCGGCGATCAGCAAACATGCCCCAGACCGCCAGCCACACCACCGCCAGCGCCCAGCCCGCCACCACGTCGCTCGGATAGTGGTAGCCCAGATACACGCGTGAGAATCCGAGGAACGCCGCCACCGCCACCACCGCCGCGCGCCACCGCGCTCCCGCCGCCAGGATGCCGGCCAGTATCCCAAAAAAGACCGCCGGCACAAACGCGTGCCCGCTCGGGAAGCTGTACGTCTCCGCGGGCAGGAGCCCAAAGAACAGCTCCGGCCGCGGCCTGTGAATCAGCACCTTGAGCAATTGCACCACGGCTTCCGCGCTCAGGCTCCCGGCCAACAGCAGGCAAGCCGCCGGGCGCTCGCCGCGCTTCACCCAGCGCCACGCCAGAATGGCCGCCAGCGGCGCCAGGAAGTATTCCGAGCCGAGCATGGTAATCAGCCGCATGGCGGCCGTCAGCGCCGGAAACGCCCAGCCGTGGATCGCCGCCCGCACCGGCAGGTCGAACCCGATCGCCTCGCCGCGCGCCAGCGGATACGCCATCGCCCCAAACACCAGCAACCCGCCCATTGCCGCCGCCGCGCAAACCCGCCGATCCATTCGCCTACCTTGAAGAGAGCACACTAACGCGGCTCCGCCTCAAACCGGCGCTCGTGTAACCCGGAGTTTTCATTTGGACTCCCGTGTCCCGATCGGTGCACACCCAGCCTCAGTGTACACCCCCCAACGGCCGTGGTTATCGACCCGCGGGTCTGATATAGTCTTGGTGGAATCCCTCTATGGAACGGACCATTTCCTTCCGGCTCAATGGCAAACCAACCAGCGTGAAGACCGACGGCCAGCGCATGCTCCTATGGGTCCTGCGCAGCGACCTCGGCCTCACCGGCACGAAATTCGGCTGCGGCGAAGGCCTCTGCGGCGCCTGTACGGTGATCGTGGGCCACGAGGCTGTGCGGAGCTGCGTGACTCCCGTCCAAGCGGTCGACGGCAAACAGGTGCTGACCATCGAAGGCATCGGCCAGAACGGGCTTCACGCCGTTCAGCAGGCCTTCCTCAACCACCACGCGTTCCAATGCGGATACTGCACCGCGGGCATGATCGTGAGCGCCTACGCACTGCTGCTGCGGACGCCCCATCCCACGCGCGAGCAGATCGTCAGCCATATGGACGACCACCTGTGCCGTTGCGGCGCGCACGGGCGCATTGTGGAGGCCATCCAGGAAGCCGCCGGGGCGCGGACGGGAGGTGCGGCATGACCCCACCGGTAATCGCCAGAGGTGATTTGGCCATGGGTGAGCCCGTCACGGGCGAGCTCGCCACGGGCGATCTGAAGCGGCGCGACTTCTTCGCCATCGCGGGAGCCGGACTCTTCGTCTTCTTCCGCTCCAGCCCAGCCGAAGCCCAGGAACCGGCGCGCCTTCCCACGCGCCAGAGCGGCCCAACCGATCTCAATGCCTATCTAAAGATCGGCGCCGACGGGCGGGTCGCCTGCATGGCCGGCAAAGTGGAACTCGGCCAGGGTGTCATGACCGAGCTGGCCCTGGTGCTGGCCGAAGAGCTGGACGTGGCCTTCGATTCCATCGACGTGCTGGTGGGCGATACCGACCTGTGCCCGTACGACATGGGAACCTTCGGCTCCATGACCACCCCGCTGCTGATTCCCTCCGTGCGCCACGCCGGAGCCGAAGCCCGAGCCGTGCTGGTCCAAATGGCGGCCGAGAAGCTCGGCGCGCCAGCCGAACGGCTACAGGTGAAATCGGGCGTCATTAGCGACCCCGGCCAGCCCGGCGCCACGGTGACCTACGCGCAGCTCGTGGAAGGCAAGCGCATCGAGCGGCATCTCGCGGGCGTCGCCGTGAAGCCCGCCTCCCGCCTCCAAATGTTCGGCAAGCCGGCCCGCCGCAAGGACGCCTTGGACAAGGTGACCGGCCAAGCCAAATACGCCGGCGATATGCTCTTCCCCGGCCTGCTGCACGCCGCCATCCTGCGGCCGCCGGCCCACGGAGCGAAGTTGAAGTCCGCCGACACGTCGGCTGCCGAAAAGGTGGCCGGAGTGCAAGTGATCAAAGACTCCGGGATGATCGCGGTGCTGCACTCCCGGCCCGACATCGCCAGGGAGGCGCTGGCCGCGGTCAAGGCGGAGTTCGAGAATCCGCCCTCAGGTCCCGACGATGCCACCATCTTCGACCACATCCGCAAGACGGCGCCGCAGCCCCGCGTGGTTGGCCAGACCGGCGATCTGGCCGAAGGCGAGCGGCTCTCCACCGGCGGGATCGTCGAGAACACCTACCTCAACAGCTACGTGGCCCACGCCTCCATCGAGACCCACTCGGCCACCGCGCGGTTTGAAGACGGCAAGATTACCGTGTGGGCCAGTTCGCAAGCTCCGTTCCAGGTGAAGAACGCGGTGATGAACGCGCTGGGATTGCCCGCCGACAAAGTGCGCATCGTCTCCCGTTACGTGGGCGGAGGATTCGGCGGCAAGACCGAAGCCGACCAGGGCGTGGAAGCCGCGCGCCTGGCGAAGATCGCGGGCCAGCCGGTGCAAGTGGTATACAACCGGCAGGAAGAGTTCTTCTACGACCGCTTCCGGCCCGCCGCCGTAATGAAGATCCGGGCGGGCGTGGCCGCGGGGAAGATCGTGCTCTGGGACGGCCAGGTGTGGGGCGCGGGCGAGCGCGAGGCGCTGCCGTTCTACGACATTCCGCACCGGCGCACGGCGTCGGTGGGCGGATGGATGGGCGCCAATCCTCCCGGCATGAACCCGTTCAACGTGGGGGCGTGGCGCGCGCCTTCGGTGAACAGCAACACCTTCGCGCGCGAATCGCACGTCGACGCGCTGGCCGCCAAAGCCGGCATCGATCCGCTGGAGTTCCGCCTGAACAATCTCTCCAATCCGCGCATCCGGCGCGTTCTGGAGATCGTCGCCAAACAGTTCGGCTGGAAGCCCGGGCGCGCGCCCTCGGGACGCGGCGTGGGCATCGCCTGCGGCGTCTACTCCAACGCCTGCAATGCCGCCATCGCCGAAGTTACGGTCGACCGCGCCACCGGCGCCGTGCGGGTGAAGCGCATCATGATGGCGCTGGACGTCGGCCTGGTGGTCAACCCCGACGGCATCCGGCAACAGGCCGAAGGCAGCGTGATGATGGGCCTGGGATACGCGCTCACCGAAGAAGTGAAGTTCCGCAACGGCGAAGTGCTCGTCCGCAATTTCGACAGCTACCCGCTACCGCGCTTCTCCTGGCTGCCCCAGGTGGAGATTGTGCTGGTGGACGCCGGGGAAGCCGCCTCGCTGGGAGGCGGAGAGCCGCCCATTATCACCATGGGAGCCGTGCTGGCCAACGCCATTTACGACGCCGTGGGCGCGCGCCTGCTGCAATTGCCGATGACGCCGGAGCGCGTGAAGGCCGCGCTGGCGAAAGCCTGATCCACTTTTGTGGGGCAGGCTGCCCTACTTCCACGCCTGGAACAGATTGCTGAACCCATCCGTCCACGGGCGCACCGCCCGCCGCGGCGGCTCGCCGCGACCGTAAGCGCTCGCCTCTGCGGACACCACTGCCCAGTCCGCCGATAGCGTTTGCCGCTCCGCGTCGCCCGGACTGTGGATCCGCACCACCCCTTTATGCGCCGCTCCGGCCAGAGCCTCCACTACCGGGTTCAGGTCCAGATACCGGTTGGTCAGATGAATCACCAGCGGGCCGCCCGCGCGCAGGCGGGCGAAATACAGCGCGAATGCCTCCTGGGTGAGCAGGTGAACGGGGATGGCATCGTCGGAGAACGCGTCCAGCACGATCGCGTCGAAGCTTGCCGGAGGCTCCCGCTCCAGTCCCAGCCGGCCGTCGCCCTCCACCACATCCGTGGCCGCCCGAGAATCGCCGAGAAAGTGGAAGTATTCCGAGGCCGCCCGAATCACCGCCGGATTGATCTCGTAGAAGCGGAAAAAATCGCCGCTTCGCCCGTAGGTGGCCAGCGTGCCGGCCCCCAGCCCGATGAACGCCACCCGCCGGTTCGGCGTCCGCGACGTCCCCAGCACCACGCCGGCCCCGGACTGTTCCCCGTAGTAGGTGGTCGGCAGCCGCCGCCGCGCCGGCGACAGGAATTCCACGCCATGCACGGTTCTGCCGTTGTACAACGTCCGTACCGCGGCCTCGCCTTCGCCGCTGTCGCCGATCAGCAGCGTTCCATAGAAATTGCGCTCGCGCAGCACGCTGGTCTTTCCGCCCGAAAAGGTCGAAGCAATCGCAAAGGCGCCCACCGCGACCACCGCGAGGCGAATCAACCGCCTCGCCGACGTGACCCCGTACAACAACGCCAGCGCCAGGAAGACCGTTCCCACGATGCCGATGGGCAGTTCCAGGAAAATCGGAAACAGGCTGGGCGCGGCCAATGCCACGAACACGCCCCCCATTGCGCCGCCCGCCGCCACCATCAGATAGAAGAACGCCAGCCCCTGCCGCGGCGCGGGCTTGGTGCGGGCCAGTTCGCCGTGGCAGAACAGGCAGCAGACCAACAACGCCGCCAAGAGAAGCGGGATGTCCAGCCGCAGGTCGCCTTGCGACCCGGTGAGGCCGATCCGCGAACCCATGGCGATCCAGGCCGCCGGCAGCAGCCAGCGGAACAGCCCCGGACGGTACCAACCCTCCCTGTCGAAACACAGGATGAAACTGAGCAGGTAGAGCCCCAGGGGCAGCACCCACAGAAACGGGATGGCGGCCACTTCCTGGCTGAGGTAATTGGCGATCCCCAGCCACAGCGTGGACGCGCACGCCGCCAGCGCGATCCACAGCAGCGGACGGCTCGACGCGTGCGGAACGTTAAGCGCGTCCGCAGCGCCGCCGGCGCTCCACGAGCGATTGTCGATCGCGCCCAGCACCAGCAAGACCACCAGCACCATATAGCCGCCGGTCCACCATTGCAATTGCTCGCGGACCGGGAAGACCGGCTCGATGACCACCGGGTACGCCAGCAACGCCAGCAGGCTGGCCGCATTCGACAGCGCGAAAAGCCGATACGGGAAACGCGCCATCCGCGACCCCGCGTACCACGATTGCACCAGCGGGCCGGTGGTGGAGAGGACGAAAAACGGCAGTCCGGCCGAGCTGGCCAGCAGCCGCAGGATCTCGAGCGTGGGATTCCCGCCCGCCGCCCCCGCCGGCAAACGGAGCGGCAGCACACCCAGGCTCGCTAGAAGGAGTCCGACATGAACCGCGGTGCGCGCCCCGGGGCCCGGATAGCGCGTGATCCAGAACGAGTAAAGGTATCCCAGCAGCAGCGCCACCTGGAAGAACAGCATGCAGGTGATCCACACGCCGGCCGATCCGCCGAACCGCGGCAGAATGGCCTTCGCCATGATGGGCTGCACCACGAAAAGCAACGCGGAACTGCACCCGATGGTCACGCCATAGGGAAGCCTTCGGCTGTCGAGGGGAAGCAAAGCATACTATAAGGCGGTGCTCTCCGTAATACAATAGCCGCACCGGCAGTTCGATATCCGGCGTTACCGCTGCCCCGCCCCGCCCGCTAACTCGCGGCGCAAGTAGAATCGTTCGCCGTACTGTTCCGCCACCAGCACGTAGTAGGAACGAATGTACTCGCCGATCTCGGGTATCGTCCCAAAACCGTACAGGCTGCGGTCGTTCAGATTGCAGCACGACACGTCCAGAGCGTCCACCAACAGATCGGCCGGCCGGCGGCGCAGATCGCGCAGAAAGCGGGCACGATACCAGTCGTTGGTTTGCCGCCCATACAGGAACAAATGGCCCATGTTGGTGTCGCGCCCGGCCGGGAGCCGACCGGAGTCCAGGTAGTTCTCCGGCCGCCATCCCCAAACCACAATGGCGCTTCCGGGACGCGTCAGACTCCGGATCGGACGGCCCTCAGGGTCCGCTATGTGAAAACTCGCCGCATCGAAGTTGTGGTGCAGCATTGGCACAGAGCCCCATGCGCCCCCGACAATGAGGCCCGTGAAGACCAGCGGGAAGGCGTACCGCGTACGCCCCTGGAGTTGCCCTGCGTCCCGCGCGGTCCCGGCGTTGGTTGGGTCGATGGAGTGGCGCATGAGTAACCATCCCATCGCCGTGCAGAGCGGAATCACCAGCAACAGCAGGTGGTGATAGAAAGTATTCTGTGGAGCGCTAAGCGAGACCATCGCGCCCAGGAGACTGGCTCCGGCTACACCGCCGAACCATCCGACACGGCTGCCCCCCGCTCGCCACCGCGCCGTGAGGAACGCCACGGCGGCAACCGCCGCTAGAAACGCAATGGTGCACCAGTGGTTGTGGTCGGCCGCACTGCCTTTCTGGCGGAGATAGAAAAACGCCCCTACCACGGCCGCGCTCACTCCGCCGATTTCCGTGAGGGCCACGCATTCCCTCCGCAACGCCGATCCCCCCGCCCGCCGCTTGCGGAGAGTCTGATAGAGCGATGCCGCGAGCACCGCCAGGAACGCCAGTGTCAGAACCTGAAACTCCCTTGTGTCCGCGATGAAATCCGCCAGTCTGCCCAGTTCCGAGAGAAAGCTCGGCCTTACCCTCGTGTAACTCCAGTTCGCCACAAGGTAGGCATTCCAAAAGTCTCCCCATACACCGGTTGCCACGCAGACCACGGCGTTTAGCACCGGCAATGGAGCAAACCCGGCGGCCAGGCACAGGAACGGCCGCCAGAACCGGCCGCCGCGGCCGCTTCGGTAAACACAGGCGACGGCGGTCAACGCGGCCGCGCCGACGATCGGGACGGCCTGCATTTTGGCGAAGAACGCCGCCGCGACCAACGCCCCCAGCCCGGCTAGGGGTCCCGCGTAGCATTGCGGATCGCGGATGGTGCGCGCACAGGCGTACACCGCCAGTGCGACGAGCAGCATCGGACCGTGCTCCGTGCCGTAGCACACGAATTCCGGGTGAACCACAAATCCAAAGAAGCCGATTGCCGGCAGGAGGGCGATCCGCGCCAGCCCGTCATCGCCAATTTGCCGCAACGCCTGGTACAGGACATAAATGCTGAGAAAGATGAGAATCAGTCCAACTATCCGGGTGGATGCATAGTCCGGCGAAAAACCTGCCAGCATGGGTAGCACGATTGGGTAGGCATTCAGCGGCCCGCTGGTGTTTCCATCCACAGCTCGATAATAGACGGGGTCGATCAGAAGCTTGGCCGCCGACGTGGTTAAGTCGCTCTCGTCCGGGTTGAAATGGCCGCCGAGTAACAGCGGATAGCGGCACACCAACAGACACAGGGCGATGCTGAAGAACAGCAGACCTCGGGAACGGAGAATCCGGCTGGTCCGGCCACGGCCGGCGAGGGCGCCCCAGGCGGCGCAGTGATTCAGGAGGGCCAGCGCCACCGGCGGCAGAAACGCTACGAAACACCATTTCGCCCAAGCCTCCGCCGCCACTTCGCGCGAAGTGAAGTGTTTGACAAACGCGGCATACAAGGGCCACAGGATGGGGTGCAGCGTGCCTGGCGAATCCAGTGGCTTGAACTCGAAGTGCGCGACGTTGTACACACAGCAGCCAATCGCCAGCGCGCCCAGCAGGCCAAGAACCGCGCGCCGCTGCACCCCCGGTTTCCATGAGAACAGTTTCCACATACCGTACCGAGCACTCCATTTGAACACAGAGGGGAGGTTCCCGTTCCTTGTTGCCGCACCATCGGATACAGTAAATTGCGGCCATGCCCGCTCACACCCGCAGGACGTTCCTGCTCACCGCCGCGTCGGCTCTTCACGCCGCTGCGCCCGCCAGTCTGGCGACGCCGCACAAGTACGGCAAACTCGTTCTCGAAGCTTCCACCGACCCCGCCGCCTTCGATCGCAAAACCGTCGATTGCCCCTTCGTCTTCCATTACCAGGGCCAGTTCTATACGACCTAAGTCGGTCTCGACGGGGTCGGCTATCAAACCGGCCTGGCCGTCTCCGAAAGCCTGGTGGACTGGCGCAAACTGGGTTGCATCCTCGGCCGCGACCCCGCGTCCCCGGTGACGCGCTACAACATCGCCATGAACTGGATCGTGCGCGAAAACGCACTGCGGTCCGCCGGCAACCTAAAGCAAGTGGCCGGCCGATTCCTCGGCGCTTACCACGCCTATCCCAATCCCGGCCTGGAAGAAGGTCCCGCCGCGATCGGTCTCTGCTGGAGCCGCGACCTGCGCCATTGGAGCATCGACCCGCCCTGTCTGCAACCTGGCGATGGCGCCGACGCGGCGGCCTCTACAAGCCCTGCCTGGCGGAGTACGGCGGCGTCTGGCGCGAGCAGACCGGCGTCGCCACCTCCCGCGATCTCAAGGTGTGGACCCGCTACACCGGCAACCCGATCATCCCCAACGGCGCGGCCGGCAGCCTCGACGAGCGCTTCGCCAGCAACCCCTGCGTGGTCCTCGACGGCCATCGGTGGGTGATCTTCTATTACAGCTTCGACAAAACCGGCAAAGCCCGCGACCTCGCAACTGTCGGCGACGACCCATTCCACCACATGAAAACCGGCCAGATCCTGATCGGTGTCGGCCCGCCCGGATCGGTCGATTCCACCTTCGCGCACAAGCTTTCGGTGATCTGGCACGAGGGCGCGCTCTATCACTTCTATTGCGCCGTGTCCGGCAAGTATCCGAATGAGATCCGCGGCATTTCCGTGGCGCGTTCCCGCCCCTGGTGAAGTCACCCGAGGAAGAGCTCGTCGAGCGGCACGGCGATGTCCGGACTCTCGGTGCGCAACCAGCCGTCGCGCACTTCGCGGATGCTCCCGGAGGTGTGGACCCAGGCCCGGCGGGTTCGTGGATCGATCAGCCACACGTAAGCGACGCCGAATGACAGGTAGTCGTCGATTTTTTCCTGCATGCGGCTCATGCGGTCTTCCGGCGACAGAACCTCCACGCACAGGAACGGCGGCTCCGTGAAAACCTGTTCGTCGGGCTCCGGGCCGGCTACGACGCAAATGTCCGGCACTCGAAACCGCGACGGGGAGATCTGGATTCGTTGCTCCTGGATAACGAAGATGTTCCATTCGCGATGCCGGCCGTGCAGATACAGCAGCAACGCCCTCTGCAGCTTGGCATGGTCTTTTTCGCCCACGTTTCGCTCCACCAGCACCCCGTCCACGTAATCGCAATCGGGATGATAGAC
>Ga0326728_10007705_pt1 | contig 27331 bp, 24 predicted proteins | sample MB3enrmetagenome_FD_207602 | JGI IMG/M metagenome (GOLD analysis project Ga0326728, IMG submission 207602) | Lab enriched peat soil microbial communities from McLean, Ithaca, NY, United States - MB31MN | ecosystem: Environmental > Terrestrial > Soil > Wetlands > Peat | place: USA: New York...
GCGCGACGCCCACCACGGTGAGTTGCCGGCGGTTCACGCGAATAGTGGAACCGATGACGCCGGGGTCGGAATGGAATCGCCGTTTCCAGAGATCGTGGCTGATGACGGCCACCGGGTATGCGCCCTGCTTGTCGCCGTATTCGTCGGGCGAGAACGGCCGGCCCAGGACCGGCGCGACACCCAGCACGGCGAAATAATTCCCCGACACGAGCTCTCCCCAAACGCGTTCGGCGCGATCCTCCTCGCCGAGGCTGAAGGCATTGGGGGTGGCTGCCGCGATGCCCGAGATGAGCTTCAAATGATCGCGGTAATCGCGGTAGTCGGGGTAAGACGTGGTGACGAAATCGCCGTCGGCCCGGAGGGTCTCCAAGGCCGCCAGCCTGCCTCCATCGGCGACGCCTGGAAGGGGACGCAACAGTACGTTCTCGATCCAACCGAAGACCGCCGTGTTGGCGGCGATGCCGACGGCCAGGGTCAGCACCGCGACCAGGGTGAAGCCCGGGTTCTTGCGTGAAATCCGCAATCCGTACAAAAAGTCTTGCAGCAGGCTTCTCATCGCGCGTGTGTCTCCAGGCAAGTAGACAGGCACTTCTGATGCCAAGCGCTAATGCAATGGGGCTGATCGGTGGAGCGGAGAAAAGAGTGGGCGATTGTCCGGGTTTGGGACCGCCGTGCCGAAATCGGTCAGTGCATCGGGTGGGTTCGCCGGTTGCCGGCGGGCTGCCTCAATAGCCGAAAGTTCTTCCGGGGTAGGTTTTCTCGGCCGGCGCGGCGGGCGGGGTACGGCGGCGCGGAGGCTTGCGCATCTCGGCCCGCTGGGCTTTCGCCAAACTGGCGGCGTCGGCATGCTCGCGCAGGTCGTCGCCGGTGAGTTCGTGCGCGCCCACGAAGTTCCTGGCCAGATCGGCGGTCAGTTTGCTCGCCGAGAGCGTAGGCCCTTCCTGGATGGCGACCCGGTGCAGGAGGAACAACCCCAAGTCCGCGGTGACCACGAAGTGCCGCGAGGGCTGGCCTTTTTCCGTCACGTTAAACTGGTACTCGCGCGCGTTCTGCCGCTGCTCGAATCCCATGTACCTGACTTCCACAAGTGCCCCCTTTCGGAGCGATCGGCCACGTACCCGGAACAACCGGAGCGATGCCGGTTACCATGGTCTCCCTCTTGCCGGGCGAAAAAGGCTGGCGGCGAAATGTCTCCGGTCTTCCGCCCGGAGGAACGCTAATAGCGGGGCTGACGCCGTTTGGATCCGCCGCCGCCAAATCCGCGCCCGCCGCCCTCGGTCTTGGGACGCGCTTCATTGACGTTCAACGCCCGGCCATTTTGATCGGACCCATTCAAGGCCGCGATCGCCTTGTCGGCTTCGGCGGCATCCGTCATCTCGACGAAAGCAAATCCACGCGAGCGGCCGGTATCCCGGTCCGTCACAAGGTTCACCCGCTCTATGTTTCCAAAAGGCTCGAATAGCGCTCTTACGGACGATTCGGTTGCCGAAAAATCCAGATTGCCAACAAAGATATTCTTCATGGTCCAGCTCTTTCTGTCTTTCAATCGTGCGAGCTAGACTAGGCGGAGGACGATTCAGCCAGGTTCCGGCGGGACTCTCAAAAGGCCCTTTCACTGTAGCACGTTTCCAGCCATTCCGGTTGTTCGGCGTGTGCGGTGGGGCGTCCGGGAACAGCCAGCCGGCGGGAAATCGCGAGAACGGCGCCGTATTTGTAGCACCGTCGTCCGCGATGCATTTCGAGAACCGGAAACCTCTTGAATTGTTCCGCTCTTCGGGTGTACAATTCAGGTAACCGACACATTCCGGTTACCTGAAGGAGGCAAGATGAGTAAACCGACGTCGCTGGTGCAAGGCACCCTGTATCTGCTGATCCTCAAAATTCTCGACCTGGAACCCAGGACCGGCTGGGCCATCTCCCAGCGCCTGCGCCAGATGTCCAACGAAACCCTGCAGGCCAGCCATGGATCGCTCTATCCGGCGCTCCACAAGTTGGAACACGAAGGCTGGGTCTCGGGAGTTTGGCGGGAATCGCCGGGCGGACGCCCCGTCAAAGTCTATTCGCTGACCCGCGCCGGCCGCCGCCAGCTCGGCTTGGAAGCGGCCAACTGGACCAAGCTGTCGTCCGCCATCAATGGAATTCTGGAGTCGGCATAGCCGCTGGGGTGAACTTATGCGCTGGATCCACAAACTGCGCTTGATATTCCGCGCCGTCTTGCGCCGCCCGCAAGTCGAGCGCGAGATGAAGGCCGAGCTGGCCGCCCATCTCGAAAGCGAGGCCCGCGACCTTATCGCTCGCGGCATGTCTCCGGTCGAGGCCCGCCGCCGCGCCGCCGCCACCATGGGCCACCTCGACCTGATCCAGGAGGAATGCCGCGACGCGCGCGGCACCGCCGCTTGGGAAAATCTCAAACGGGACGCCTCCTTCGGTCTGCGCCTGCTCCTCAAGAATCGCACCTTCTCCTCCATGGCGTTGCTCACCATGGCCCTGGGTATCGGTTCCACCACGGCCGTGTTCAGCGTGGTCGATGGCGTCCTCATCCGCCCGCTGCCGTTCGCCGACCCCGGCCGCCTGTACCACGCCACCGACGTCACCCTGCGCGGCCACTTCGACGTCCTCCGCGCCAACAGCCGCTTGGCGGATTACGCCGCGGACTTCGGCATCGGCGCCTTCAACACCCGCGGCCGCGACTGGCCGGAGCGCGCCAAGGGCAGCCAAGTCTCGGCCAACTTCTTCCGCGTGCTGGGCGTCGCGCCCCTCATTGGCCGCGATTTCGCCGAGGGAGCCGAACGGCCCGGCGCGCCGCGCACCGCGGTTCTCAGCCACTCTTTCTGGTTGCAGCGCTACGGCGGACGGCGAGACGTGCTCGGCCAGCAGTTGGTTCTCGACGATGTTCCCTTCGAAATCGTCGGGGTGATGCCTGCCGGCTTTCAGTACCCCGCGCCCGAAGTCAACTTCTGGGTGCCCATGCGGCTCGACCCCAGCGACATCGGCGATTACTGGGGTAGCGGCGGCGTCTCCACCTTCGCCCGCTTGCGCCCCGGCGTCACACCCGCGGCCGCGCGCGCCGAATTGCGCTCCTGGACGCCGCGGGTGCGCGCCATGTTTCCCTGGCGCATGCCCGATTCCTGGGCGCTCGACGTCACCCTCACCGGGATGCGCGACCACATGGTGGCTGGCGCGAAGGAGCGGAGCCTGTTGTTGCTCGGCGTGGTGGCGCTGGTTCTGCTCATCGCCATAGTGAACGTGGCCAACCTTATGATCGGCCAGACCGCCGCGCGACAGGCCGAGCTGACTCTGCGCGTCTCTCTGGGCGCCACGCCGGGCCGCCTGGTGCGGCAATTGCTGACCGAATCGGTGCTTCTCGCGCTGGCCGGCGGACTGCTGGGGACGCTCCTGGCTTTCGGCCAATTGGCGCTGCTCAAACACTGGCTGCCCGCCGACACGCCGCGTCTCGCCGAGGTCTCGATCGACCGCCGCATTCTGCTTTTCGCCGCCGCCGTTTCGCTGGGCAGCGGCCTGCTGTTCGGCATGCTGCCGGCCTGGCGCGCGCGCTCCCAGCGGCCGCTGGTTCCCACCGACGGCCGCTCCACCGTCAACCGCTTGGGCCTAAGAACCGGGGCGGCGCTGGTGATGTCCGAGGCGGCCTTCGCCACCATCCTGCTGGTCGGCGCCGGCCTCCTGCTGCGCAGCTTCTGGACCATGCTGCAGGTCGACCCCGGATTCCGCGTGGAAAGCGTGGTCACCGCCGAACTCAGTCCCGGCCGCGCGGCTTCCGCCTCTCTGGACAAGACCGTCGCCCTCTACCAGCAGGTCCGCGCCAAGCTGGCCGCCTACCCCGGAGTGCAAAACGTGGCGGCCATGAACCTGCTCCCGCTGACCCCCGAAATCTCCGCCGTCACGCTTGCCATCGAGGACCATCCTCGCCCGCCCGAAGCCCCGCAATTCGTGCTCTGGACCACGGCCGTCACCCCCGAGCACCTCGACACGCTGGGCATCCGCCTGCTTCAGGGCCGCGCGTTCACCGAAAGCGACCGCCAGGGCGCGCCGCCGGTGGCGCTCGTCGCCAGGTCCACCGCGCGGCGTTTTTGGCCCGGCGCGAACCCCCTCGGGAAGCGGCTTCGCCCCGTCTGGAAGGGGGAGTGGCGCACCATCGTGGGGGTGGTCGACGACGTAAAAAACTACAGCATCACGGGACCTCCCGATTGGATGGACGGTGAAATCTACGTCCCCCTGACCCAGGCCATAGCACTGCCGCGGACGATCTCCTTGGTGGCGCGCGTGGGCGGCTCGCCGGATGCGTTTGAAAAGGGCCTGCCGCGCATGATCCAGGAAGTCTGCGCCACTTGCGCCGTGGGCAAGATCGCGCGCATGGAGACGGTGCTCTCGGCGGCGGTGGCGGCTCCGCGCTCGCTTGCCTGGCTGGTGGGCGGCTTCGCCCTGCTGGCGCTCGGACTGGCCGCCGCCGGCATCTACGGCGTGGTCAGTCACGGCGTTCTGCGCCGCACGCGCGAACTCGGGGTGCGCATGGCGCTGGGCGCCAGGCCCGGCAGCGTAGCCTGGCTGGTGGTTGGTTCCAGTCTGCGATCCCTACTGGCGGGCGCTCTTGCCGGCCTGGCCGTCGCGTGGGTGCTGGCGGGCGGGATTCAATCGCTGCTCTATGGAGTCGACGGTCACGATTTCGTCAGCTTCGCGCTTCCACCCGTGGTGCTGGCCGGCGTCGCCATTCTCGCCAGCCTGCTCCCGATGTTTCGCGCCGCCAGGATCGACCCCGCCCGGAGCCTGCGCGAGGGCTGAACCGGTTACAGCTTCTCCGCGCCCTCAACCTTTCCGAGGGCGCGGTCAAAGGTCCCGCCTGGCGGTCGCGAGCCCGCGCGCATGTCTTCCGCGGCGGTTGCGGTTGCGGAGGAACCGGGACCGATCCGCGTGGGGGCCAGAGGCTAGTTTCGGTTCGGTTGACACTCAGCGCTGCTATACTCTCCGATATAGTCCTCGCCGTGGTCCATCTAATGGCCTATGGGATGCCAGTTTTCATTGCAGCGGTTGCGCTGCCGCTGACCCTGGGGAGGATTCCGCCCAACCCGTATTACGGCTTCAGAACTCCCAAGACGCAGTCGTCCCCGAGCGTCTGGTATCCGGCAAACCGCTTCGCCGGATGGTTGCTGATCGCTGCAAGCGGGCTGACGATCAGTTTCAACCTTGCGTTGTGGTGGTTCCATCGGGATTGGCCGCTGGGCACGCTCATCCTCTGGATGGCGGGCGCATTGGTGGTCTCGGTCCTTCACAGTGTGGCGGGCTCGCTGGTCTATCTGCGGCGGCTGTAGCCGCTACCCCGCCGCCTGTTCCGCCATCGCCACAATCTCCCGACCGATGGCCAGCGAGGCGGTGGCCGCCGGACTCGGCGCATTCAGCACGTGGAGCGCATTCTTGCGGGCAATCAGCCGGAAATCCTGCACCAGGTCGCCCTCCGGGGCGATCGCCTGCGCGCGCACTCCCGACCCGCCTGGCGCCAAGTCGTCCGGCTGAATCTCCGGCACCAGGCGTTCGAGCGACTGGCAAAACAGCCGCCGGCTGAAGGACCGCCGCAGCTCGTACCAGCACATCGATGGATACTTTCGCATGAAGCGCCAGAACCCCGCGTAGCTCAGGGCGTCGAACAGGTCGCGCGGGTTGAAATCGGTCTTGCGGTACCCCTCGCGCGCGAACGCCAGCACCGCGTTCGGCCCGGCCTCGACGCCGCCGTGGATCAGCCTCGTGAAATGCACGCCCAGAAACGGGAATCGCGGATCGGGCGTGGGATAGATCAGGTGGCGCACCAGGTCTCGCCGGTCCTCGCGAATCTTGTAGTACTCGCCGCGAAACGGCAGGATACGGACCTCGCGGCGCTCGCCGGCCAGCTCCGCCACGCGGTCGGAGTGCAGACCCGCGCAATTGATCAGGAAGTCCGCCTCGAATGCGCCGGCCGTGGTCTCGGCCAGCCACCCCGGCGCGCGAGGCTCCAGCCGCATCACCCGCGCCGAGGTCGCGACGCGTCCGCCCAGCGCCTCGATCTTCGCCACCATCGCGGCGCACACCGCGGCGTAGTCCACGATGCCCTCCTGCGGCACACGCAACCCCGCCACCCCGCCCACGTGCGGTTCAATCTCGCGCATTTCTTCGAAGTTGAGCCAGCGCAAGCCTTGCAAGCCGTTGGCCGCGCCGCGCTTCTCCAGGTCGCGCAGCCGCGGCACTTCGCTCTCGTCCGCGGCCACCACCAGCTTGCCGCAAATCTCGTGCGGAATGGCGTTCTCCCGGCAGAACGCCACCATCTGCCGGATCCCCGCCACGGCCAGGCGCGCCTTCGCCGATCCAGCCTTATAATAGAGACCGCTGTGCAGCACGCCGCTGTTGTGTCCAGTCTGGTGGCGCCCCACACCGGCTTCTTTCTCGAGCACGGTGACGCGTGCCCCGGGGTAACGTTCCAGCAGCCGGAAGCCCGCCGCCAACCCCACGATGCCTCCCCCCACGATCACCACGTTGCGCGCATCGAATCCGCCCATGAATCGGCTATTGTAGCGTGGGGCACGCGCCGGCCCAGATCCCCTCGATACGCGCTCCCGGCGGCGTGCCACAATGGTTTCCAGAGCGAGAAAAATGAAAATCCGGAGACAGCCCCCAATAGGTGGTGGCCGTCAATGCGACAGTACGAGGTGATGGGGTGAGGGTGCTTTACTTTTTCGCCCATCGCGCTTAGTATGGTTACAAGTCCCCCGAGCAAGGCGAGGTTAAAGTTTTGCTGAAACTAAAGCGCGTCGAGCTGCAAGGTTTTAAGTCCTTTTGCGAACGCTCCGAGCTCCGTTTTAACGGTGACGGCATCACTGCCATCGTCGGACCAAACGGCTGTGGCAAATCCAACATCAGCGATGCCATCAGTTGGGTTTTAGGCGAACAATCGGCGAAAACCCTCCGCGGGACTCGGATGGAAGACGTCATTTTTGCGGGAACTCGCGACCGCAAACCGCTCGGCATGGCTTACGTGACCATGACCCTGGTGGATCCCGAGGCGCACCACGCCGCCGGCCCGGTCCCCGTCCCCGCGCCCGGCGAAACCAGCGGAGCCGCCCCACCCCGCCGTCCCGCCGAGATCACCATCACCCGGCGCCTGTACCGCTCCGGCGAGAGCGAATACCTCATCGATGGCCGCCTCGCCCGCTTGCGCGACATCCAGGACATCTTCATGGGCACCGGATTGGGCCCCGAGAGCTACGCCATCATCGAACAGGGCCGCATCGGGCAGATCCTCAGCTCCAAGCCCCAGGACCGCCGCAACGTTATCGAGGAAGCCGCCGGCGTCACCAAGTTCAAGACGCGCAAGCGGCTCGCGGAAGCCAAGCTGGAAAGCGCCAAGCAGAATCTGGCGCGGGTCTACGACATCCTGGAAGAGGTCACCCGCCAGGCGAATTCTCTCAAGCGCCAGGCGTCCAAGGCGCGCCGCTACGGCGAACTCCAGAGCGAACTGGAAGGCCAGCTTCGCGTGGTGCTCTCCGGCAAGTTCCGCCTGCTGGAGCGCGACGCCGCCAAGACCGCCATCGATCTCAACCTCGCCGCCTCCGAATTGAAGACCTTGGGCGAACAGGTGGCCGAGCGCGAAAAGACCCACGAAGCCGCGCGGACAGCCTGCTACCGGATCGAGGAGCGGCTCACCGAAGCGCGCGCGCAACTGGCCTCCTGGAACGTCGAAGCCGAGCGCACCCGCGGACGCCTGGAGTCGCAGGTCAAGGAAAGCGGCGCCATCGAACAGCGCATCGCGGAGAACGAAAAGGAATCGCAGGAGCTGGGCGTCCGCCTGGATGCGCTCGACCGGGAAATCGCCGGCTACCAGGAGACCGTGTCGGGGCTGGAAGCGCAAATCGCCCAGGCCCGCGACCTCATGCGCGAAATCAACCAGCAGCGCGAAACGCTGCAGGCCAAGGTGCGCGACCGCGAAAAGACCATCGAAGCCGGGCGCCAGGTGATCCTGCGCGTGCTGGGCGAAGCCTCCACCCTCAAGAATCAGCTCGCGCAGATCGAAGAGTACCTGGCCGGAATCGATCGCGAAACCGCCCGCGCCACCCGCGAGGAAGAGACCGCCGCGGCCGAAATCGAGCGTCTGGAAATCGCGCGCAAGCAGCTTTCCGAGACCATGGCGCAGCGCCAACTGGAGCTGGAGTCGGTCACCGGAGAGCGCCGCCGCACCGAAGAGGAACTGACCGGCCGGCGCCGCGACGTGGTGGAGCTGCGGCGCCAGATCGATGGCCTGAAAAACGAAGTCTCGCAGATCCGCGCGCGCAAAGAATCGCTCGAAGAAGTCCTTGCGCACCGCACCTATACCACCGATTGTGTAAAGCGATTGTTCGCCGCGCTGGAAAAAGGCAAAGCGGCCGACGTCAAGCCCCTGGGCGTGCTCGCCGATTACGTGGAAGTCGATCCGCAGTTCGAAAAACCGGCCGAAGAGTTCCTCCATGAAGAACTCGAGTACGTTGTGGTCAAGACCTGGCAACAGGCCGACAGCGGTCTCGATTTCATCCGCGCCGAATTGGACGGGCGGGCCACCTTCCTGGTGCATCCCGAGCCTGACGCCAACGGCAAACACCATCTGCCCGAACCGGCCATCGGTCCGGAAACCGGCATCGCCGCGCGGCTGAGCGAGTCGCTGCGCCTCACCAACGGCTTCCGCGACCGCGCCAGCGATCTGCTCCCTCGTCTCTCGCTATGTTTTCTGGCGGAGGATCGCGCCGCGGCCCAGCGGTTGTCGGTGGCCTATCCGCATCTCTACTTTCTGCTGCCCGATGGCGTCTGCTACCACGGTCATACCGTTACCGGTGGCAAGAAGTCGGGCGCCGGACCGCTGGCCATGAAGCGCGAAGCGCGCGAGTTGGCGGCCCAACTCCAGGCGCGCCAGGTCCGGCTGGAAGAACACGTGGCGCGCCTGGAGTCTCTGCAACAGGAAACCGTCGTTCTGGAGGCCGAGCTGGAACGCCTGCGCGTGCTGCAGGTCTCGCGCGAGAAAGATCGCGTGGCCCTGGAGCACGACATGCGCAAGCTGGGCGACGACTTGGCCCGCTCCAACTCGCGCCTCTCGGTGTCCCGCCTGGAGCTGGAGCGCCTGCGCCGCGACTCCGAAAAATCGGCCGAGCAGCGGGAACGCAACCGCACCGCCGTAATGGAGAAGGAGCGTCTGCGCGCCCAACGCGAAGAGACCCTGGAGACCGAGCGCCAGGAACTGGAGAAGTTGGAAGCCCAGTTCGTGACCGTCGGCGAAGAACACGCCGCCACCCGCGCCGGCCTGGCTGGACTGGAAGAACGTCATCGCGGTGAGCGCACCGCCATGGCGCGCCTGGAGCAACAGTTCCACGAGATCACCGACCGCCGCAATGCCATCGCGCCCGAGATCGAGCGGCTCGGCGAACAGCGCGCGCGCCTGCTGGCCAACAACATCGAATTGGACCAACTGGCGGCGCAACTCTCCGAGCAGATCACCGCCCTGGAAGCGTCCGTCAATGAGATGGCCGCCCAGGACGCGGAAATGCGCGAGGCTCTGCGCACGGGTGAAGAAGAACTTAAGATTTTACGCGCTAACGTGCAGGAAAATCTGGAGAAGCGGTCGCAGATCGAAGTCGACTTGGTGCGCAAACAGGCGGAGCTGAAATTCCTCGACGAAACCAGCCGCAAGGAGCTGGGATGCCCGGTGGAAGAGCTGGCCGCGGCGGACGATCCGATCCCCGATCCCGAGGCCATCGCCGAAGCCGAACAGTCGGCCAACGAGGTGCGCAACCGCATCGAATCGCTCGGTCCGGTCAACGCCGCCGCCATGGAGGAATTCCAGGAGGCCCAGCAACGCCAGGACTTCCTCACCGCGCAACGCCAGGATCTGATCGATTCCATCCGCGACACCGAGAAAGCCATCCAGGAGATCGACCAGGTTTCGCGCCAGAAATTCGGCGAAGCCTTCGAAGCCATCAACCAGAACTTCCGCGGCATCTTCCAGACGCTGTTCGGCGGCGGCACCGGCGAAATGCGCCTCACCGATCAGGACAACCTGGCCGAGTCGGGCATCGACATCATCTGCTCGCCCCCCGGCAAGCGCCTGCAGAACGTCCTGCTGCTTTCGGGCGGCGAGAAAGCGCTTTCGGCCGTGGCCCTGCTGATGGCCATCTTCCAGTACACCCCTAGCCCGTTCTGCATCATGGACGAGGTGGACGCCCCGCTCGACGAGACCAACATCAGCCGCCTCACCAAGCTGCTCCACGACATGTCGCTGGGCACGCAGTTCGTGGTGATCACGCACTCCAAGCGCACCATGGAAGCCGCCCAGGCGCTATACGGCGTGACCATGCAGGAGCCCGGCGTATCGCGCCTGGTCTCGGTGCGGTTCCACGGGGAAGCCGCCGCGCCGGCCGCGTAGCAATTCGGTGACAGGATACTCAACCCCCGAATTCAGGTTGGGTGTGTTTAGGGGTTGAGTAGCCTGTCACCGAATTAGCGATATACGATTGTATGCGGATGCTCTTGAGATACGCTTCCGTGCTGCTGATGCTTGCCCTTCCAGCTCGTGCGGCCGGTGACTACTTTCAGATCCGCGTCGTGGACCGGCAGACCGGCCGGGGTGTGCCCCTGGTCGCGCTGATCACCAACAATCAGATCTCGAGCTTCACCGACAGCAATGGGATCGTCGCTTGGAACGAGCCGGGGCTCATGGATTCCGATGTCTATTTCCGCATCGAGAGTCCGGGCTACCGGTTTCCGGGCGGCGGCACGACAATTCACGTCCAGCGTGGTGGCCGGATCGAGCTCCAGATCGAGCGCCTGAGTATCGCGGAAAGGCTGTACCGCGTAACCGGGCAGGGAATCTACCGCGATAGCGTGCTGACGGGATATCCCGTGCCCATTCGCCAGCCCGTGCTCAACGCCGAGGTTCTGGGCCAGGACACGGTTCGCGTGGTGCCGTACCGCGGAAGCCTGTTCTGGCTGTGGGGCGACACGGCGCGGGCAGCCGGCCCGTTCGGGAACTTTTCGACCACCAGCGCCACCTCCGGCTTGCCTGGCCATGGCGGACTGGATCCGAGTCTGGGGGTGGATCTCACCTATTTCACCGGTCCCGACGGCTTCGTGAAGCCCATGTGCAACTGGCCGCCGAAGGGGTTGAAGTGGCTCGACGCCCTGATGACCGTGCGCGACCCGTCCGGCGCCGAGCGCCTGCTGGCGCGGTACGACAGCATAGGAGAAGACAGCAAAGCCAACGAGTCGGGACTCGCGGTCTTTAACGATGCGCGCCGGGAATTCGACAAGCTGGCCGTCTTTCCGCGCCCCAGCCCCGCGGTTTCGCCGAGTGGAGTTCCGCCGCTGCGCGTCCGCTCCGGCGGCGCGGAGTGGTTCTATTTCTGCGACGAGCGCCCCGGCCCGGTGGTGCGGGTGCGCGCCGATTGGAAGAGCGTCGCCGATCTCGATTCGTACCAGGTCTTCGACCTCGACGGGCAATGGAAGCACAGCGCCACCCTGCCGCCGCCGGCCGTTACCTGGCTCGATATGGAGAGTGGCAAGCCGATTGAGGCGGCGGGCAAAGTGCAGTGGAACGAGTACCGCCAGCGCTGGATCGGCATCGCGCAGAGAAATCCCGGCGAAGTCTGGTACGCGGAAGCCGACACCCCGACCGGCCCTTGGGTCTATACCACACGCGTTGCCGTCAATGGAAACTATTACTTCTACTGGCCGGTGCAGCATCCTTTCTTCGACCAGAACGGCGGGCGTACGATCTACTTCGAGGGCACTTACACCGATACCTTCTCGGGCAACCCGGTAATTACTCCGCGGTATGACTACAACCAGCTCATGTACCGGCTTTCGCTCGACGATGAGCGCCTGTTCCTGCCCGCTCCGGTATACCGCATGACGGATGGCCGATACCGGATGCGCGATGGCGTGGAATCCGAGCACGCCTGGAACGAAGTCGTCGAGATCGCGTTCTTTGCCCTGCCGAAGGATCGGAAGAGGCCGGGAACCGTCGAGGTTGGAGGTCTGTTCTATGCGCTTCCCACAGTCGCCGCGGCCGCGCCGGTAACCATTTCGGGCACGTGGAACTGTGAGGATTTCTCCATCGACCTCATCGCCGACGGCGAACGCGTCACCGCGCAGACCAGCGGCATGTCCGGGAGCGGCACCCTGCGCGAGGGCATCGCCAGCTTCGTCCTTCGCCAGGGTGACGGGGCTCACCGCGCGACGGCCTCGCTCGAAGCGGGAAAACTCCATGTGACCTGGACGGACCCGCAGAATGCCGCCGGACATGCTATCTGCGGCCGCGCTGAATCGCCGGAGCGGTGGTTCGATTCGAGCGCACTGGCGCCGCTCTATTTTTACGACGGGGCCTACACCACCAGTCCGAAACCCGGCGTTCCTCCGATCGGGCGGGTTTGGCGCAATCCGGCGGACGTGCGATCGCTCGACCGGGACGCTTCACCGGTCCGCTGACGCCATCCACTCCCGGATCGCCTGTTTGGTCTGCTCCGGGTTGTGCCGCATGCGCATCCGCCAAATCAACTCCTCGGGACTGACGGTGTTGGCTCAAGTCGAGCCAACCAGGAAATGCATCTGATTGAAACTAGGATAGTTATGTCGGCACGATTGGCTCGTGTCGAGCCAACTGACGGCGTGGCCCGGCGCGGCCCCAAAAAACCAAGAGCCGCGGACAGGGCGGGTACGCCGCCATCGGCGCACATCCGCACTGATCCGCGGCTCGATATCTCGATCGGAATTGGCCCGTTCGGCCGTCCTTTTTACGCCTGGAACGAACTGCCGCAGCCGCAAGTGGATTTCACGTTGGGGTTGTTGAACTTGAAGCCCGAACCCTCCAGCGTCTCCACGTAGTCGACTTCGGCGCCCTCCAGGTAGAGCAGGCTGGCCTGGTCGACGAAGACTTTCAAGCCGTTGTAGTCGTACGTCTTATCCAGCATATTGGGCTGGTTTTCGAAGGCCATGGAGTAGCTGAAGCCGGAACAGCCGCCGCCCACCACGGCGATCCGCAGGCCGCCTGGGGATGGCTGTTGGGAGGCCATGATCTCTTTCACTTTTCCGACTGCTTTTTCGGTTAATTGCACCATGCGTTTTGAACTCCTCAGTTGCGGGTCTTCCCCTTGATTATACGAACAGGACCCAGCCGCTCCGGACACAGGATGCCGGGTCTAAACCCAATCTGCATCTTGGATGCGCCGGGCCGGCCCTCGGTCGCGTCCAATTTCCACATAACCGGGGGTTTTTCGTGCAAAATGGATAGTGTACCAGCTATTTGAAACGCGAGATCCGCGGGGTGCGTCGGACTGGGTGTATGGGATCGGCGACCGGTGCCCTCACACTCCCGGGACTCGGCAGAAGGATTGCGACGAAGCCCACAGTGGATTACGAAGGTACAGCCGAAGGGGCCCTGGTCCGGAGAGCACAGACTGGCGATGAGGGCGCATTCCGCGAAATCGTGGAGCGCTACCAGTCCAAGGTGTTCTCCATCATCCACGGTATCGTGCGCCAGCGCAACGACGTGGAAGATATTGCCCAGCAAGTATTTGCAAAGGTTTACGTGTCGCTCAGGAGCTTCGATTTCCGCAGTTCGCTGATCACCTGGATCTACAAAATTACGGTCAATGAGTGCTTCGACTACCTGCGCAAGCGGAAGGTCCGGAAGCTGGTCTACGAGAGCGATTTGAGCGAAGATGAAGTGCGCCGGGTGGAAAACAGCGAGCCGCAGGCGAATCGGCAGGTTCCTGCCGACGCCGACCTGGCGCGCCGCGATTTCGTCGTCAAGCTCCTCGCCAAAGTCTCCGAAGAGGAGCGTATGTTATTGATGATGAAGGAAGTGGAGGGTTACTCCGTGGAGGAGTTAGCCTCCCAAACCGGAATGAACGAAAACACCATCAAGGTGAAGCTGTTCCGCGCCCGCCAGAAACTGGTGCGGGCGGCGCAGCGGCTGGATCGTTCTTCCGGACTGGTGGCTGGGTAGATGTCTCCGCCGCCAAATTGCGATGGTGGTGTGCGGTTGGGTGTCCCTGGAGCGGGCGCGGCCGGCAAGGCAAGAGATCCGCAGGGGATTGTTTCTGGCTTGGTTGTTCACACTGTGTAAGGGAAGAAACGTATGCACGCGGTAGTGATGGAGAGTCTCGAGGATTACCTCTCCGGCTCGCTGGAGCGGGTAGAGGAACGAGCCATCGAGGCGCACCTGGCAGTCTGTAAAACATGCCGCGAAGATCTCCGTGGCATGCAATCGGTCTCGCGATTGTTCGTCGCATTCCGTCTCCCGGCAGCGGATGCCGCAAGCGTTTCCGCTACCGTCGAGGAAGCGTTGGCGCCTTCGCCTGGCTTCTACGCCCGGATCATGCAGGAAGTGGAAACCCGCAAGATCGCGCCTTCGTTCTCCGGGTTCTTAGGGCTGGACTTCGCCTTCGGCCGCCGTTTGGTGCTGTCGTCCCTGCTGACCCTGGTGGTGGTGGGTGGGTTTCTGGTTTCGCGGGAAACCGGTTATGTCAATGGCCCCGGTCCCGACAGCATTCTGGCTCAACAGGACGCGCCCGGCTTCAATAGCGCTCCCGCGTCCGACAACATGCTGGCAACGCTGACATCCTATGAGCACTAGCGTCCTAGAAAAGGCTGCGCCCGCGAGAGTCTGGAATCCCCGGCTGGCTGGCGCCCTGGCGCTGGCGCTGGTCTTTTTGTGCGGCGCGGCGGTCGGCGCCCTGTTCATGGATCTGCGGGTGCACAATCGCACCAGCCCGCCCGCGTTCGACAGCTCCCAAGGCAAGGCGGCCTTTTTTGAACGCATGAACCGCGAACTGAAGCTGACCCCCGCGCAGTCCGAGCAAATGCAGTCCATACTGACCGATTTCTGGGATTACTATCGAACCGTACTCAGCGACGGCAAGTCGCGTATCGAACAGATTCTCAACGAAGAGCAACGCCGCAAATTCGAACAAATCCTGCAAGAACGCCAGCACCCCTATTGACACTTTTCAATTCGGCGCATAACATGGTTTTGCTCATGCTGCGTTCCAAGAGTATCGTTCTAGAGGCAGCCGTCATCGCCTCGTTCGCGCTTCTCTGCTCCTGTTCCAGCGGCTCTGCCGAGAAGGAGCCGGTGCGAACCTACCAAATGGGGGAACGAGCGGTGGTGGCGCCGTTTACCTATGCGGTTTACGAAAAACAATGGTTGGCGCAACTCGGCACCGGTCCCGAGGCCCGGCTTCCGCAGAACCGCTTCCTGCTGGTGCGCATCAGCGCCACCAACGGCGGCGGCGCGGAGGCGTACGTCCCGAACCTGGCGCTTGAGGATGACGCCGGAAACACCTGTAGTGAAGCCAACAATGGCGACGCGGTCCCCCACTGGATCGGCTACCTGCGCTCCATCAAACCCGCCGACACTTTGCAGGGCGACATCCTCTTCGATTGCGCTCCCAAACATTACCGCTTGAAATTGGCCAACGAAGAGGGCAAGTACGCATATGTCGACATCCCCCTCTCGTTCGAAAGCGAGGGCCCGAGCGTCGAGATACCCACCAAGGAAAAGAGCGTCAGCCCGACGCACTCGAAATAGCCATCAGCCGTCAGCTTGCAGCCATCAGCTCACGCAGTGCGTCGTGTGGTCGCGCCAGTGCTTCGCCGCGAAGCGTGTAGGGCGACATCCATGACGCACGGAAAAGCTGATGGCTGAAGGCTGATGGCTACTATAATCTAATCATGGTCGCCACATCGGCGCTGGCGTTGCTCTTCTTTCTGCAGGGACCCGACTTCGCCGCCGAAGGGCTGAAAGCGCTCGACGACCACCGCTACGAGGCCGCGGCCCAGTCCTTCCAAAAGGCTATTGAAGCCGATCCCAAGGATTACAGCTTTCACTTCAACCTGGCCCTGGCCTATAGCTTCCTGCGCCGCGACGCCGACGGCATCGCCGAATATCGCAAGACGCTCGAACTCAAGCCCGGGCTCTTTGAAGCCGAGTTGAACGGCGGCATCCTCCTGCTTCGGCAGAAGAACCCCGGTGAAGCCCTGCCGCTTTTGGAGGACGCCGCGCGCCAGAAAGCCGGCGAGTTCCGTCCCCGTTATTACCTGGCGGAAGCGCAACTCCAAACCGGCGACGCGGCCAAGGCCGAGGAGAACTACCGGCTGGCGCTGGATGTGAATCCCAAATCGGCCGCCGCCGAACTGGGCCTGGCGCACGCCCTGGCGCGGCTCGACCGCCTCGCCGACGCCGCTCCGCATTTCCGCCAGGCGGCCGCGCTCGATGCCGGCTACCGCGACGCCCTGCTGGAACTCGCCGATCTCTACGAAAAGAACAAGCAGACCGACGAAGCCCTGGCCCTGTATCGCCAGTTCCCCGACAACGTCGCCGTTCAGGAGCACGCCGGCCAATTGCTGCTGGAACGCAAGCAGTACGCCGACGCCATCCCCGGCCTGGAACAGGCCTACCGCAAGGACCCCACGGAGGCCAACCGCGTCGCCCTGGCGCTGGCCTATCTGTTCCATGAGGAGCGCGACAAAGCCCTCCCGCTGCTCCGCGAGGCCGCCGCCGCCGAGCCCGCTAATTACGATGTCCGCATGGCCTACGGCCGAGCCCTGCGGGACGGCCGCCAGTTTTCCGCGGCCGCCGCCGAGTTCCGCGATGCTGTGAGACTGAAGCCCAACGACCCGGCGCCCTGGCGCGACTACGCCGACATGGCCTACATGGCGGGCGACCTCACCTCCGCGCTGGCGGCCTTCGAGAAGGCCCGCGACCTGGGCGAAGACACTCCCGGAAACTGCTTCCTTCGTGCGATCATTCTAGACAAGCTGAAGCAAACGAAGCCGGCGCTGGAAGCCTATCAGCGGTTTCTTTCCATGAGTCAGGGCAAGAACCCCGACCAGGAGTGGCAGGCCCGCCAGAGGGCCAAAGTGTTGCAACGGGAACTGGAGAAGCGGTGATGCGAACGCGCGCGGGATGGGGGCTGGCGTTGATCCTGGTATGGGGCGGCGCGCCGCCGCTATTGCGGGCCGATCTGAAAGCCGCGCTGGCGGAGAAAGACCTGGGAAGACGCTCCAAGCTGGCGCTCGACAACGCGCAAGCGGCGCTTCAGGCCGCGCGGTCGGCCTATGAACAGGGCGACCTGGAAAAGACCCAGGCTTCCGTGGGCGAGGTCCGGGAATCGGTGGAACTGGCCTACCAGTCGCTGGACGACACCCACAAGAATCCCCGGAAAAGTCCGAAATGGTTTAAGAACGCCGAACTGGTCACCCGCGACATGCTGCGGCGGCTGGACACGTTCGACCACGATATGAGTTACGAGGACCGTCCCATCCTGAAACCACTCAAAGAAAAGGTGCAGCAGGTGCACGACGACCTGCTGCTGGGACTGATGGAGGGCAAACCGAAATGAGGACTCTGCTCTGCGGAGTATTGCTGGCGGCGGCGTATTCCCCGCTGTACGCCCAGGAGCGCGATTTCCTGACGGCCGACGAAACCGATCAGATCAAAGAGGCCCAGGAGCCCAATCTTCGCCTTTCGCTCTACGCCAAGTTCGCCCGCCAGCGCGTCGACCTGGTGAAATCGCTGCTGGCCAAGGACCGGCCCGGCCGGTCCCTGATGATCCACGACACCCTCGACGACTACTCCAAAATCATCGACGCCATCGACATGGTGGCCGACGATGCCATTCAGCGCAAGCTCGACGTCAAGCAGGGCCTGGGACAGGTGGCCACCGCCGAAAAGGAGATGCTGCCGCTCCTGCAGAAGATCCACGATAATCCGCCCAAAGACGCCGACCGCTACGAGTTCGCCCTGAAGACCGCCATCGACACCACCGCCGACAGCCTGGACGGAGCGCAGGAAGACCTGGGCCTGCGCACCAAGGCAGTCGCCGCCAAGGCCGAAAAGGAAAAGAAGGCCCTGCGCGACGCCATGAGCCCCACCGAGCGCGAGGCCAAGGAGGCGGAGGACAAGAAGGCCGCCGCCGAGGAGGAGAAGCAGAAGAAAGCTCCCACCCTGTTGCGCAAAGGCGAAACCCTCCCGGACGGAACTCCGGGCGGCAAACCCAGCGGAAATTAGTCCAACGTCAGCCACCGAATTGGCCCCGGCGCTTACAGGTGATATAGCATGACGTACACCACCACGCCGGTCACGCTGACGTAGAGCCAGATGGGCAGGGTCCAGCGCGCGATGCGGCGGTGTTTGTCCACGCGCATGGCAAGGCCGCGCCGCAAGGTGAGGACCGCCAGCACGGGCACGGCGGCCGCTAGCACGGTGTGCGTCGCCAGGATGCTCAGATACACGGTGCGAATGGCGCCGGGGCGCCCGAAATGTTTCGAGCCAACCTGCGCGTGGTACACCAGGTAGCACACCAGGAACAGGCAGGAGACCACGAAGGCCGCGGTCATCGCCCGGCGATGGGTCTGCACGCGCTTGCGGCGGATCAGCCAGTAGCCCCACACCAGCAGCACGGCCGCCGTGGCGTTGAGGATGGCGTTGACGGTAGGCAGATACGGCGTCACGATGGGTCGCGCTCCAGTTGGCGGATGTCGCGCAGCAATTGCGGCAGAAAGCCGTCTTCCGAGGTGATGTAGTAGCCGCGAACGCGCATGCGGCGGTCCACCAGCACGAAGCGCGTGCTGTGGTCGAGGTTGCCATCCACAATATTCATCTTGAAGGCCAGGCCGACGGTGTTGAGCCGGCTCTGGTCGCCGGTCAGAAACCGCCAGCGGGCGGGGTCCACGCGATAATGTTTGGCATAGTCCGCCAGCACCGGCGGCGTATCGTGGGCCGGATCGACGGTGAACGACACCAGTTTGACGTCGCCCATTTCGCGCGCCGTGGAGTCCTGAAGCTGGCGCATCTGCCGGGTCATCATGGGGCAGGGACCGGGGCAGGTGGTGTAGAAGAAGTCCGCCACCCACACGTGCCCGGCCAGCGACCGGCTGTCGAAGGTTTCGCCGGATTCGGTGGTGAGCTGGAATTGCGGCGCCCGGCCAAAAATCGGCAGTGGCTTCGGCTTTACGCAGGAGGCGAGAAGCAGGAGGGGTAGAAGCAGGGCTGCCCGTTTCATGCGGCGCTTCTGGTGGCCTTCTGCGCGGCGAAGATGCCCGAAAGCAGCAGCAGCACCAGCCCAAAGGCCGCGGTCACCGCGAGGCTTTCCACCGCGCCCGGCGCCGCGATCGGCAAGCGTAGCGTGTGGTTCAACAGGGCGATGGAATAGGTCAGCGGGTTCACCCACATGATGGCTTTCACCCATCCGTGGGCCGTGGCCATGGGGAACAGCGACCCCGAAACCATCCACATGGGAACCAGCAGCAGGTTCATGATGGCGTGAAAGCCCGAGGTGGAACTCATCTTCCAGGCGATGACGAATCCCAGCCCGGTGAGGGTGAAGGAGATCAGAAAAATCGCCGCGACCACCGGCGCCAGTTCCACAAGCGAGATGGAGACGCCGGCGAGCGGGGCGAACGCGAGAAAAATCAATCCTTGGATCCATGCGAGCGTGGCCGCGCCCAATATCTTACCCAACACCAGGCTGGTGCGCGGCGCCGGGGAGACCAGCATGGACAAGAGGAACCCTTCGCGGCGGTCCTCGATGATGGAAATGGTGGAGAAGATCGCCGAAAACATCACCGTCAGAACCAGCGCGCCCGAGTAGAAGCGGCCCAGGTCGCCCGAGCCGTAGCCCATCAGCAGCCAGAAGACCAGCGGAGAAGCCACCACCCCCAGCACGCGGCTCTTCTGACGCCAGAAGCGCACCAGTTCGCGCTGCCACAGGGTTGCGGCGGGCAGAAAAAAGTCACTCAATGGAGGCCCCCGTTTCGCGCACAAACACGTCTTCCAGGGTAGGCTTGTGTAGTCCGACCGAGTCGATCGCCCCCGGAAACGCCTCCACCACTTCGGTAATGAAGCGGTGGCCGTTGGGGATCTCGATGCGCACGTGGCCCTCGGACACGGTGGGCCGCACACTGAAGCGGCTCTCGATTCGCCCGGCCAGCAATTGGGCGTCGGCGGCTTCCAGCACCACCACGTCGCCGCCGATGCTGGACCGCAATTCCTGCGGCGTGCCCTGCGCCACGATGTTGCCCTCATGGAGCAGCACCAGGCGGTCGCAGCGCTCGGCCTCTTCCAGGACGTGAGTGGTCAGCAGGATGGTCACGCCTTCGTTTTCGCGGAGGCTTTCCACGTGGCGGGAGAGATCGCGGCGCGCGGCTGGATCGAGGCCGGTGGAGGCTTCGTCCATGAGCAGCACCGGCGGTTTGTGGAGCAGGGCTTTGGCAATCTCCACGCGCCGGCGCAGGCCGCCGGAGAGCGTCTCGACCAGGTCCTTGCGGCGGTCCAGAAGTCCCAGGCGCTCCATGGCGCGCTCCATGCGGGCGCGCAGATCGGCGCCGCGCAATCCGTGCAAATGGCCCTGGGCGCGCAGATTCTCTTCCACGGTGAGGGCTTTGTCGAGGCTTTGCGTCTGAAACACCACGCCCACCAGGCGCCGGACCGCGGCGGCGTCGCGCTCCACGTCGTACCCGGCAATGACGGCTCGCCCCTCGGTGGGCGCCATCATGGTGGAGAGAATGCGGAAGAGCGTGGACTTGCCGCCGCCGTTCGGACCTAACAGGCCGAAGATCTCGCCCTGGCGCACTTCAAAGCCGACGCGATTGAGGGCGACGCGGTCGCCGTATTTATGAGTCAGGTTCTCGACTTGAATCACAGGCTGGGCCTATCCAGGAGCATCAGGCCGTAGATCAACGGGAGATACAACACCGAGGTCACGAGGACGCTCCGCGCGCGCAGGATGGTGCGTTCCAAAGCTACCCGGACACCGGAGTACAAGAACCACAGGCCGAGTAACAGTGCACCGGCAAGATAGATACGGCCCGACATCCCCAGCATGCCGGGGATCAGGCTGACGGGAATCAGGGCGATTCCGAAGAGCACGATCTGGCGCGCCGTGGAGCGGCAATCGGGGTCCACTACCGGCAGCATGCGGATGCCGGCGCGCGCGTAGTCGTCTTTATACATCCACGCGATGGAATAGAAATGCGGAAACTGCCATAAGAAGAGAATGGCGCCGAGCACCCACGCTTCCTTGCTGACGGCGCCGGCCGCCGCCGCGTAGCCGATGATGGGCGGCATGGCGCCGGGCACCGCGCCCACGGCGGTGCTCCACCAGGTGCGCTGCTTCAACGGGGTGTATAGGAACAGGTAGCTGGCCAGGGTGAAGGCGCCGATGGCCGCGGCAAGCAGGTTCACGCCCAGCCACAAATCCACAAAACCGGCCACCGAGAGAGCCGCTCCAAAAGCCAGCGCATGGGACGGCGTCATCTTGCCGGAGGGCAGGGGACGAAGCGCGGTGCGCCGCATATGGCGGTCGGCTTCGCGCTCATACCACTGGTTCAGGGCGGCGGTTCCGGAGGCCAGCAGGCCGGTGCCGAGGATGGTGTGCAACAGCGGCAGCGGATGGATATGCCGGAGAAGTTGCAGCCAGCCGGCGGCGCCGTGGAGACCGAAGAAGTATCCGATCCCGGTGCTCATGAGGATCAACCAAGTGATGCGGGGTTTGGTTAGTTCGATATATTCGCGCATCCCGCGACAGCCATCCCTCCACGTGCAACGAGCGAGTCAGAAAGCTTTTGGTGCCAGTATACTATGTGATGCGCGAGGGGCGGGATTGGCTTCGAGCAAATGTGCCTCTATTGGGGCAGCGTAGGCGCGACCACCGTCGGATTTCGCAACGCTTCGGCAATGCGCTAACGAACGAAGTTGACGTTGCCTATCGTTTGCCCGAGCTGGACGTTGATCTCCGCGAATCCGTGAGGGTGTTCCCGCAGCATTCTTAGATCGCGGTCTCTCCAACGGTAGGAGCCATACAGGGGAACCACCTGATAGCGCCCAGGGGCCACGTGCGGAAACGCATAGCGGCCGCGATCGACGTTTCGACCCGATAGGAGTGGCTGGACCGTCACCGGGAAAGGCTATGCACCACACCCGATCCGACGCCAACGCAGTACCGCGACGAAGAGTCAAGGTGGCAGGCGGCTGGCAAGTGGATTGCCGCACCCGAAAGCTCGCTGACGGTTTTGCCCCGGAAGTCTATCCGCAAGGATCGATGCTCCTGGCACAACGGTCCGTCCATGACGCAGCCTGGAATACGACCTCGACCTCGTCCGCCAACTTCACTGGCGCGCCGACCAGCCGCCCATGGAAGCCTACGGATGGGGCGGGGATCGGTTGGCCAACCATGAAGCCTACCGGCAGATGTTGGAGAAGCTGAAGCGGAGTCTGCGTTTGGACTACGCAGGCGGTTTCCATCTCGATATTCCTCCCGCCTGTCCGAACGACTCGGCCGGGAACGGCTCGATCGTCGTCCCCGATTGCAAGCCGGAGTGCTAGGTGCACAGCAACCCAAAGGCATTCGCCGCATGGTTCATTGGGAAGCGTCAGCTTCGGGATATGTTGGCTGAGGCGGCGTGATCGACGCCCCCTCCGGCAGCGATGCCGCCAGCGCCCCAAAATGGCCGGGTACGGCGGCTCCCCAGGGGCCCAGCGTTCAGACCAGCCTGTTCTCCAGGAAGCAGGAAGCCCGCGGCGGCGATCCCAGTGCCAACCACAGTTTTGGAAGGCGCTGCCAGCAACGAAACTAACATCGGCGGCGGTGACTTGCCAGAAGCGACCACATCGCTGGCCAGCGCACGCGCTCCTTCGTCAAAAGACGAAACGAACGCCCAACTGAATCTGGCGTGGCAGATTGGCCTGCGCTGTGATGAGCCCGAAGCTGCTGTTGCTGGCCGTCGTATTCGGCGCCTCGAATGTCGGATGGTTCAGCAGGTTGAACGCTTCGAGACGGAGTTGAAAATACTTGCTTTCGGTGATTGGAAAATTCTTCAATAGCGAAGAATCCAGGTTATTGATGCCATCCGCGCGCAGATTTCCGAAGGTTGTCGGGAACGTCCGGATGTGGTAGTCAAACGCATCGGCCGATTTCGTGTCGAACAAGGATCTGTTGAAAGCGGGGCCACTCACCTGGCGGTCGTTGAGGCCCAGCTGCCCTCCGAAATACAGGTAGTCGCCTATCGAAGTGGTGCTGCCGTTAGTCCAAAGGAGGGGCGCGCCAGTCTGGTAGGTAAAGATTCCGTTTACCACCCAGCCTCCCAACAGCGCATTGGCGAGACGCGAGTTCAAGGGCAACGCACGCCCTTTCCCAATGGGCAGCTCATAGCTGGCGGCAAGCACGAAGTGGTGAGTGTGATCGAACGGCGAGACCCGCTTCTCGGGGGCCATGTCTGTATCGTTCAACCAGTTGTCTTCCTCCATCAGCTTGGAGTACATATAATTGCCGATGACGGACAGCCCGCTGGAGAGTCGCTTCTCCAGGCGAACGTTCAGACTTTCAAAGTAAGAACTGCCCGCGGTGAGGTTTTGTTCCACCACGCCTGTGCTGCCACTGGCCTCGCCGGCCGGAAACTCCGGATAGGCCGATAGCAATTGCGCCACCGTGGTATTCGCGCTGTTCAGGCTGGTGCCGGGCAGCAAGCCGACGAGCGGGTTCTTCACGGTGGCAGTCAACGTATTGACAGCGGTTTGATCGCGTACGGGAAGGGTGCTTAAGTACTGCCGGGGGATCGCATTTAGCTGGGTCACGGACATCGGCAGGTTCACCGAGTGGTTTCCCATGTAGACCACTTCCAGAAGCAGGTTGTGACTGAATGTGTGCTGGGCGCCTATGTTCCACCGGAGCGAGTATGGGCTCTTCATATCCGGGTTGAGGAACGACACCGTTTGGCCGAGAAAGGTCGCAAGACCTTGCGACGAGCCCACCGGCTGCAGAATCCCCGCCGGGAAAGGATTCGAGAGGGTAGCGGAAGGGCTCAGATAGTTGGTCGGCACAATCATCGTGGTCGTTTGGCTGAATCCCTCCTGATCGACGATCGGATTTGACGAATAAGTGCCCGTTTCGCTCAGATTCGCCATGGTGATGGGCGCCACGAACATGCCGAATCCGCCGCGGATCACGGTTTTGTCGTGGAACGCCCGCGGGCTCCACGCGAAGCCCACTCGGGGACTGAAAAGGTGCGAGGGATTCTGGTAGACATCGCCGCCACCGCTGCCGGGGAATGTCAATCCGCCCGGTACTGCAAAACTGCCCGCTGGAATCTGCGGAATGGGACTGGCGGCGTAAGCCGCGATGGCCGCGGGCGCAATCGGATTGGCGACGCCGGTGTCGAAGCCATTAACCGTGCGGCCAAACGCTTCGTCATACGGTGTATCGTGGTCGAAACGGAGGCCGAGGTTCACGGTCAGGTTCGGCTTGATGCGCCAATCATCCTGCACGAAGAAGGCGTAGTAGTACGAAGAGTAGGATCCGAAGGAATTCTCGTCGAACTGGCCGGCGGTCGGCAGCCCGAGCAGGAACGATGAGAAGTCCTGGCCTACATCCAGGGTGGAGGAACTGTTGCTGGCGGGCCGCGTCCATCCGTTGCCGAACGTGTATCCTCCGGCGGAGTTGCCATATATGATCGTGTTCAATCGATATTGCCGCAGATCTGTGCCGAATTTAATAGTGTGTTCGCCTACAGTCCTGATGATGTCACCGAAGACCTGGTACGACTGCGACGGATCCCTGGATGCGCCGTTGTCGCCCAGGCACTGGAAGCTGGTCTGGCTGCCGCAACTTCCGAACTCGATATAGGGCATCAACAGAAACTGCGATGAGCCCGAAATGTAGGACGGAAAACCGAGTTGCGCCGGGTTAAAGCCTTCACTTGGTTCGAAGTGCACTTCGTTCATGCGAGTAAAATTAGCTCGCACATCCGCTACCGTGGTTGCGTTAAACGTGTACACTTCGTCTACCGTGGCGCCCCAGTTTTCCCGGGTCAAATCGGTTCCGGTGGCGATGTCATTAAAATAGTTCCCTTTCTCCTGAGTCCGGCTGTTGTGGCGGACGTCGAAATACAGCCGGCTGCGGTCACTGAGGTTCACATCTATGCGGCCGAGTTCGTTGTCGTACGCGTCATTCGACGTAAAGCTGCTCGCATAGTTGTCAAAGCCGTTCGCCCCGAGTGGCGTGTTATTTGACTCAGGATAGTACTTCAGGTAGGCCAATGCGGTCGGGTTCAGCAGGTTGGCAGGGATGACGTTGTTAGGAAAGGGGGTGCGGGTCACAATGCTGCCGTTCAGCACCCCGCTGTACGGATTATACAGGGGGTAGTTCAAGGCCGAAAAGGTCCCTTGCCGCTCCGCATCGGTAGGAACTGTCGTGAAATTGGAGGTCGAACTGGAAAGGGTGCTGTTGTTAGGTTGGGCGTCCGACAGGTTTTCCCAAGCGAAGAACCAGAAGACCTTGTTGCGGCCATTGTAAAGCTTTGGCAACAGCACCGGCCCGCCTGCCGTAAGGCCGTACTGATTGAAATGCGTTACGGGGACGGCGGCTCCGGACCGATTTGTGAAAAAACTGGTGGCGTCCAGTGTCGACGGTTGGGTGAACTCGTAGGCCGAGCCGTGAAGAAGGTTGGTGCCGCTCTTAAGTATCTGGTTGGCAGTGCCGCTGAACGTATGCCCGTATGCGGCGTCGTTGTCGAAGGCCTTGACGACGATCTCCTGTACGGCATCCTGAGGCGGACTGTACGCTAGGCGATTGTCCCACGTTGCGTCCGGGCTCCCATCCATCAGCAACTCGCTGGTCTGGGAGGGAGTGCCTCCGATGCTCCAGGCGGCTGCTCCCGCGTTGTCGAACGGATGGACCAGCGAAGGCTGCGCGGTGGGCTGTACTCCGATCGACAATTGCGCCAGCATCATGGGAGTTCTGCCGTTCAGTGGCAGATCTTCCACCTGCTTGGTGGTAATGCCCTGGCCGGTGGAGGCATCCGCGGTATTGAGCAATGATTCCTGTTCACTCACGTCGACCGTTTGGCTGACCTCCCCGAGTTCGAGGCGGATGTCCAGCACCGGATGCTCACCCGCGCCCAGCGTGATGCCCTTGCGCGTGAACGTTTTGAATCCATTATCTTCGGCCGTAATCTCGTACTGTCCGGGAGCCAGAAACGGGATGGTATACTGGCCGGCGGAATTGGAAACGGTGCTGGCGCTCGTTCCGGTCCGCACCTCCCTAACTGCCACTTTTGCTCCAGCGATGGCTCCGCCGCTGGAATCGGTCACACTGCCGCTGACGGTGGCCCGGAATTCCTGACTTCCGCCCGTAAGCGAAAGGAGGATGGACAAAAGAGCGACTTGGCTAAATCTCATATGCAACTCCCTTGATTCACCTGAATATCAGCCGCAGGCCCAACGGCCGCCTGCGTTCACCAATCTGAAGGTTCGACGCGCATTTTCCCGACGGGGCGGCAGCCGTCCGGAATCGCGGCTAGCTCCTCTCCGAGATGATTTGTGCGGCAGGACCCCATCGCACCACGTCCAACGTAACCGGAACGCATAGGGCTGAGACACAGGTGGCATTACGATTGTGAACTCGAATTCATGGCGTCGCCGGCTTTACTGCGCCTGCTGAACGCCGAAGCACGCCCGGAATTCGATCCTCTCCCCACATCTGGCGTGAGGAGGGCCGCCGCTCCCTTGTGTCCGATCCCGCGGGTTGAAGCGGCCCGCCTACATGTGGATACCCCGAAAATAGCCCAGACTGAAGTTAGGCGCCATCCTTCAATCTAAGTACTTTGACAAGATCAGGATAGTAGAGCGATCTCAAAATAGTGTGGCAATACAACGGATAGTGGTGTAATCTCTTCATACGCCAATATGAGGAGGCCTGTTGCTTGCCGTTTGTCAGCCGCCGCGCCCAGTTGAGCGCGGAGTTCGAGAACGGAGCCCTGCTTGCGCGCCCTTTTCTTGACGGCGGCTGCCGCCAGGCAGTCGGCATGGATCGGCGTAGTCTATTCGTTTGGCCAAGCCACGCCAGCGCCTTTCTTAACTGGCTGGCCGCCGATTTCCGTTCAAGGCCGTAGACGATCTGGTGGACGGTTAGGCGGAGGCTCAAAGACCAGGTACCCCTGGAGACAAGGGCGGGAGGCTCAACCAAGTGATGCGGGGTTTCGTCAGCTCGACATATTCGCGCATCCGGCGACAGCCATCTCTCCACGTGCAACCAGCGACTCGGAAAGCTCTTGATGCCAGTAAGCTATGTGATACGCGAGGATCGGGATTGGCCCGTGGAAATGATTGCCCCACGGAACCGCGACCGTGAAGGGAGCGGCCCGAGCTGTGGGAAACACCCGGCACATCCCCCGACTCTCCCGCGCGGCACGCCACGGATGGAATCTGAGCGCGGTGACAGTGGGCGGCAACCGGTTTGCCGGCATCCGCGAGATGGCAAACGGTCCCCTACTCCGTTCC
>Ga0326728_10007706_pt1 | contig 27329 bp, 25 predicted proteins | sample MB3enrmetagenome_FD_207602 | JGI IMG/M metagenome (GOLD analysis project Ga0326728, IMG submission 207602) | Lab enriched peat soil microbial communities from McLean, Ithaca, NY, United States - MB31MN | ecosystem: Environmental > Terrestrial > Soil > Wetlands > Peat | place: USA: New York...
TGAGCTCCAAATGCTCTATGAGTCCCACAAGCTCCAAGAGTTCCATAAGCTCCATAAGTAATAAATCCGCAATGTTTTCTTATTCTGGATGGAACTTCGGAAATTCAGAGATTTTAGCACAAAAACTGTGCATTTAGCAATCATATGTTAAATAGGAATTATGCGATTGGACTAAGAATCCTGATATTTATTTCTAAAAAATATAAAACCCTTAAATTGTATAACAATAACTTAAAAAAATGTATATTGCCTTTGATTTTTGATTTAAAGTGCATAAGTTCTAAGAGAATAAAAGAAGATATTGGTCTTTATGTATATTCGTCGTAAGCTACTATTTCTTCAAGAGCTTTCATAGGCCTGGCAAATTAATAGTATTTAATAATCCTTATGGTAATATAATGCTATAGATATCTACATAGCTCGGTTATTCGATAAATTTCTCATCGAATTCCTTCTTACAGAAAAGAGAGCAGAAATAGTACGTCTTTCTCTTATAATCACTCGTGAATTTTGCTTTCCTTTTATCGACCTGCATTTTGCAAATTGGATATGTTTCCGTAGATAAAATCTAATTCTTGCAATCCGTTAACACTCCCCATTTCACTCAGATTTTTATAATTATAGCAGATTTCGATAAATCTTTGATTTTCAAGACGTTTGAATTCGGCGGGTTAATTTCAATTGCTTTGTCAAATACTTTTATTGATTCATCGGATTCGACTGAGAATTTGGATGCATTTTTTGTTAATTCAAGGTTTGCAAAATTTTTCCATTTTTTGCATTTCTAGTGCTTGTTGTTTTTTCTCCAGTTCTCTTAATGTTGATGGAATTAGGCACATATTCGCAAGTTTTTTATTATCCATAATGTATATAGGTTTTTATTATATATTTACTCTTGGTTATATATACCTATTTTCTCTGGTGATCTTATCCTGTGAAGCTCGCCGACAAATCTAATTAATATGCACATAATAACTAATTGTAGTAGTCCGTTAGACTTTGGTGCTATGACCACTTTATAAGGAAGAAATTATATCGGATAATGTATACAATTAGAGTTGATTAAATGCGTATGGATGACGATGCGATCAAAGCACTGTTTGACTACATTACAACTAAAGGTGAGGTACCAGGAGTACTAACGTATTCCAGTGTCAATGAGTGGCTAAAATATGGCAACATAACATTTCGTGAGATTGACAAGGAATTATATTGGTCAAAAGCCTGTCCAGATGGAGCGGTTATTTTTCATACAGACAGAGGTAACAGACAAACATACATAAAAGTGTGGACTGAAAAAGCCGGTAAACTTATAGGTTTCGAATTGGATCACGACATTAAAGGTGTATTAATGATGGATGTAGAACATCAAAAAAATGAATCTGATGAAATCAGGGATAAACAAGACAAGCAAATGAGGCAAGCCGAAAGTAATAAAAATAATAAGTAAACTCAGCAACTTATAGTTATCATTTTAAATAATGCGAGATTTTATGTGTAAATGTTTGCTTGTACCAAAATTCATCTAGTTCTTCACTTAATACTTTAATAATTTTAAATAACTTTATTGATGTTAACATTTCTCCTGCCGTTTTCCAACAATATTCAATTTGGCTCCTATCTAGAATAACTGGAGGGAAATAGAATCATTGCAACTAATGCAGGCTGTTTTGATAAAATTTCTCTGCTCGTTTTGATTTATATAATACAGCTCTGTACAACAGAAGAAATATCTTTGCTCCTATATCTCCCTTAAAATCAAGTAATGCTTTCGGAAGAGTCTGTAAATTGAATTTACATATACATAGTCAAAAATTCAGAGATTTTGAGACAAAAATAGTATATATAGTAAAAGGACATCCAACCCATGCTCATTTGCAATATAATGGAACTTAGGCTACGGGTCTGAGCGTTGAAAAAGTTAACTATTATGGAACTCAAAGTGCGTTATGAATTGGTTTGAGAAATACTGTTGATGCTGCACACACCAACAGTATTTAATTTACTGTATGGGGTTTGTTTGTCTGTTAAACTGGGAAATATTGGTTTTCTTACTTTATAAATTTTGATAATATTGTTCGCTTTAGAATTTTTCATCTAGATATTTTATGCCTTGTTTTTGTCTGCCTTGGTTTATTCACTTAAGTATTTCCTATTGTGGTATCGTTTATCGGAGTGTTTCTTACCTTTGTGTTGCTCACCGGAGGGTTTGCCGTCGTTTTGTTGCTCATCGGAGTGTTTTGAACCGGATGTTGCGGGTGCAGCAACTCCATATGTGGGATCGGTTATTAAACCTGGTGTTGCGGGTGTTACTAACCCGGTTCCTATGGCGGGTCTTGCTCCAACTGGTCTTGCTCCCCCTGGTCTTGCTACAATTGGGAATTGTTTAATTTGGTTTTGTCCACCTTGGTTTTGTCCACCGGAAAATTTTCCGCCTAGGTGTTTACCCGGGAATAGTTCTATATCTGAGAATTGTCCGTTTAGATATTGTTCACCTGGGAATAGTCCACCTGGGAATAGTCCATCGGTGAATTTTTCGCCTAGGTATTGTTCACCTAGGAATAGTTCGCCGGGGAATTGTCCACCTTGGTTTTGTTCTCCTTGGTTTTGTCTGTTTTGGTATAGTTCACCGGAGCGTTTTCCGCTTTTATGTTGCCCAGTTAGCATGGGTTTATTTGTACCCTGTTGAATAAGAGCGTGATCAATAATTTTTTCAAACCTGTGTTTATTTTCAGCGTTTACTCCAATAATCCTGGCTTGGGATCTATCTAGAGTACTATTTCCATCGTCATTTATGTAAACGTATTTTCCGTTATTTGTACCAACAATCACAAAAGCATCCGGAAGGTTGTACCCACCAAAATATTTTGCAATTTCAGGACTCTGATATATATCAATAGACGCGATTGTAGCTTTCCCTTTGTATTCTGCCGCAAGTTTTTCAAGAATAGGCATCGTTTGTTGGCATGGTTTACAGGACTGAGCTTTCATTTCCACAAAAACCGGTCCTTTATGTAGAAATGTGTTTATCTGCTCAAGCTGGGTTATTTGCACAACATTATTGTGGTCATACATGCCATCGTAGGCATTTACTGCCAGCGATGTTACTGATGTTGCTAAAAAGATTATCAGCAAAATGCCTAGTGTTTTTTTGGTTCTGTTAAATATTTGTTTATCCATGTTTACACTTTAAACTTTTTAGCTTTTATACTTTATTATTTTTTGTATTAAGTATACGGTCTTTTATATATGATCTCTATATTGGGCAGAAATGGAACTATCCAGGCACTTTATAGTTATTTGAACTAAAAAATATCAAAAATCAATTTATTTGGAGTGGCGGACAACGTGCCTAGTTTTCTGAAAAATCTGTCTTATGCCACTTAATCTTCTTTTTTGATTACTGTTCCAAACAAAAAATGTCCCATAATCTCGGCTGAAATGGGAAAGATGCATAGATTTTCTCATAGAAGCTATGTATCAAAACCATCGCAAAAATATGGATCTCTATGGAATTATATATTTTTTAGATAATTATAATATTATATGGTATTTGAACTGATAGCGCTTCTGTGCATGGCAGGTGGACTCTTCGTTTTAATGCTAGTGACTATATTAGCAAGTAGCATTCTATTCTCAGCGTTAATGGAATAATCTAACCTAATGGGTAATTCGTTAAAAAGTGAATGAGAAAGTGGGTTTACCACAAAGACCATGCATAGGAAAATATTAATCTATTGATATTGCCAAATTTCAAATACAGTCACATGTTTAGTATGATTGACCTGATTTTCTCATTAATTCACGTCTATGCTGAACAAGAAAATCTGATGTCTTTGAATTTGGATCTGCTACAATAGCTATATTATAAAGCTTCAGTGACGTATTATAATCTCCAGCCTGCTCAGTTAACATTCCAATATTATAAGTTAATCGTTGCAAGTTTTGTCCAGTTGGTTTCATTTTTGCTGCTTCTTTGTAAGATTTCAATGCAGAATTAATATTCCCTGCTTGAACTGAAAACTGTCCGTCCTGAAGTAACCGCTCAAATTTGCTTTGCTCAAATTTGATACTATTATTCTGATTGTCTTCTTTACTACTCCACGGCCAAGCGCTGATTACTGAACTATTAATCACTAACATCAGGAATGCTACTATTCCAACTGTGATTGTTTTTTTGTTCATATTATCTAGTCCCCATTATGAAGTGGATTTATCACATTTTGGATCTAAAGATAAATGTTGTGCCATTTATGGACTTTAATACGTTGAAGGTTCAATAATCTTTGATGCCTTTATGGGTAATCAAGATGTGGTGTCCTTAAAGGGAGTGTGATTGAGTGTTGAAACAACAAGTTAGTAGAATAAAAAAGGTATTGACTATTTTACTGGCAGTCTTCTTTGTAGTATCAGTGCGGGCGCAGTATCAAATGCGAATTCGTACACAAACACGAGTTTGCACACTATCAATTTAAGCTTCGATTATTATGGCGGCGAGCATATCGTTTATAAGTACATAGGCGACTACAATAAAAATTATATTGAAGATGTTGAATTCACGAATGCAACTGTGCCAAATGAATATATGAATGGGACTGAGAAAGCGAATTTGGTAGAACATATAAAAGTCGTCAATGGGGTGGTGAAGGACGTTGTAACAATAGACTGGAAGTTCGTAAGCCTGGATGATCCACGAGTCGAAGTTATAAATGAAGTTTATAGTGCTGTCGCACGTCACCAAGAAGAAATCGCCGAAGCCAAACAAGCCGCCCAACAGACTCCCCATCTTGATAGTAATATTTCACAATAAGTCAACGACACGTTCGAGAGCACGGGCATTCACTAGTACTTACACTCACAAACTTAAAAGTATAGAAAAAAAATCCACTTGATTAATTTAAAATAGATGAAGTCTTCTACAGTCCAATTTGCTTTTTGGTTTTTGATGATTAATACTTAATATTGCATCCTTGTCACTGTTTGGTTTGTCAGCAAGCGAGATCGTTGCTGAAAAAACTTCTTTTTTTGTTGTATTTCTAGCCCAGCTATTCAAAGCAAACTGTCTTAATTTTCTAAAGTGACATTTATAATTTTTAACGAATTATATTTTTTAAACATACCTAATTATTTATAGACCAATTTGTCTATTATTTGATAAATAATGAAATAAGTTTCGTATATATTACTGAAAATCACGGAGTTTTAGAATTAAATAGAAAGTCCGTAAAACTATCAATATTATTATAAAAATTGGGATATTATGCAAATATATTATAAAATATTCTTTGTATTAATAAGCATGATTTTATTGTCGTTAAGTTCACTTGCAGCACCTCAGACTGTGAAATTTGCTGCACAGCCTTATTATATTGATTCCCAGCATAATTTATGGCTCAAAGTCAACATGAACGGTAGCACACAACATTTCAATGTGTACAATAAACCTGGCTATTCCCCCAGTGGAGATGCAGTCATGTGGGCATACGATAACTTCAGCTCCGGCAACTTAAATACATCAAAGTGGACAGCTTATAAAGAAGGAAGCAATAATTCCACAGTAGAAGTACAGAATGGGCATTTGGTGTTGTCAGGTTCTGGAAACACATCTTCTGCGAATGTTGTTCTGAATAAGCCATTCACTAACGGCATTGAATTGGCAGTCAATGAAACACTAACTTGGGGCACTCATAACCCAGGCACATTCTCTGACGTTTCTTTTGGTTCCGGTGCAGTCGTAGGTGGGATTAGGGGAACAGATTGGTGGCATACACATTTCAAAGCTGGTGGTGGCTCATTCCAAAGTCAAGGAATAGACAAAGCAATTATTTGGGTAAACTCAAACAGTTCGGATATTCAGATGCCAACCCCTGGGATCAGGCTTAATGATTTCGTCGAAGATAATGTTTCACATACAGTGGCATACAGTTATGATTCTTCTGGTAATGCAAATATGTACATGCTAAATGTAACTCAAAATCGTCTACCGTTATCAATACCTGACCCATATGGATATAATCAGTTCAATCATCCATCTATCTATTTCAATGAAACTGGCGTGTTTGGTCATAAATGGTGGATGTTTATTACACCATACGCATACTCCCGAGGTGAGCTTGAAAATGCATGTTTGTACTATTCTGATGATGGACTAGTTTGGCATGTACCACCAGGAGTGAAAAATCCTATTGGAACACCAATAGAATCTGAGTATGAAGCAAATGTCTATGGCCTTGATCCTTATGGTTCTGATCCATATGGTTCTGATTCACGTGGTTGTGATCCATATGGTTCTGATCCATATGGTTCTGATTCGCATATAATATACAATCCTAATACTGGGGAATTCATGTGCTACTATGTCATAGGGGATGTCGTTGGTAATGAAATCGTAGAAGATCCGAAGGTTAAGACGTATAATGGTATTACTGTTTCACCAGAAATAAATGTCAATGGTCATGGTGTATCACCAGCTGTATTGTATGATGAAGCTACGAGAACATTTTACATGTGGATTGTTGATATCGATCTTGTCCCGCATGTAATAAACAGATACACGTCCACTGATGGGATTCATTTTAGTAATAAGCAAGCAGTGGGTCAATCAAGTCAATATCACCCCTGGCATATGAATGTAATGAAGTATCCAGGAAAATCGACAATTTATGTATTACTTACAATGTATAGTAACAACGGATTCACCCACGATCTACATATTGCAACTGCAAATAATTACACCGGTAATTTTACAGTTCAAAACACATCACTTCTAAAACTCAAGGATTCATCATGTCCAACGCATACGGATACTCTGTTATATCGTAGTGCAGGTGTATTTAGTGATGATGGAAAGCTCTTGAAACTTTGGATTCCTGCGCAAGATAATAAGGGAGTTTGGACTGTTTTTTACACGCAAGCAACTAAAAAGAATGGTGTCTGGACAGTTGGAAATTTCACAACTCTGCGTGCACCGCTTATGACAACCAAAAACACACAATATCTCTACACACCAAAACAATGGATGCTATCACAAGGCGATTCTCCAAAAAGTCATGGAGTCAAAAGAGTAATCAATGAAGTTTGGGGGTATAAAATAGGGCACACACCAGAAATAAATGTAAAAAATATGGGAACGTACACTCAAATTGAGGTTAAGCCAACCGATTTACAAAACGTGTCTGATTACCAGGTAATGATCCCTGCCAGTATGCTTGACATATCATCACAGAGCGAGTCTCTAGACGTTGAGCGTGCATAAGTCCATAAAAAAAGTGTTGTAGATAAGTCAGCTTGTAAATCCCAATGAGAGTGATATCAGTAGGATTTACGAAGCTGTTCCTTGTTAGACTATATCAAAGGCGGTTAAGAATTTCCCAAATATGTATTTTCAACAACTATATAGATTGCTGACTAATTAAAGCGTGAAAATGAGACCACATTTAGTATTGAACTTGCAAACAGAAAAGTGAATAAGGCAAAAAAGAAATCGGAGGGATAGAACTTGATGCAATCATTTATAGTAGAACATTACCTCAACAAGAAAGTAGATGTCTACTGTGGCGGATCAGATGTTTTCAGGGGAATTATTGAAGCTTGTGCCGATAATGTTCTTACTCTCAATGACGACGGAAAATTTACCCATGTAGCCATCGATAAAATAATCGCCTTATGGGCTCAATGAGCTCATAAATTATATGAGAATTTCAGTAAACCTCTTACTTTCACGAGTAATTTGGATACCATTTATAAGTATATGACGAAATTAAGGAGTTTATCGAAATCCTCTATAACTCTAAATTTACAGATCTTACTGATTAATACAATTATTTATTATAAAAAACGTATTGTAACGGCACAACATATTTAGAAAAAGTGAGCAATGTCACAAATCAAAGAACACACTATAGAACTTTAAGTTGTATGGAGAAAAAAGAAGCTGAAGCCCATTTTTACATTGCAAAATGTATGCTTTTGTAAAATTATGATTATACGCTACAGGTTGAGAATTTCAGGGCTGTCCTTTGTCTCCGCAAGCCACTGATAGCTATCTTCCCTGTTGAACACTCCAACAGTGAACTCTATTCCGCTTTTTCCCACATATTCCCGGATTCTTTTCAGGGCATGGTCTACCATGCCACCAGCTGTAAGGATCAGACAACGCTTTCCACAAAGAGCCATTAGTATCGATTTGTCTATAACGCCTAATGTGACATCCAGGCGAACTCCATCTTGATCTGCAAGATTTTTACTTTTTTTGTCCATTGCCCCTACAAAAATCATTTCCCCCTCTTTCAAAATTTGTCGTATCTCTTCCAGAGAGTAATTGTCAGTATCGTAAACCAAAACTCCTCCGGCTTTAATTCCTTTACGCTTTAATTCAACAATGGCTCTTCTATCTGGATGGATATAGAGAACTGTAGCGTTAATGGTCTCGTAAGGAGACTGAGTCGCATATTCGCCATACATGACTCCAAGATTCAGACTATCTCCTTCTTTGATTCTTGGAGGTACATTGACCCACATAAGGTCCAGGGGTTTTAGGGTACTTACTATTTCGGGTATAGTTTTTGGGGAGTTTTTGCCATATGCAAGCCCTCTCCTTTCGATTTCGTGATAAATTTCAAGGGTAGTTGGCTGGCGGAGGCCTGTTTTTTTAAGAAGGTCCTGCTCTTTGAAGACCTGTGCAGGTGTTCCCTGGCCTATAAGTTTGCTGTTTGACATAATGTACACATAGTCAGACAAGCGGTACGCCAGATCCACATTATGAGTGGAGATTATGATAGTGGTTCCGAATTGGTTAAATTCGTTAAGCAAATCCATTATTTCATCCGCACCAATTGGATCAAGATTCGAGAGGGGTTCATCAAAGATGATTATTTCGGGTTCCATTGCCATAATCCCAGCAAGTGCAACCCTTTTTTTCTGGCCTCCGCTGAGATGATGGGGAGGCTTGGCCTTCAAGTGAGAGAGCCCAACTTGCTCAAGGGAATGCTGTACGCAGACATCGACTCTTTCTTTTGAATAACCCAGGTTTGCAGGCCCAAAAGCTATATCCTGGTACACAGTAGGAGCAAAGATCTGGTCATCAGAATTTTGAAAAACTATTCCTATGGATTTTCGGATTTCTCTGAGGGACTTAGAATCGTATTTTAATTGAAATCCATGAAAACGCACTTCACCTTCATTAAGTTTCAAGGTCCCATTCAGAAGTAGAAAAAGTGTGGATTTTCCTGAACCATTTTGCCCTACAAAGGCGACCTTTTTTCCTTTTTTGATTTCAATATTCAAATCTTGGCAAGCTACAGTCCCATCCGGATAGGTGTATTTAAGGCTCCGAGTCTCAAGAATGATCATAACCTGTTACCTCAAACAATGGATATATTTTTTGTAAAATAAAAGAGCAAAAGAGTCGAAATGAAATAAGCAGAGGTTAAAAGCAATTCTACCGTCTTTATAGGCTTATGAACTTCGAAAACAGTTATTTTTCCGTTATAACATCTGGAATTCATGGCAAGGAAGAGTTTATCTCCCTGTTCCAACGATCTTATAAAAAGTGTACTTGTAAGCATGCCAATGGATTTGATAGAACGCTTGAAATTCGAGTATCCTAATCTTATTGTCTGGGCGTACATTATGGAAAGAGCAATTTCGAGAAAAACGAAGATATAACGATAAATTAACATGGTAAGCTCAATCAGAGACTCTGGTAGTCTGGAGGCTTTGAAAACAGCAAAGAGTTCGATCATAGGTGTTGTCAGTGCAAGGAAGTAAAGGCAACAAATTCCACTTATAGATCGTGACAGGACAAGAAGTGCAAGCTCAAGTCCAAACAGGTGCCACTGCTAGCACTATCAGCTGCATTCTCATGTGTGATAATGATGTTCAATATACCTGTTCCAGGTGGCGCTCAGGCCATGCCATAGGCGGTGGAATTATTGCCATAGTCAGAGGCCCATGGGCATCACTTATAGCTATTTCTGTAACTTTGGTATTGCAAGCACTGATTTTTGGTGATGGAGGAATAACAGCCATAGCCACTAACTGCTTTAATATGGGATTGGTAGTATCCTTTGTCGCTTACTATACTTATAAGTTGATTAGTGGGAATTCAGTGATTACATCCTATACAAGAATTATTGCTGCAGCCATTGCTGGCTGGCTTTCTCTGACCGTGGCATCGTTATGTGCGGGCTTTGAATTGGGGATACAGCCAATTTTGGAACACACGGCTGAAGGAGTCCCACTTTATATGCCATATACCTTGAGTGTAACTGTTCCTGCCATGGTACTTGAACACGCTTTGGCATTCAGCATTCTTGAAGCAGTGATTACCGCAATTATTTTTGCCTATATCCAGAGAACAGATACATCTGTATTTTACGGAGAGAAATCTGAAGCAGAAATCAACAGAACCGAAATCACGAATGGAGTCATAATCTGAGGTGAGAATGTGGATGAGATGGCAAAAAATCTATCTATTGGTCTGATATTATTGATAATTTTTGCGCCTTTAGGTTTGCTTGCAGCATGCACTGCATATGGGGAATGGGCACCAGATGAGCTTAAGGATCGAATCGGGTTTTTGCCACATGGATTGGAAGAGCTCTCTGACCTATGGCATGCACCAATGCAGGATTATAACATCCCCAATGCCCCATCTTTTCATGATTCAAAGCTCATATAATCAGTAGGATATATTCTGTCTGCGTAATTGGTGTGATAGTTAGTAGTAGTCTTTTGTATTTAATTGGAACGAAGGCGACCAAACACTAAAAACATCTCGCGTTTTGGATCGATATGATCCCAATTTTGAATTTTTTTAGGATGGATGTGGGAATTTTTGGGTTCAAAGGTGCTCAATTATTTGATTTAGTGTCTGAATTTTGGAGCATGCACGAATATTGGATTTATCATAAGCAAGTAGGCTTGATATTGCACCAATTTGAAAAAGAGAAGATCGGAAGGACGGAGTGATAAAACCCTTCCATAACACTTGGTATTTTATTTTAGAAACCTGAAACTTCCGCTTGCCTGCATTTCTATATAAGGAGGAATTCCACAACCACAGGTTCGATGAATGAGTTCAGATTTTCTTATTTTTGTAGATCTTTTGGATAGACGTATAAATATATAACAACCTTATATTTAATAATTTTCTTTAATTTTTTCATATTTTATGCTATTAAGCCTAAAATTCATATTACCTATCTTTGTTAAGTCAACAATTATTTCAATTTACCTTAGTTTCTGAGTTATTATTCAGGTTATATTATAATCAATAAACTAAATATAATCTAATAAGTGTGTATATAGTTATAATATTCTCCAAATAGTTAATTATAATTATCTATCCACTTTGTTCCATTTATTTTTTTAGACAGACGAGTTTGAATCTTAATAATGTTTACTAGTGATTTACCGTTGGTAGTAAATGGAAAAACAACAACCGTTAAAAAATAATACAAAGTTAAAACAAGCTAGGAGTGATACAAATATGGAGAAACAAAAATATAATAGAATAAAAATAATTGGCATTCTGGTGTTAATCTTTGTAGTAGTGCCATTAATAACAGTGTCAGCAAGCGCAGCTTCTGGTTCTGGCGATCGTGGTTACGGTGGTCATGGTCATGGTGGTTATGGTCGCGGCGGCTATGGTGGCTGGAGAGATCCGTTTGGATATTACCCACCGGCTCCTTATGGCGATAGTGGGGATAGTGAGGTCATCTGCGGACCTTATGGATGTTACTGGAATGAGGCCACAGCATACCTTCCGAAGCTTGTCTTAGCCGAGGAAGCTTGGTGAAAAATAAATAGTTATTTCAGCAACGATTTCTGTATTTCTCAGTTTATGAGTGTAGTATTCGTAAATAAAATATTACGGGAAATTTTACGTTGAGAACATAGTTAGGTTTTACATTAAAACTTTTACATCAATGGAAAAAGAAAAGATAGAATATTTGTCAGCAAAACTATTGACTTTCCAATAATTATAATGAAGGACGAAATAACAAGTACTGCGGAAGACTCAAAAAGAAATAGGGCAATATGTATAACCTTATGAGATACCATTGTTGCCCTGGGAATTAGGTGATCAACCCTTTTAACTTCTGCATGGAGAATACATCTATCAACATGAAATTAGCAACAATAATAAATTATTTGTGTAGTTAGTGAAATAATCAATCCGATACTTTAAAACTTATTTTTCCCTAACTGTTAACTCAGTATGCTAACAGACTGAGTAATCCCTGTTTTTTTATTGGGAAGAAAAAGATACAGAATCAATCACACTTTACAGAACTTTCTGTACACCACAACTACTATATTATTATTTTTTTTCTCATTTTTCTATTTACGATGGTTGTCTAAGCTAATTAGTTCCAAGTGTTCCATGAGCTCCAGATGTTCGAGGGGTCCCATAAGCTCCAAGAGTAAGAGATCAACAATTTTCATATTTAGACATACGGATAGCTGGATGTTGGGAAGTGGGGTAAATCCATACACCGTTCAAAGATCCGCATTCTAAATTTGTGTCTATAAATAGACACACATGCAATTTTTTAATTAATCTATCATATTACTTATTAAAAGATTTAAAATTGATAGAAAAACTCTTCGATAATCGTACTATATCAAGTTTTTAAATCTGGATCAACACTTTAAAACTTTTGATAATACTTTTTAGAAGCAAACTAAAGTAAATTTTTGCTTATGCTTTTGAGAACTCCATCGTTCCATCTAATATAGGAGTATGCCAATATTCACCTATTTTCCAAGTAAATAAAAAAAAATTAGTACGAAAGCATAGCAAAATTTAATCAGTTTCTTTGCGATCTTATCGGCAAAAACAGAAATCTTTTTTACTGTCGGACACTTGTCAACAGTATGCCTGAAGATAAAATTCGTGTAAGTGCTAGAATAACGAAGGAGTTATATGACATTTGTCTGCAGCGATATGACAATATAACAAATGCTATAAATGCTGGTTTGGAGTTATTGCGCGCTCAAGGCGAAGACGAAAAGAAGAATTAGGAAGACGAAAGTCAACAAAACGAAGACATCTGTAGACATGGTGAAGACAAACGTCATACAGGTGAAGACAGCAGCGAGGAAGGCGAAATACTTGAGTTAAAAGCTAGAGTAGAAGAGAAAGAAAGACACATAGAAAGCTTAAAGAGTGAGTTAGATAATCTTAGATCAGTGCATAATAATTACATTCTCCAGATGCAGACCTTGATTAATCAGAAAGTTATAGAAGCACCGGGAGCAAAAAAACCCTGGTGGAGATTCTGGTAACTCCGGTTACAATTATACAAACGGATAAAAATGAGTAGTGAAATATTTCCTATTAAAAATAAATCAAGTTAGGGTGAAAAATCTCAACTAGTTAATAACTCATTAATTTCTTCAACCAAATTTTTTTGTCTATGAAATGCATAATTTGTGTAATTTTCTTACTTGAACGATCAATTTGGTGGCTTAATATAAATATAGAAAAAATATAGAAAAAATTTATTTTATTTTATTCTATTACCTTAGGTGACCTGACTGACTTTAGATGCAAAAAGGTGATCTTTGTGAGCTGCAGACGAAGGGGAATATCTACAGCCAGATCAAACATCTCATTTAATATACGGGGAAATTTATTAACCATAATTAAATTTAATTTAATATATACTATTATGAATATTATCTACTAACCTAAACTAATCAGGATTAACATTAAGTGATCATGGTTGCATGAATTATAATATCATAAGTCTTTCCATACAGTCCACAAACGACTTAATCTCAGGCCCTACAACAGGCTGATAATTCACTTTATGTAGTATAACCCTAAACTACTATAGAAAATGCATTAGAGAATCCCACAATCGATCTTCTTTGCTTTATTAATTAGCATAGGTGGCCAGGTGGATTTAAAATATCAAAAAAGTTGATCTTATGAGCTGCGGGGGAAATACCTACAGCCCAATGGAAAGTCTACTAGAAGGTGGGGAAACCTACAAATTATAACTAAGTTTGATTTATGATATATTTTTTGGATATAGTCTAAATAGCACTAAGTCAAACTTATTAATATTAAATTGTTATTCGATTTTAAAACTTTTTATAGGCAAGTAATTTTTATTAAAAAACAAATTTTTGAATAATTAATTTAAAAACTAAGTAAGTAATCTATACACTATAGTGTAAAGTGAATTACATATGGAAGTTAATTCTTATGGGAGTTGATACAATGATTAAAAGTCATGCTCTAATACAGATAGGTTCACTAGAGCATTCAAAAGCAGCTGATGATTATGTAACAAATTTAATTAATGTATTAATACCTGACGCACAAGTCGGAAAATTGATGAAGGCTAAGAGCTGGGAAATGTCAAACATTGATCTTAAAACAACAACTGGGGAAGTATTTTCTAGCATCACAAATAGTCGTTTGATAATGATCACATATTTTGATTCCAAAAATCAGGCTGAGAAAGGATTGATAACATATATTGTAAATTTTACTTCTAAATTTAATTATGGATTATATCATCCAGCTGAAAATAGTGATCTCAATTTCTTGACAATAGAATTATTAGATCTTAATGGTCATCCCATATACTCTGAACAGCTTAATCCATATTGCATGATATCTTGTGCAGATTATAATAGTCGTAAGATCTTCAGTGCTGATTATCCACCAAACTTATTTGATAATGTAAATCAACCGTTAGTAAATTATTCTGAAATTGCTTTACAAAAATGCTAATCTCCAACGGCTAAACTTTATGGAGCTAATTTTAAAGAAACTTATCTTAAGATGCTGATCTTAGATATCAAAAAGTTGATCTTGTGAGCTGCAGGTGGTCCAAACCTGCAGTCCATAGAAGGTACATCCAAAGGTTCCAGAAAACCTTTAAAATATAACTAGAATTTATTTGATATATATTTTTTGCATATATTCTAAATAGTACTATCTTAAACTAAATCGTACTTCAATTAAGTAATCCTGATCCTGTGAATTATAATATCGGGAAGTCTTTTCCCGCTAGTAACTAAATGACTAAAGCTCTGCCCCTACAACAGACTTATAATTCGTCCAAGATGACTCCTTACCTGCTCAAGAAAATGCTGCAGATTGCCCCATAATCGATCATGTTTTGTTCTATATTTATCATAAGTCATGATTTATCAGGTTTTTCTATTATTCAAACTTAATTTATATCATTTTAATGTAATAAAAATATATGAAAAAATTTTAAAGGTGGTTACCGTGCTGTGGGATTAATATCATGGGGATTGGTTTTGCCGAAAAATTACTTAATCTAGGACCACTGGTGCGACTTTTGTCAGAAGTCTAATGTTACATTACCATAGTCAAAAAAACGTCTTAAAACGGCTGAGAATGGCTTAGATTTGATTTGGTAGATATAAACCCCGCTTCTATACAAAACAAAAAGAACTTAATATTAAATACAAGACTAGCTAATATTAATTGTAAAGTAAAAACGGTGAATCTATGGCACGTCCAACAAAACTTACTCCGGAAGTACAACAGAGAATCGGTGACAATATTGCTTTGGGACTCACATATTCTTTGGCTGCCGAAGCTGCTGGAATCACGCATAAAACATTCAATATTTATATGAACAGGGGCAAGACAGAGAAATCTGGTAAATATTTTGAGTTTTATAAATTTATCCAAAAATGTAATGCTGATGCCGCAAAAGTTCTTTTGGAACGCATAAATTTAGCAGCAAAAGCTGGAGACACTCAGATATGTCTTTGGATACTCGAACGCCGTTTTAGTGACGATTTTGGCAGGCGGGTTTATAGGAAAACTAATGTGGCATCTGAGAATCAAAATGTAAATGTGAACACAGCAATCAATGATTCAGATGGCATTCGGACACAAATTCTAGAAAAGTTTAATTTGGGTGAAGAAAACCGAGAGCCTTCAACTATTTAATATTTTTACTTGAATTGAACTTATTTTTAATAGGATGTTATTTCCCGCTTATTTTTGGTTTAAGTATAATTGTAGTTGAACTTACCAAAATCGCCACCAAGGCTTTTTAGCTCCAGGGGCTTCTATAGCCTTTTGATTGATCAAAGTCTGTATATGTACGGACTGAGCTTGCATATTTTCTGTAAGTTTTTCTATCTGACTATCCTTAGTTTCAAGTTGTGAGTCCTTGACTTTTAATTGCTCTTTCAAATCATTAGCCTGAGCCTTTAGGTTTTCAATTTGGCTCCCTAGACTCTCTATGAGCTCTTCCTTGTTCTTTAATTGCTCAGGTTTTATATTTGCTTTAAGCTGTTCCTTAAGGTCTTCTATTACGTCGTTCAGATGCTTTATCTCTTCATCTTTTAAGCTGTGTTCTTCTATTCTATTCAAAACTGTTTCAAGACCTTTTATAACAGCATCAGTTATTTTGTAATTTGATTTTAACAACTTTTCATGTAGTTCATCTGGAATATAAGCTTCTATTTTTTTCTTACCTTCTCTCATTAATTTAAATAAGACACCAGTATTATATGAAGCTTTAGATATAAAAGTAAGTACAAATAAATGTCATGATTCATTCATGATATTAGCAGGACAAATAGCATAATAATGTCATGATATTTTCATGACATCACTAAATGCTAGTATTTTAAATATATAATGATTTATCCATGACAATATCAGGACATGTATCAAGACAATGTCAGGATATCATCTAAACCATTTTAACTATTTAACTATAGAAAAGATTGTCAGAAACTTGATAATATATTTGAACTAGTAAATGAGTATAAAAGCTAGCGCCAGAATTTGCATTAACATCTATTGTAAAACCCTTACTGGCGCTACTTTTACATTAGTGTGGATTGGACCAACATTTGTAGCTTCATTGATAGATATAAATATGGTAATTTTACCCTGGTTAGTTGATACAGAACTAAATGGTTGCGATAAAGGGAAGAGATTATGGCTTTAAGAAAAGGGTTCTGGTGCGAAAAATTTGGCTTTGTTGCAAAATCAATGAAAAACTTCACAATTAGGGAGTTTTAATCAATGTCACCAAGGGAAAAATGGTATACAAAGGTAAGAACTATAGTATCAAACTGTGGAAATATTATTTTTGCACCACAACCTTTGATGGAGCTTTAAAGACAAATATCAAGGTTAATCTAATTAATTCCTTATAGCCAACATAAGGTAGGCTTTAATGCTACTAGGTCCGAGTTCAGTATCGAAAGTTGAGTCTTTTATATAAATAATGTTAAACAATGATTTGAAAGTACGCTCTATTTCAGGTTTTGAAATCCGCCTGGGTCCATAGTCTCCGGGCTCTTTATCCGAGAAACAGAGCATGAAATATTTGCCGCCTGGTTTTAGCACCCTACGGACTTGCTGTGTAAAAACTGGCCTTTCCTCGTCCGTCATCGCATTAAACAAACCCGAATCTATAACGAAATCAAATTCAGCCTCCATGAAAAGTCGGTCCATCTGTAAAACATTTCCGACTACAAAATTTACCTTAACATGATGTTTTATAGCTTTTGCTTTTGCGTCAGTGATAGCATCTTCAACAATGTCTATACCTGTAACATCACACCCATTTATGGCTAACATTATTGCATTATCACCACGGCCACATCCGATATCCAGAGCTCTTCCGAGCGTGATTTCTCCATCTTTTATAAGAGCTTCGAAAACTGACTGGGGATGACCGATATCCCATGGTGGTGTACCCTTGTATGCTTCATTCCAATTCAAGTTAATCTTCTCACGGCTAAAAATTCAGTTACCAGTTCGATTACGGATAAATAATCTACTAATTGATCATTGTATGCTTTTAGCTTTCCCTGAATAAATTATCTGATCAACTATAGCACAGTTTTCCCAAAATAAAAGAATTTATATCATTTTCTGAGTTTTTAATCCATTGAAGAATGTATACCGAAAATTTCATAAAAACTACTGTTTTCAATTTTTTGCTACCATTACAAAATGAGATTTCATGGCTACGTAGATACAGAGATTTTGCTATAAAAATGGTTCCGTTGCAAAAATAATTTTACTGCCTTTTTAGGCTATAATTATTGCTTTTTGTATCATTATTGACCTATTTCTGGCATATAAACATCCCAGTTGTGATGTTGTTCATCGATTTTGTAAAATAGCCAGATTTTTTGCAACGGAACCATATATAGATACATGTGATTAGTGGTAAATATATAAAATAAATTGTGTATTATTGAATAAAATGTCTATTTCCGTTCTGAACTTTAGTTTGACTTGATGTAACTGGTTACTATCTGGTTACGGTTGCAAATTAAAAATAATAATAGAATTGATTTGATACTTGTATCTAAAATAATTAAGCTTTGTGACATAGTACTATATCGGTCACTAATAGGTTCTTGTTAGGGTTCTCATCCGATGATCAAGGAATTTATGCTAACTCTCACAAAGTTGATACTAGAGTCGCTAAAATGATTTATGTGGGCTTTGTGGGAGAAGGGATTTTGGAGCGCATGTTTAGTAGATTATGTAGTAACTGTTGTTTATCGTAGCAGAGATCGTGATAGAGACCATTATATAAACCATAACGTTTTCAGTGGATTTGTCGGCTGTGATGATTTATTTATGGTTTTTAGCGAATTAAGGAATTCTTATGCTAATTAACTGATTTAATTCGGTATTAGCTGGCATTTTTACTGACTAAATCGAATTAATTTTGGGATTTATCCGTCAATTTATGCCTAAAATTGGCATTTATTCAAGAAGTAATTTTAACGAAAAATGGTAAATGAGTACTGTTTTTAATATGCATTTTTTCACAGTACTTCCAAAAAATACAATAATTTATCGTTATTAACATTTGTTTATATAATCATAAGTAATGTTATCGTATAGGCCACCTGAGATATACTCTTTTTTTCCGAAATTGGAATCCCTACTAAGTCCGCCGCTTGTGGAGATTTCTCCATTTCTGCAATCTTTGGTGTCCATTGTTGTAGCTGTCACTGATAGTAAGAAAGCAACTACCAGTAGAATAGCGGATATGAATATACAAATTTTTTTATTGTCTTTTTAATTTGTATATTCATATTTACTGCACATTTACTGATTTTGAAAAATTCCGATTGTATTAATGGATTACAAATAGAAGTTTGCCTAAGTAATAGGCTACGGATAGGCTCAAGGTAGGTTTTCTTCTCTAGGTAAAGAATGATATGATGACTTCACAAGTAATAAAAATAATAAATAATATATATTTGTTTTTTGATTGTAAAAATTTTTATGCAGGTTTATTTTTCGTTTAGAAGCAAATTTTCATAGAATTAATTTATAATAACTATAAAGATAATTGTGTATTGTAGTGTAGACACCAGTAGACACCACAACTCAAAAGGATTGGGAAATAACCGGTAGGTATGTGGATAAAGAATTACTTGGAAGATGCTTGTCTGATTTCGAGTTAAATATACCTGGAACGATATTTATTCGAAGTAACTATTTCTGAGTCTGTAGTAAAGATAACTCTTCCAAGCTTTTATACAATCTTTTTTAATGCTTTGGTGGTAATGTTACAGATTTAAACCAAAAGTCTTGTATGAATTACTGTCATGAATTCGTTAAAGTCAAGGGGTTTAACTACATAGGCATTAGCATGCAGATCATAAGCTGTGATCATGTCCTTTTCAGCGCTGGAAGTAGTTAGAATGATTACGGGTATGCTTTTAAGATTATTATTCTCTTTTATTTCTCTAAGAACTTCACTTCCGTCCTTTTTTGGTAAATTCCAATCCAAAAGAATTATATCTGGAATTTGGGAACCTAAAAACTGATCCTTACCACATAAAAACCGGATTGCTTCTTCTCCATCTTCGGCAATATGAAGATTGGTTCTAACTTTTGCATCAATGAAAAATTCTGTTATTAATCCAATGTCTCCCTTATTGTCTTCAACTAACAAAGTTTCCAAAGGCTTATCTAATATTTTCATTTTTAAAACCTTCATAAACAGAACTAAAAGAGTTTATTGAACAGGCGGTCTGAATTTTGGATCATTACTTATTATAAACTTTTTATTTGATATACTTAAATATTTCTATTTTTATCTTTGTAAAATTATTTAGAAAATTTCAATAAATACTTAAACACAAGATCTCAAAAAAGTCGAACCAAAATGGGAATTAATAAACAACGGAAATTGATTGTGATTAAGTTCCAAATCTAGTGATAGACATATAATTAAAAATAATCGAATTGTGAATCATACGTATACATTTATATCATGTTGATCAAAGCAAAATTGGAGAATCATGATTATAGAAGGGCTTGGAAATGAGTGTCTGCAAGTAATGAATATGAATTTGAGACATTCTGGCATTGATATTATTGGAGATGTGCCATGGGGAATACATTTCTGTCAGTTCTATCAAACCACGGAGGATTTGGTAGATACACTTGTTCCTTATTTCAAAGCAGGACTAGAAAACAATGAATTTTGCATGTGGGTCACGTCACAACCGTTGGAAGTAGAAGCGGCAAAAGAAGCACTTAAAAAGGCGGTTCCTGATATAGATGTTTATTTAGATAAAGGACAACTTGAAATTATTTCTTACTCCCACTGGTATGTAAAAGATGGTGCTTTCGATTCAGATAGAGTATTGAATGGGTGGGTTGAAAAACTCAACAAGGCTCTGTCTAATGGCTATGATGGTTTAAGGTTGACTGGCAATACTTTTTGGTTAAAAAAAGAAGATTGGAACGATTTTGTTGATTATGAGAAAAAGGTGGACAGAGTCATCGGCAACTACCATATGATAGCTCTCTGCACTTATAATCTAAACAGGTGCAACGCCACTGATATCATCGATGTAGTTGTCAATCACCAATTTGCTTTGATCAAAAAGAAAGGAAAATGGGAACAGATAGAAAGCTCCAAGCGTAAAGAAGCAGAAAAAGCGGCAATTCAAGCTACAAAAAATTGGAAGTATGCCTTTGATGCTGTGCCGGACCTGATAGCACTAATTGATACCGAATTTCGGGTTATCCACATAAATAGAGCTATGGCGGCAAGATTGAAAGTAACACCGGAAGAGTGTATTGGGTTAACTTGTTATCGTGTTATCCATGGGACTGATGAGCCCCCTTCTTTTTGTCCGCATAGGCAGCTGCTAGCGGATGGATATGAGCACACTATGGAAATTCATGAGGACAGCTTGGGTGGTGATTTCATAGTTAGTGTCTCGCCGCTATATGATTCTGAAGAAAATCTTGTCGGATGTGTTCATGTTGCCCGTGATATCAATAAACGCAAGCAGGCCGAGCAGGAACATGAGAAGACAGTAGAATTATTACGACTCATTAACAAGAGCATTGGTACAGTAGACCTGGTTCATTCTGCCATTAATTTCTTTCGTGAGCGCTCCGGCTTCGAAGCCGTAGGTATCCGGCTCAAGGATGGTGATGACTATCCATACTTTGAGACGAGCGGTTTCTCTAATGAGTTCGTGAGACTGGAGAACAGTTTATGCGTGAAGGACACCGCTGGTCAGATCATCTGCGATAGTGATGGCTATCCCATCCACGAATGTATGTGTGGCAATGTTATCTGTGGAAGGTTCGATCCATCTAAGCCATTTTTCACGACACGGGGAAGTTTCTGTACCAGCTGCACAACTGAGCTGCTGGCCACAACGACTGATGCCGATCGCCAGGCCCGCACGCGTAACAGATGTAATGGTGAAGGCTATGAATCTGTTGCTCTGATAGCTCTGCGAGTGGGTGAGGAAAGGCTAGGTCTTCTCCAGTTGAACGATAGACGTAAAGGGAGATTTTCCCCTGAAACGATTTTGATGTGGGAACGGTTGACGGACTATCTGGCCGTGGCAATAGCCAAAGCACAAACTGAAGAATCTTTGCAGAAAGCACACGAGAATCTTCAGTTTCAATCCGAAGAGTTACAGGCCCAGTCTGAAGAAATCCAGTCACAAAATGAAGAGTTACGGGCCCAGTCTGAAGAAATTCAGGCACAAAATAAAGAGTTACAAGCTAAGTCAAAGGAACTTAATAAAGCATATGAAACTCTGCAGGAGAGCGAAGCACGGTTCCGTACTATGGCTAATGCGATCCCGCAATTAGCTTGGATAGCCCAACCAGATGGCTATATTTACTGGTATAACGAACGCTGGTACTCTTATACCGGTACAACACCTGAGCAGATGGAAGGGTGGGGTTGGCAGAGTGTTCACGACCCGGAAATGCTACCACAAGTACTGGAACAGTGGAAGGCTTCGCTTGCTATGGGGCAGGTGTTTGATATGGAGTTTCCTTTGCGCGGCGCTGATGGTACTTTCCGCCAGTTCCTAACGCGCGGTTTTCCCTTGAAAGATGCTGCAGGAAATGTCCTTCAGTGGTTTGGGACGAATACCGATGTCACAGAGCTAAAAAGAGCAGAGCAGGTGCTGTTAGAATACGAGGCACAGCGTAGGGTTGCAGCAGTCGTCACGTCTGAACGACAGCGGTTATTTGACGTGTTAGAGACGTTGCCTATAATGGTATGCCTATTGACACTTGATCATCATTATGCCTTCATCAACCGTAGCTTCCGTGAAAGGTTTGGAGAACATGGTAATCAGCACTGTTATGAACTTTGTTTTGGGTTCAACAAGCCCTGTGAGTTCTGCGAAGCGTACAAAATACTTGAAACTGGTCAGCCTCACTATTGGGAAGTTACCGTTCCTGATGGAAGCGTGATTGATGTTTATAATTTTCCATTTACCGATGTTGATGGTTCTCCAATGATCCTTGAGATGGATATCGATATCACCGAGAGAAGAAAGGCAGAAGAGAAAATTAGGAATTTAGCAAATATTGTGGAATCATCAGAAGATTCAATTTTAACTAAATCCCTCGATGGTATCATTATAAGCTGGAATAAAGGAGCAGAGAATATTTATGGTTATTCGGCTGAAGAAGTTCTGGGAAAAAACGTGTCGATACTTGAGCCGGTTGATCTTAAAGGAGAAACAAAACAGTTAATTGAAATGATCAAACAAGGAAAAACGATCAAGCATTACGAAACTTTACGATTAATGAAGGATGGTACTAAAATAGATGTTTCAATAACTCTTTCTCCAGTGTTTAGTATATCTGGAGAGCTTGTGGCTGTTTCTACTATTGCTAGAGATGTTACTGAACATAAAAGATCTGAAGAAAAAATAAGGCTGGCAAATCTTTATAATCGTAGTTTGATTGAAGCTAGTCTAGATCCTTTAGTTACCATTGGGTATGATGGCAAAATTACTGATGTAAATGAAGCTACAGAATATGTTACTGGTTATTCACGAGATGAACTGGTTGGTACAGACTTTATTAACTATTTCAGTGAGCCTGAGAAAGCCAAGAAGGGGTATCAAGAAGCATTCCTGGAAGGTTCAGTGTTTGATTATGAGCTTGAAATTCAGAACAAAAATGGGCACATAACTCCAGTTTTGTATAATGCTTCAGTTTATAAGGATGAATTTGGAAAAGTTATTGGTATTTTTGCAGCTGCACGTGATATTACTGAACGCAAACAAATGGAGAAAGAACTAGAGTCTATATCACTTCTGCCTAAGGAAAATCCAAATCCAGTGATACGTTTGAACCAAGGTCTTAAAATCAGCTTTATTAACACTGCTGCTCAAACAATGTTAACAGATTGGGGTTGTGCTACTAACCAAGAAGTTCCTATAAAAATCATAGAAGTAGCTGTTGCGGCTTTGAATGATGGCATCAGACGCGAATTTGAGTACAACTATACCAATAAAACATACCTTATAACTGTCGCTCCATTCCAACAAGCTGATTATGTAAGTGTTTATTTCAGTGACGTCACAGAGCTTAAGAAAACAGAAAATACATTGAAGCTAAAACTAGGAGAACTTGTTCGCTCAAATGAAGAATTAGAACAATTTGCTTACATTTCATCGCATGATTTGCAAGAACCCTTACGGATGATAACAAGTTATTTGCAGCTTTTACAAAAGAAGTATCAGGGTCATCTCGATGATAAAGCCGACAAATACATAAATTTCGCTGTTGACGGGGCTGCCCGTATGCAAAATCTGATAATTGACCTTTTAGAATACTCTAAAGTGAGTACAGGAGACGACAAACCTGAAAGTATAGATTGTGAGTTCATTTTGAATAAGGTATTATCCGATATAAAAACGGTTATTAAAGAAAATAATGCTACTATATCTCATGACCCTTTACCTGAAGTAATGGTAGATCCTACCCAGCTGGGTCAGGTATTTCAGAATCTGATGCTCAATGGAATAAAATTCCATGGTGAAGAGACACCCAAAATTCATATAGCTGCAGAGAAAAAAGCGAGTGAATGGGTCTTTTCAGTGAAAGACAACGGAATTGGAATTGATCCACAGTATTCAGAAAGAATTTTTGAAATATTTAAAAGATTAAATAGCAGGGACAGATATCCTGGAACAGGAATAGGGCTTGCAATTTGTAAGAAGATTATAGAAAGACATGGTGGACGTATATGGGTAGAATCCGAACTAGACAAAGGTTCAACTTTTTATTTCACGTTACCTATCAACCCTGCAGAACTTCAAAAATCAAATCTTAATACATAAAAAAATAATTCTAGCATTTAATTGGGATACAAAATACAATTGAAGAGCCGCTTGAAGAGTTAGTTGATCTTCACTTGTGAAGGATTTATATATATCCTGTAATACTCTGTCCGATTGGCGTGCTTTTTTTAATACAATCTTCTCCATACTGAATTATGCTTTCAATCGCATTTTTCAATAGGGAAGGATATATTTCACCTACTTGCTCCCACACAGGTTTTCCGTGGCAAAAAGCCTTAAAAGTGGGAGTGCTCTGAATTCCGTATCTTTCTGAAGTCCACGGATTTGTTACGATATTCATACGGGCAAAAAATGCCGAGTTATTGAATTCTTGTGCATACGTCATAAAATAAGATTCCATAGCCTTACAAAAAAGACATTCTGGGCTGTAAAACATTACAATAACTGGCTTTGAAGACTCTTCTACCATCTGTTCCCAGATCGTATCATCAATTTCAACCACATCGAATTCGTTCAATCATTTACCCCCATCTATTATAGAATAGAACGAATGGAACTTTAGGGTTGATAAAATAAGTATCTATTGCTTAAATTGTTACCTGTACTTAGAATCCTTGCCATAATAATTTGTATCGTAGCTCAACCACTTAATTCATTTTCAATATACTTTCAATATCATGCTAAAGACTGATTCAATATGATAGCTGCAATTTGACTTAGAGATATACAGCCATTGTAATAAAACCTATGTATTTTTCCCAAATTTGAGTATAAAATATCCTATAATTTCAGCTGTAATAGGTAAAATGCATAGATTTTGCCACAAAACTATGCATCTAATGGAACGAGATGCTATTTTTATTTACGAAGAAGAAGAAAACCATCAAAAATAAATGTAAAATGATAACTATTCAACCTGGTTAAAACAGTATCAATAGTCGACAACCAATAAAATTAACCAATCTAAGTTTGTTCGATTAATCTTATGAAAGACAACTGATGTTGTTTCTCAGACTGAATAATTATTCTATTTTTAAGACTAATTGTTTTTAGAATATTTAGTAGTAATAACCATAGCTGCCAGCATTACCATTATTGCCAGCAATACCATTCGATGCGCCTATCCCAGTACCAATGCCTCCTGCACCACCTAGTCCAGCGGCTCCGCCTGCTCCAACGATTGCAGGCCAATGTGCGTTTCCACCGTTTCCACCATTTCCGCCATTTCCGCCATTTCCGCCAATTGCGTTTGTTCCAGTAGCTGTTCCGCCTGTTCCACCGTTTCCGCCATTTCCGCCTGCTCCGCCAAATCCGCTGACGGTATCTGAACCTTTTCCACCATTTCCGCCATTTCCGCCATTTCCGCCGACGACGCCAGCCCCAGTGGCTGCTCCGCCTGTTCCGCCTGTTCCACCGATTCCGCCGTTTCCGCCAAATCCGCTGATGGAGTATCCGCCGTCTCCGCCGTTTCCACCGTTTCCGCCTGTTCCACCAGCTGCAAGACTATGGGTTCCTATACTACCTGTTACAGAGAGTGAACCACCAGCTCCGCCTGTTCCGCCTGTTCCGCCTGTTCCACCGAATCCATTAGTGGCTGCTCCACCTGCTCCACCGTTTCCGCCATTGCCACCTGTTCCGCCAACTGCAGAAGCACCTGCTCCTACACTGCCTGTTACAGAGAGTGAACCACCAGCTCCGCCTGTTCCACCGATTCCGCCGTTTCCACCAATTCCGCTGACAGATGCTCCACCATTTCCACCTGCTCCGCCTGTTCCGCCAGTTCCGCCAATTGCACCAGTATTGTCTGCTACATTACCTTTTACAGACCCTGCTCCGCCTGTTCCACCGGTTCCACCTTGTCCGCCCGTCCCACCGAATCCATTTGGAGCTATTCCTCCGTCTCCGCCTGTTCCGCCTTGTCCTCCCATTCCCCCTAATGTCGTAACGACACCGGCTGCTAAATTGCTTCCTTGTACAGAAAGTGAGCCACCTTTTCCACCAATTCCACCGATTCCGCCGTTTCCACCAATTGAATCAGTTCCTGTGATCGCACCGCCTGTTCCACCGGCTGTGCCGGTTGTACCAGCTCCACCGCTGTTGGCTTTGGCATTTGTGCCAGGGTTCCCAGGTTTACCATTTGCACCATTTCGGGCACTTACTGCTGTAGCTATTACGGACAGTATGCAAACAACTGCCATTATAATAACAGCAGTCTTTTTAATTCGACTTAATTTTTGTAACATATTTATGATCTCCATAACTATTATCCAAATTAAAAATTTCTTAATTTGTTCTCAATAAAACATCATTAGTTTATAATTATTATTTATTAGTCATTATTACATTTCAACAGTATTTATTATTTATCATAGTTTTTGGCTTAAAACCATTGAATTAGATCGCATAAATCTATAAGCAAATTCTAAATCAGTAAGTATCCTGCACTATACCCAGGAAAATATGACAACATTTAGTATTAAAAAATTATAACAGAAAGGCAAGTTGGACTTAAAAAAATGAATCTTGTTAACATTAAATTAATATGAGTTTCTCTAGACTCCTAAGCTTATGAGTTAGATAAACTAATGCAAAAACTGTTACTAAAAAGGTTAAAGTCTGGAATATACCGATGTTTTACATTAGAACTTCTACATCAATGGGAAAATAAGAAACAAAATATTTGTCAGTAAAACTATTTGCTTTCCATTCTTTGTAATGAAGGGAAAAATAATAAGCAC
>Ga0326728_10007708_pt1 | contig 27327 bp, 21 predicted proteins | sample MB3enrmetagenome_FD_207602 | JGI IMG/M metagenome (GOLD analysis project Ga0326728, IMG submission 207602) | Lab enriched peat soil microbial communities from McLean, Ithaca, NY, United States - MB31MN | ecosystem: Environmental > Terrestrial > Soil > Wetlands > Peat | place: USA: New York...
GCTACGACAAGGACAAGGACGATGGCGATTTGCTCAAAAGTGCTGAGCCCGAAGCGACCTAAGCCTAGTAGACCGTTCATTAATACTCCTTTTCTCAGACTACTAAAGGCGGTTTTCAGGCTAAAAAACCTACTCCCGCCTATTATACATACTTCTTTCTATTATGCTAGTCTTAAAACTGGTTGTCAATTGTTTAAAATGCTTACGCTTTTACGGCTGTATAGGGTGAAAGTGCAATAAAAATGGTTTGAGTTTTTCCTCTCCGGAAACGGCTGCAGTCCTGAGCAAAGCGAACGTAGAGAACACCGGGTGGGGAGAATTAGATTCCGTTTTAATGGTTATGTTGGCTTAAAACTTGATTATTGGTTCTTGATTGTTGATTATTTTCTACGGCGGCTTGTTTAGTGCGCTCTCATCGCCTGTTTTTTATGTTAGAATAGGATTCAAAGCCATCGACTGAAATAGAAGTGAGCGTAAATAGAATCAATATTTTTGGGTGAAACCGCCGTGGGTGATTTAACCGGGATTCAAAATCAAATCGCTGAGCTCAGGAAACAGCTCAATTACCACAATAACCGTTACTACGTGCTGGACAGCCCGGAAATCAGCGACGCCGAATACGACGCCCTGATGCAGCAACTCCGCAAGCTGGAAGAGCAGTATCCGCAATTGCTGACGCCGGATTCACCCTCACAGCGTATCGGGGGAACGCCGCTGGCTGCTTTAGGCGTGGTGGAACATCCGGTGCCAATGCTTTCGCTGGGTAACGCTTTTGTCACCGAAGATTTGTATGCCTGGCATACCCGCACCTTGAAGCTGCTGGGCGTGCTGCAGTTCGATATGGTCTGTGAGCACAAAATGGACGGCCTGGCGATCGCGCTGACTTATGAAAACGGAATCTTCGTCCGGGGGGCGACACGCGGCGATGGCTTCCGCGGCGAGGATATCACCCAGAACCTGAAGACCATCCACAGCATCCCCCTCTCCGTGGCTAAAGACGCGCCGCCCCACTTTGAAGTCCGCGGCGAGGTATATTTACCTAAAGCCGGGTTCCAGAAGCTGAATCAAGAGCGTGAAGATGAGGGTCTGCCGCTTTTCGCCAATCCCCGCAACGCCGCCGCCGGTTCCATCCGCCAGCTGGACCCGCGCATCACCGCTAAACGCAACCTGGATATTTACGTTTATTTACTCGGTTACGCCGAAGGCAAAATGATGCCGGCAACGCACTGGGAGACACTGGAATATTTCAAGGAGCTGGGGTTCCGGGTCAATCCCGCCAACCGGCGCGTCAAACATATCGAAGATGCCGAAACATACTATAGGGAATGGACGGAAAAACGCGATACCCTGCCCTACGAAGCCGACGGCATTGTCGTGAAGGTGGATTTGATGGCATATCACATGCGCTTGGGAGATGTGGGACGGGAGCCGCGCTGGGCTATCGCCTACAAATTCCCAGCCATCCAGGGCACGACTAAATTGAAAGAAATCGGCATCAGCGTCGGCCGGACCGGCACCCTGAACCCGTTTGCAATATTAGAACCGGTGCAAATCGGGGGCGTCACCATCGAACGCGCCACGCTGCACAACGAAGATGATACCCGCCGCAAGGATATCCGCGAAGGGGATTGGGTTTACATCCAGCGCGCCGGAGACGTGATTCCGGATGTGGTCGGACCGATTCTCAGCAAACGGACCGGCGACGAAAAAGAATTCAGCCTGCTGGAGAAGATTTACAGCGAGGAAAAAGGCCGCCCCGCCTGCCCGGTTTGCGGCGGCGAAGTGGTCAAGCCTGAAGGCGAGGTGATGTATTACTGCAGCAACGCCGCCTGCCCCGCCCAGGTGCAGGGCCGGATTGAATTGTTTGTTTCACGCGGCGCGATGGATATCCGCGGCGTCGGGAAAAAATTCATCGAGGTGCTGCTCAAAGAAGAGCTGGTCAAAGATGCCGCCGACCTTTACACCTTAAAGGATAAGAAAGACCAAATCGTCCAGCTGGAAAAGAAGGGTGAAAAAAGCGCGGATAATATCCTCATGGCCATTGAAAAAAGTAAAAAGGCCAGCCTCCTGCGGCTGCTGTTCGCGCTCGGCATCCGCCATGTCGGAGAAGAGACGGCAAACCTTTTGTCCGAACATTACAAAGACCTGGACGATTTGAGCAATGCCGGCCGGGAGAAATTAATGACCGTGCCCAGCATCGGGCCGAAAATCGCCGACAGCATCACCGCTTTCTTCCACGAAGAACGCAACCGCGTCATTCTGGAGAAATTACGCCGTGCCGGAGTCTGGCCCCAGCAGGAACTGGCGCAGCAGGGGCTGCCTTTGGCCGGGCAGGAATTCGTGATTACCGGCACCCTGCAGACGTTCTCCCGGGAAGAGGCGCACAGCCGCATTAAAGCCCTCGGCGGCACGGCTAAGGACAACGTCACGAAAAATACTGCTTACCTGGTGGTCGGGGAAGACCCCGGAGAAAATAAATTGATTCGCGCCCGGGCGCTGGGCACCACACAAATCAACGAGGAGAAATTACTTGCCATTCTGGGACAGAAAAACTGAAGTCAGATTAATCGTCGGACTGGGGAATCCGGGCGCCAAATACGCCGCCAGCCGGCACAACATCGGGTTTATGTGCGTCGACCGCTTTGCACAGGAAAACGGCCTGACCTTTACCCGCAGCAGCAGCCAGGCCAAAGTCGTCGAAGACCGGGTGGCCAGGCATGGCCTGGTGCTGGCCAAACCGCAGACTTTCATGAACAATAGCGGCGTCAGCATCAGCGGGCTGGTCCGCAAATTCAAGGTCAAGTTCGAAAACCTGATAGTGGTGCACGACGATTTGGACCTGCCTTTGGGCAGAATCCGCATCCGCTTGGGCGGCAGTTCCGGCGGGCACAACGGCATCAATTCCATCGTGCAGTATACCGGTAACCAGGAATTTATCCGGGTCCGGGTCGGCATCGGACGGCCCAACGGTGAGGAGAAAGAACATAACGGGGAAGACGCGGTCATTTCCCACGTGCTCGGCGATTTTACCCCGGAAGAACTGAAGATTATGCAGGAAGTGATTTCCTGTGTCACCGAAGCGCTGGGTTGTTTGCTGCAGGCTGGAATCACCGAAGCGATGAACAAATACAACAGCACCGATTTCCGGAAAAAGTGACAGTAATGAGGGACGAAGTGCTCCTGTCATCCCGGCGAAGGCCGGAACTTGGTGATGCAGACTGTTGAAATTTCCGATTTCCCTGTTAAGGAAGTGATACTTAAGTGAAAATTTTTGAAGGTCAATCCCTCTGTATCTCCTGTATCTCCCTTTCCCGAAAGGGAGAGTTTCCTGTAAAATAAATTACTTCATTAAGCGCCATAACTTTTTCAGCAATTTCTGATGGGAGAATAATAATCATTTGAACAGCGTCGCGGAATTTGTCTACCGGGTGGCCGCAAAAAACAACCGGCGCAGGTTGCTCTGGTCGATTGGCGGGGCGCTGTTCTGGTACGGCGCGGTGGCAATCATGATTTGGCTGGCGCCCATCGTTGACCGGGCGATTGGCATCAGGATGTCAATTCCGTTGGCCGTCAGGCTGCCGCTGGGCATTATTTTACTGCTGATTGGCGTCCCGATGGTTTGCTGGACGATTATCCGGTTTTTGCGCACCAAAGGTTCACCGATTCCCTTCAACCCGCCGCCGGCGCTGGTGGTGAATGGGCTGTACCGCGTCGTTCGCAACCCGATGCACCTCGGCTGGACCGTGCTGCTGGTCGGGGTTGCGCTGCTTATGCAGAGCTTTACGCTGCTGGTGATTTTTATTCCACCGTTTATCCTGGTACATATTATCTATTTGAAATTCGTGGAAGAGAAAGAACTGGAAAAGAAGTTCGGACAGGCGTATATTGATTACAAGAAAAAGGTGCCGATGTTTTTTCCGGGATTGATGGGGAAGTAAGATAATTTGTGACCTGGAGCTAAGGGTTACCAGATTCTTCGGGCCGTCAGGTATGGTAACCTCAGAATGACAATTTTAGGTGGCGAAAATGAACAAAGCCCCAAGCCCCGTGAACTACCAGGCAGTGGAATGGAAAGGGGATTTCGTCAAACTCCTCGACCAGACACTGCTGCCGGCGGAAGAAATTTACGAGGAAATCACCGATTACCACCAGATGATGACCGCCATTAAAGAGCTGAAAATCCGGGGCGCGCCGGCCATCGGGGTGGCGGGCGCTTACGGTATGGTCCTCGGCGCGATGCAATTGACCGCCCGGAGTAAAGCCGTCTTTCAGAAACAGCTGCATGAAGTTGCAATTGAACTTTCCGGCACCAGGCCGACAGCGCGCAACCTGTTCTGGGCCATCGACCGCATGGAAAACGTCGCCGCCAAGGGTAAAAACGTCGAGGATATCAAGGCGGCCTTATTGAAAGAAGCGAAAAAAATCCACGCCGAGGAAGCCGAAGCCACCTTCGACTTAAGTAAAAACGGCGCCGAGTTAATCAAAGACGGCGCAACGATATTGACCCACTGCAACACCGGCCCGCTGGCCACTACCGGTTACGGCACGGCTTTGGGTATCGTCATTTACGCGTTTAAGCAGGGCAAGACAGTCCAGGTTTACGCCGACGAAACCCGTCCGCTGTTGCAGGGCGCACGCCTCACCACCTGGGAACTGCGGAAAATCGGCATTCCGGTCACACTGATTACCGATTCGATGGCCGGGTATTTTCTGAAAAAAGGCAAGATTGACTGCGTGATCGTCGGCGCGGACAGAATTGCCGCTAATGGCGATACCGCCAACAAAATCGGGACTTATTCTGTCGCTGTTTTAGCGAAAGAAAATCATGTGCCGTTCTACGTCGCTGCCCCTACCAGCACTTTTGATTTGTCGTTGAGTTCGGGCAACCGCATCCCCATCGAACAGCGCAGCCAGCTGGAAGTAACCCACATCAGGGGTATCCCCATCGCCCCCCGCTACGTCAGTGCGGCTAATCCCGCCTTCGATGTCACACCGAATAAATACATCACCTCCATCATCACCGAAAAAGGGATAATCAGGAAGCCGATTACCAACCGCAAAATCAGCGATAAACAATTGAAGTTGATGTAGATAGATACCGAAAGCCCATTTTGAAATGTTTGACAATCCGCTATAATAGAGACGCAACAGAGGAGGTGGATGTTGGTAACCAAAGTGAATGAATTGACTGTAGACCAACTCAACGCTTTGATAAATGAGTTCATTGACGAAAATTAGAGCAAATGATTAACGACCCCGATACAGGATTAGAATTGAAAGAAGAAATAATTGAAAAGCTCAAGGCTCAAAAATTATCCAGGAATAAACGGACCACAATGGCTGAGGTCAATGCGGAATTCGGTATTAAGTTGAAATGAATTATCAGGCTGAATGGGAACAGGCAGCTCTGGACAATCTCAGGAAAATGGATGCATCCGTAGCCCAGCGAATTCTCGTAAAAATTAATTGGTTAATTGCGAACCTCGATAAAATTAACCCGTCTCATTAAAAGGCCCTTTAAAAAACTACTTCAAACATGTCATCGGTGATTACAGCGTAATTTTATTCAATTTCCCGTTCTAAAAGTATTATTGTCATTCATATAGTCGGGCATCGGAGCATTGTTTACAATTAAGATAAATAAAAACAGCCGCATTTTTGTTTTCCGGAACTTGAATCAGGAGGTTCTTCACATGCCAAACACACCCAAAGCTAAAATCGCCGTCATCGGGGGGACGGGACTGGAAGATATCGAGGGGTTAACCGATGTGCAGCAGGTCAATCTTGACACGCCTTTCGGCAAACCGTCGGACGCAATCACCATCGGCAAACTGGACGGCGTTGGCATCGCCTTTTTACCCCGGCATGGCCGCGGGCATTTCATTTCCCCCACTGAATTGCCGGTCCGCGCCAATATCTACGCGCTGAAATCACTGGGTGTGGAGCACATCATCGCCGTCTGCAGCTGCGGCAGCTTCAAACAGGAATACGCCCCGGGTCATTTGATGATTCCGGACCAGCTCATCGACCGCACTTATCACCGCGTGAATACTTACTTCACGGACGGCATCGTGGCGCACATCGGTTTTGCCGAACCTTTTTGCCGGGAATTGAGTCAGATTCTGATTTCATCCGCTAAAGAGGCCAAGGCCATCGTGCACGGTAAAGGGACTTATGTCTGCATGGAGGGCCCCGCTTTCTCCACGCGCGCCGAATCCAAACTCCACCGCAGCTGGGGCGCCGACGTAATCGGGATGACGGCGCTGCCGGAAGCGAAGCTGGCGCGGGAAGCGGAAATATGCTACGCTGTTATTGCCTGTGTGACGGATTACGACAGCTGGTGGGACCCGGGCAAGCCGGTAGATGTCGCGACGGTAATCAAGACCTTAAACGATAACATCGCGTTATCGAAGCAAATCATCAAACTGGCGGTGAAAAAGATACCGGAACATCCCGGCTGCAATTGCGCCCAGGCCCTGGACGGCGCGATTGTAACGGCGCCGGAGAAAATCCCAGCCGCAATGAAAAAGAAACTGGGGTTAATAATAAAAAAATATATAAAATAATAATCAAGTAACAAGATTCAAGAATAAATTGAATGTTGTTTGGATTTGATGCCAGGGTTTTGGGAAGGTCTCGCAAAATTAACGGGCATCATCATTGCGCAGGAAAAATCGCCGCGTCGCTTCGCTCCTCGCAATGACAATTGGGAGAAGAAGTGGATAATTGTCAATTCGGGTGTTTACCGACCATCATCGGCAGTGTGCCGCACAAAGACCCGGTTCGGGCTTGCGAACTGGTAGCCCATTATTTACGCGATATTCCGGCCTGGCCGCAATTGCCCAAACGCACTTTTCTGGAGAACATGTATGCCCAGTACAGCGAGGGCTTTCCGGGTATCGTGATTAAAGGCGAAAAAATTTACGTCGACCGGAAACAGGATTTAACCAAACAACTGGAAAGTTTTTATACCGACTACCTGGCAAACGACTTCTCCAAGTATACGCTCAGTCCGGAATATGCGGCCGGATTCCAGGCTTTTCCCGGCGCATTGCGGAAGCTGACGCCGCGCGCCGTTAAAGGGCACGTTACCGGACCCATCAGCTGGGGACTCACCGTGACCGATGAAACCGGCAAGGGCATTATTTACGACGAGACACTGGGGGATGTAGTACCCAAGTTCCTGCGCCTGAAAGCCAGCCGACAGGAACAGGTCTTAAGTAAAATCAACCGCAACCCAATCATTTTCGTGGATGAGCCGTACATGACCGCTTTCGGTTCGATTGCAATGCAGTTATCCCGCGAGCAGGTGATTACCGCGCTGGAAGAGACTTTTGCCGGCATCAGGGGCATCAAGGGGGTGCACTGCTGCGGCAATACCGATTGGTCGATTTTACTGCAAACTAGCACGAATATCGTCCACTTCGACGCCTATACATACCCGGATTCGCTGGTGATTTACACGAAAGAAGTAAAAAATTTCCTGGCTAACGGCAATTGCATCGGCTGGGGCGTCATCCCAACAGACGCGGAAGCGGTGAATAAAGAAAACGTCGCCAGCCTCAAAGACCGGCTGGAAGCGGCGATGGTGCCTTTTACCCGGAAAGGCATCCCGTTTAAGACGCTGATTGAACAGGGATTGTTACTGCCGGCTTGCGGTTTGGGCCCGATTGGCAGCGAAGCCGCGGCCGAACGCGCTTTGCAACTACTGGCGGACCTGTCTGCGTACATCAGAAGCAAATACCTTTAGCTTATAACCAAGATAAAATAAACAATAATCAAGAATTTATTGGCGGATAATGGGGCGGCTTGATTATTGATACTTGAAATTTGAAATTTTCTGTCGCATCCACTTGGAATTTTATTAAAATTGGAGTAAATTAATAGATATGAACAAAGGCAAAAAAATGGCTCTTCGCGAACACCGCCGCAAACAAACCCTGGCGGAAGACAAGCGGAAAGCCCAAAAGAAAACTCCGTCCAAGAAATAATAAACCCCTTGAATTTTGTCAGGGTATTAATATCAGGATGCCGGCAACCGTCAGCCCTTAGTTTCGCATTATTCTGAATATTCAGTTTGATATTAACGAATAATCGTGAACACTAAAACGATTTCCACTCTGGATTTTAATATATTCCGTTGAGCCTTGCGTTGAATTCTTCATGGCTGAACCGGTAATCCTGGGTGCCGTAGCACTCGACGCAAAAAGAGGCGCAAACGCTACCCATCCTGGCGCTGTCCTTGAGGCTCTTGCCGTGCACCAGGCCGCTGAGCAAGCCACCGCGGTAGGCATCGCCGCAGCCGGTCGGGTCTACCGCCTGCTTCGGTTTAACCGCCGGGATATGACACTCCTCAGTCTGCGTCGAAACCAAGGAACCGAACTCCCCTTGAGTAACGATTATCGCCTTAGCCAGTTTCAGTAACGCCGCTTTATTCAACCCGGTTTTGCCGGTGATAAGTTCGATTTCGTAATCATTCGCCATCAGGATGCGGCACCCGTCAATCGCCCGGACCAATTTTTCACAGTCCAGCATCGGTAGGGCCTGCCCGGGGTCGAAAATATAATCAATACCCTTTGCCTTACAAATTTCCGGATAATTCAACATATCAGCCAGGTTACCGGGGGAGACGGTAACGATGGTCTCTTTGGGATTTAAGCGACCGAAATCCAGCGCGGAAGAGTATTTCATCGCGCCGGGGTGGAAGCCCGTAATCTGATTGTCCGCTTTGTCCGTGGTGATGTAGGCGCTGGCGGTAAATTCATCCTCAATTATTTTGATGCTCTCTGTGGCAATACCGTTTTTCGCGAACCAGTCGAAATACCTTTTATAGTCATGCCCGATGGCGCCGGCAATCACCGGGCGCTCGCCCAGTAAACTCAGCGCATAGGCAATATTACCGGCCGTGCCGCCGAACTTCTCCTTGATGCTGTTGACCTGAAAAGTGACGCTGAGCATGTGGATTTTTTCCGGCAGGATATGTTCGGAAAAATAACCGGGAAAATCCATAATCCTGTCGTAGGCTAATGACCCGGAAACAATAATATTATTTTTCATAGACCCTCTGGTAAATTATATTCGCCAGCGGCGGCGGCTGTAATGTTTCAATATTATACCCCTTACACGGTGAATCTAACAAAAACCCGGATTCAAGGCGGGATATGTTACAATATTTGAAAATCCCGCCTGTACTCCGCAGAGAAAGAGAACTTAATGAAAATAGATCTGCATATTCATACCAGCACCGGCTCCGACGGGGCTTTGCCCGTGGAAGAGGTCATCAAAGAAGCGAAAAGACGCAACATCGGTTTCATGGCGGTTACCGACCACGATTCGCTGGAGGCCCAGGAAAAAGCCGTTGCGCTGACAAAAGAATACGGCATCGGTTATATTACCGGCGTGGAATTGAACGTAACGTTTCCAACCCCGCAAAATAAAAGCATATCGCTGGATTTTCTGGGTTATGACTTCGATATCAACAACAAACCGCTGCTGGAAAAACTCCGGGTAATGCGGGAACGGCGCGAGCAGCGGGCGCAAGAAATTTTAGATAAAATTAATATCGAGTTTAAAAAAGAAGGCCGGCTATTGTTCACCGGGCAGGACATGCAAAATATCCGGGACAGCGTGGACGGCGCGTTCGGACGGCCGCACATCGCCGCTTATATGATTAAACAAGGCATCGTGCGGGATACGCAGGAAGCCTTCGAACGGTACCTGGTAAAATGCGACGTCCCCAAATATCCGTTGACCCTGCCCGAAGCATCACAATTGATGCATCAGGCCGGCGGCGTGTTGGTGCTGGCGCATGGGAATGACCCCGGTGGTACTTCGCTGGCAACAATTACGAAAGACCTGCGGCAGCAAACCCGAATCATTACGGAAAATATGCTAGAATATATCAATGGTCTGGAAATCTGGCACCCCAGACACGATGATGCCACCATCGCGGCTTACCTTGATTTTACAGGTAAACATCATCTGCTCAGCACCGGCGGCAGTGATTGTCATCAAAAGCCCACCATCATGGGGACAGTTGCAATACCGCCGGAAGTGGCCCGGCAGTTTCAACGCTAATTATAATCAGGAGTCAATATGGCAAGTAAGAAAAACTATGACGTTAAAGATTCATCCCTGGCGGAAACAGGCAGAAAACGCATCGAATGGGCCGGCCGGTCCATGCCGGTCATCAATCTCATTGCGGAACGCTTCCAGAAAGAAAAACCGCTGAAAGGGATTCGCATCGCGGCCTGTCTGCACATCACCACCGAAACGGCGAACCTGGCTTTAGCCTTAAAAGCCGGCGGCGCGGACGCAGTCTTTTGCGCCTCGAACCCGCTCTCCACACAGGATGACGTGGCCGCCGCCCTGGTGGCATACGGTATCCCCACCAACGCGATTAAAGGTGAGGACGGTACGACCTATTACAAGCACATCATGACCGCCCTCGACCATAACCCGCAGGTAACCACCGACGACGGCGCCGATTTAGTCTCGACGATGCACACTAAACGGCAAGAATTGATTAAAAACGTTATCGGCGGCACGGAAGAAACTACCACCGGCGTGATCCGCCTGCGCAGCATGGCCAAGGCGAAAGCGCTGAAATACCCGATTATCGCCGTGAATGACGCCGAAACCAAATACCTGTTCGATAACCGTTACGGCACCGGGCAGAGCACGATGGACGGCATTACCCGCGCCACGAACATCCTCTGGGCCAGCAAAATCGTTGTTCTTTGCGGTTACGGCTGGTGCGGACACGGCTTCGGCATGCGGGCCAAAGCCATGGGCGCCCGCGTCGTGGTGACCGAAGTGAAGCCGGTCCGGGCGCTGGAAGCGGCGATGGATGGATTCGATGTCATGCCCATTGCCGAAGCGGCCAAAATCGGCGATGTTTTCGTGACCATCACCGGCGATAAAAATGTCATTGACAAAGAGCATTTCGCCGTGATGAAAGACGGCGCGATCATGGCCAACAGCGGTCACTTCAACGTGGAAATCAACATCCCGGCGCTGGAAAGCATTTCCAGAAAGAAAGAGGGAATCCGCCCCTTCGTCGAGCAATACACACTCAAGAACGGCAAGAAATTATTTCTGCTGGGCGAAGGCCGCCTGATTAACCTCGCCGCCGCCGAAGGGCATCCCGCCAGCGTGATGGATATGAGTTTTGCCAACCAGGCCTTGTGCATGGAATACCTGATTAAAAATCAGGGCAAGCTGGAAAAGAAAGTCTACAGCGTTCCTGACGAAATTGATAAAAATGTCGCCCGCCTGAAACTCGATTCGATGGGCATTAAAATTGATAAACTGACGCCTGAACAGCAGGCATATTTGGACAGCTGGCAGGAAGGAACGTAGAATCATTCACGAACGGCGAGCCTTAAGTCCGTGCATGATTTTTGACAGCCTGTCATCAAACGTGGTAAACTTTAAAACACAAAGTTAACAATTGAATAATCTTTGCTATCGAGAGCGGTGGTTAGGGAATTGGCCCAATGACCCACCCGGCAACCTTCGAGACCTTTCTTAAAGGTGCTAAAGCCATCCCGCAAGGGAAACGATATGCCATTTACAAGTATGGAAAAGGAAGGCAATAAGCCTCCGAAACATGGAGGTTTTTTATTTTCTACTGTATTGCAGCCGCTTCCTCGGTAGCCAATAAATCAAACGGAGGTGGCGATATTTTATTCACTGGCGAACAGCGTCAGGTGAAGGCTAGATTAAATAGTTTAACAGTTGGGAATGGAATAAAAACAGGATATTACTAAAGAAAAAAGGAGAGTTAATGACCAACACTTTTATGGAATCCGCGAAATACCTGCTCGCTTCGGAATCGGTCACCGAAGGTCATCCCGATAAAGTCTGTGACCAGATTTCCGACGCGATCCTGGACGCGATTATGAAAGATGACCCGCTGGGCCGGGTGGCGTGTGAGACCGCCGTGACCACCGGGCTGGTGGTCGTCCTGGGTGAAATTACCACCAAAACCTATGTTGATGTCGAGGATGTGGTACGCAAGACCATCCAGACCATCGGTTACACCAACCCCGCCTACAACTTCGATTACCAGTCCTGTGGCGTCATCGTCGGCATTAAAAAACAATCTCCGGATATCGACTTGGGCGTCAGCAAGTCCCTGGAAGCCAAATCGAAGAAAAAGGTGGACGCGCTCGATTTGGAAGGCGCTGGCGACCAGGGGATGATGTTCGGCTTTGCCTGCAACGAAACCCCGGAACTGATGCCGCTGCCCATCGCCTTATCCCACAAACTGGCCTTGAGACTGGCTGAGGCCAGAAAGAAGAAGATTATTCCTTACCTGCGGCCGGACGGGAAAACGTTGGTGACGGTTGAATACAATAAAGGTAAAGCAAAGCGCATCACTAACGTGGTTATTGCCGCGCAGCATGATCCGGAAGCCACTAACGAGCAAATCCGGAATGATATCATTGCGAAAGTCATCAAAAAAGTCATTCCGGCGAAATTTATCGACAAGGACACCCAATTCTTTATCAACGGCACCGGCCGGTTCGTCATAGGCGGCCCGGCTTGCGATACCGGTTTCACCGGTCGTAAGCTGCTGGTTGACACTTACGGCGGCATTGCCCGGCACGGCGGCGGCGCCTTCTCCGGCAAAGACCCCACCAAGGTCGACCGCAGCGCCGCTTACATGGGCCGATATATCGCCAAAAACCTGGTGGCCGCCGGCATCGCCGACCGCCTGGAAATTCAGATATCCTATGTGATCGGTAAAGCAGCGCCGCTCTCGGTCTCGGTAGAGACTTTTGACACCAACAAAATCCCGAATGACGCCATCTTGAAATTAATCGAAAAACACTTCGACCTCAGGCCGGCGGCCATCATCAAATATTTCGACCTGCGCCGTCCCATCTATACCAAGACCGCCGCCTACGGCCATTTCGGGCGGCTGGATATTGACCTGCCGTGGGAAAAGACCGACCTGGCAGCAACCCTGAAAAAAGAAGCTTTCGGGAAATAGTAATCACTCCCTGTTCGAAAGAGGGGGCTTTGCGGCCCCCTCTTTTTTATCGCGTTCCCTGCTTGAAATCCCCGATTTATTAGATTAATCTTAAAGAAATAAATGCCCGTTTTTAATTGATACTAAAAAGCCTGACAAGGCAGTTGGAAAATCCATGAGTAAAGAAACTAAGAGCAAGTTGTACTGGTCGTTGATGGTGACTTCCGCCGACCTGAACGGTAAACCTCATGAGGTTGAATTCAGGCTGTATATCCATAAATGGCGGGTACCGGAACCTTACCCGCAGACAATCTACGTCAAAATCGAACCGTCGCAAATTCAGAAGAAGCCGAAGTTTCTATCAATAGACGAAGCGCTGGCTAATCCTGACCTGCGGACAAAACCGATTAATGCGATAGTGCATGGGTTCAAACGTTATCCGGACGCGTTCCGGTACCACCCCATCGAAGACCACAGCGAGTGGGAAATCGGCGAACCGTACATCCCTTACGACCTGACATCCGGTGAATCCGAATACCTGAAACTGACGATTAAATGGGAGAAACCTAAAGATAAAGGATACCTTGAGTTTTCGAATAGCTGAATATCTGAATTTCCAGGCCGTCTTAGTTTGATGAAATTTGGGATCTATATTTTGAATTTTCTCGTTTGGAGGCTGTAAATGAATAACCCCATCAAGTTCGGCACGGACGGCTGGCGTGCGGTGATTGCCGATGATTTCACTTTTGCCAATGTGCGTATCTGCGCGCAGGGCGCGGCTGATTACCTGAAGCAAAAAGAGCTGGCCGAGCGCGGGGTTTACATCGGCTACGACCGACGTTTCGCCTCCGAAGATTTTGCCGCCGCCGCCGCCGAAGTTGTCGCCGGCAACGGCATCCATGTTTTTCTTTCGCCCAAAGCCATCCCTACCCCGTTTGTTTCTTTCGGGGTAATTAACCAGAAAACCGGCGGCGGGATTGCGATTACCGCCAGCCACAATCCCGCCAAATGGAACGGTTTCAAATTCCGCCAGGAAACCGGTGCACCGATTTCATCCGAAATTTCGCTCGAAGTGGAAAAACACATCGACCGCGCTTTCAACGAAAATAGAGTAAAGTCCATCCCGCTGGCCCAGGCGCTGCAGGCAAAATCGGTGGAATATTTTGATCTGACACCGTCCTATCTGGCCCGCATCAACAACCTCATCGATGTCGATGCACTGCGGAGGGCCGGCCTGAAAATTGCCGTGGATTCGATGTACGGCGTCGGCGCCGGTTATTTCAAAACCATCCTCAGCGGCGGCACTACTAGCGTTATTGAAATCAATAGTGAACGCAACCCGGCCTTCCCGGGCATCAATCCCGAACCCATCGCCGTCAACCTGCAAAAGCTTTTAGCCATGGTGACCGAGCAAAAAGCCGACGTCGGGCTAGCTACCGACGGCGACGCCGACCGGATTGGGATAATCGACGAAAAAGGCGTTTTTCTGACCCAGCTGCAGGTATTCGCCCTGCTGTGCCTGTACCTGCTGGAAATCCGCGGCCAGCGCGGCCCGCTGGTCAAAACCATCACCAGCACCAGCATGCTGGACCGATTAAGCGAATTGTATAAAGTGCCGGTTTTTGAAACACCGGTCGGCTTTAAATACGTAGCGCCGGTGATGATTGCGCAAAATGCCCTGATCGGCGGCGAGGAAAGCGGCGGCTACGGCTTTCGCGGCCACATTCCCGAAAGGGATGCGGTGCCGGCCGGATTGTATTTCCTGGATTTTATGGTCAAAACCGGTAAAACCCCGTCGCAATTATTGAATTACCTCTACAGCAAAGTCGGGGAACATTATTACGACCGTATCGACTTGCATTTCCCGGAAGAAAAAAGACAAGCGATCATTAAGCGGGTGCGCGAAGGCGAGCCGAAAAGCATCGAAAATGTCAAAGTCGCCAGAATTGATACAGAGGACGGCTTCCGTTTCATCCTGGCCGACAATTCCTGGCTGCTCATCCGGTTTTCGGGCACGGAACCGATTTTGCGGATTTACGCTGAAACCGGCGATACTGAGCGCGTTAAAAAGATGCTGCAATTCGGGCGGGAACTCGCTGGCGTATAGCATCCGAATATTCTGATAATTTACCCAAATCATGTTGAGACCGCTACTTGACAGGCTGATTCGCTAACATGAAACATATAAAAATCCGTAAAACCATAACTAAAGAGTAGCGGCCACAACGTTCCAGAGAGAAAATTAATGCCCCCGGATAAATCAGTCAGTATTCATAGAAGCAGTGATAAATTCTGTACAGACTATAATGAAGGATGTGTAGAAGATCCTGGAAATTTTATATCAGGCTGAAAAACGATTAAGAATCGGTAAAATGGTTTTTAAGCCGAAGGGTTAAAGAATCGCATAGTAGAGAAAAGGCTCGGATATTACTGGCGAAAAAATATTAAAAATTACAAACCAACGAGATGACTTTCTCCATGAAATAGCTAAAAATACCTAGTAATTATGATGTGATGTATTTAGAGGATTTAAAAATTAGCGATACCGATAAGAATCATTCCGTTAATAAAATTGTCCAAGATGCAAGTTAGGGAAAATTCTTTGATTTAAGAACTATAAAGCGGAAGAGGCTGGTAGATCAGTAATCAAAGTCCCTTGTTCGGAAATTGCCGTTAAAACCTGTCCCGCCTATGGTGGGGTCAATTCTGATATAATTTTTAGTGATGGGCAATAGGTATGCAGAGTATGCGGGGTTTTTCGTGGTGCCTCTAGTAACATTACTAATAATATTCATAGGGTTGGTCAGACCCTTTAGAAGTTAACGTATGGCCAAGCGCCAAAGCGTATCCTAAGAATATCTGTGCTTCAGCGCAAGGAGTGTCAAGACAATAAGAGGTTGGACTGTACCAGCAGGTGCAATCACCGGTACTACGATTTCAACCAGCAATGGTATTGGCTCAACAGCCATCACCGGCATAGCAATTAATGCTACCGGAGTCGGCCAAGTTGTTACACTTGATACCACTTCAGCCGGGGTTGGCGCTATCGGCGCCGGTGCAATCGTTCAATTAACCTTCACCAAAATCACGAACCCGGCCACCGTCGGTGCCTTTGGCGTTACCGTCGCGACCGCGGCAGAAACTACTGCCGTCGCGTCCAATACGATTACGACCACAGTTCCGACCATTACCCCGGTTCCGGGTGTTATCACTGTCTGGAACAGCGCAGGTGTCGAATTAGCCCAGACTGTTGATTTTAATGTAGCACTTAACGATGTTACCGCCGGCGGCACCATTAAATTAACTGCCGGTACTTACAACACTGCTTTCAACAGCGCTAACCTTAATCTTTCTATGACAATTCAGGGGACCGACCCCAGCGCGGCCAATGTTATCCTGATGTCAACGGTTCCCTGGACACTGTCCGGTAAAACCGTCGTTGTCAATAGCCTTACCATTGATGGTTCCGGCCCCGGAGCGCTCACCATCGGAAACACCAATGCCAGCGGCAGTGACACTATTTCGGGCTGCATCATCCAGAAAGGCGCTTTAACTGTGAATGACGTAGCCGGTGCTGTTTGCACACTGAGTAACGATACATTCACAGTCAAAACCGGTGCACTTATGGGCCTTGTTGCGATGTCTCCGGCAACTGTTACCGGTTGCACGTTCAATGTCGCGGGCACCAGTTGGGGCATTGCAGCCGCAGCTAGTGTAACCGTCACTGGCAGCACCTTCACTGGCGTTGCCGAAACAACTGACACCTATCTGGGCAACGGTATTTCAGTCACTGGTGGTGCTGCTTCTGCAATCAGCACCAGTACTTTCACCGGTCTAACCAATGCCTTAACCGTTAACGGTGCCGCTGCAATGGCTAACTTCTTCAGCAACACCGTGACCAATTGCGGCGAAGCTTCCCCGCCGGCCGTCACTGCTACTGACGCGACTACTTCTGCGATTATTATTACCGCCGCAGCTGCCAACGGTGTTAACATTTACGGCAACACCATTACCAACGGTACCTACTATGTCCTCAGCGTTGCCTCCGGCTATGATGGCGCGATCAATTTCTACCAGAACACCCTGACCGGCAATGCTAAAATAGCTTCCAATGATGATTTAAACAATACCTTAATGCTGACCAAAAATTGGTGGGGCGCCGCCGCCAATGTCCCGGCGAACGTCAAATTAGTTGCCGGCACCACTGCCGGGCTTACTTTTGCTCCGGCCCTGGGCGCGGCTCCTTCCGCTACCTCTTTTGCGGTAACCGGTAATCTTTCTGCCTCTACCACTGTCGGCGTAAACGTCACCGGCGTCGGTGATGCTGCCTATGAAATCGGCGCCACCGCTTTAGCCGGTAACCCCACCGCTATCGCCATCCCGTCCGCTGATACGGCGACAAAGTACTTTGATGTCTACGGTCAGACTACTACCGGCGGCAACCTGACCACCGGCGCGACCGTTGATTTCTACGGCACCACTGCTATTCCGGTGGTCAACACCGCGACCTCAGTTAGTGCTGTCCTGTTCTACAACGCAACCAACGGCACCTGGGTTAATGCCGGCGGCAGTGTTAATGCTTTCGGCAACTACGTTGAAATCTACGTCGGCACGACTACAGGTTCAGTCATTACAGATGCGCAGTTCAACGGAACCCCGTTTGTCTTAGTTACAGTTGCTGTCCCGCTTAGCAGTATTGTTCCTGCAGCCACCCCACTCTACCCGACCAATGGTGCAGTGAATGTACCAGTTAGCGGCGTTACCTTCACCTGGCCGGCCGTTGCCGGCAGCGGCGTTACCTATCAATTCGCTTTAGCTCAGGCTTCAGCCAACACTTCTGCGAATGAATTCGCAATTCTTGACTACAGCGATAACACCATAACCAACGCCGAGTCTAACCAAGAAACCTTACAGTACAACACCGTTTATTGGTGGGAAGTCAGAGCAGTCACCATGAACTCCAGCGGCGGCATTGCTGCCACCGGCCCGTGGTCTGTTCAGATGTTCACCACCATGGCTCAGCCGACTACTACTACTACCAGCCCTGCAGTAGTAATTACTCAACCCGTTACCAGCGTTGTTATCACCCAGCCGGTAACGACCGTACAGTCGACTGTTACTAGTGTAATCATTACCCAGACCACCGGGACCTCTACTCCTGTAATCCCGTCCTACTTACTGTGGGCGGTCATCGTAGTCGGTGCGGTCCTGGTCATCGCCGTCATCGTCCTGATCGTCAGAACCCGCCGCATCCCGTAATGTTCTGAGATAAAAAACAAAACGGTAACTTGAATAAAAGGGAGCCCTTCAGCTGAAGGGCTCCCTTCTTTTTTAGTCGACCTTATGGAAAAGGTAACGTTGGATTTATTCAATAATTATTATTGTTGGATTAAGCTTAGTTAACAGTATTCAGTTCATGATTTTTATCGGTCTTTGATACAATAAGATCAAGCGCAATCACATAAATCTTTCACGCATTGTTCACCGTGACAAGAGATCATCGTGTCCCACATACCACTAATTTCATGCTTGCTAGCGCGATGAAACCATATCCTTGCCGCTACGCAAAAATAAAATCGCCGATTACTCTGTTTTTCGTTTTGGTTTCGCTTTGACCAGCACCGCTTTGATGATCTCTTTGGTGCCGCGCGGCCGGAAAATGATTTCGGCATCCGCGTTCAACGCATTCGCCATTTTGGCAATATAACTGATGGTCGGGGATACCCGCCCGTTTTCCACTTTCGAAATATAAGCCTGTTTGGTATTGAGCTTATCTGCCAGCTTTTTCTGCGTTTCATTTCTGCGCATGCGCAGTTCAATCAGCGCCCGCTCCGTCGCGAATTCCGCGTCCAGCTCGTTCCAGGCTTTTTTAAATCCGGTGTCTTTCAATTTTTCCCTGATTACTTCATCAAAGGTCCGGCAGCCTTCGGGAATTTTACACTCTTTCATATTAAGCTCCTTCCGCCCGGGAAACATAATCGGCATATCTTTTTTCGGCTAATTCGATTTCATGCTGCGGGGTTTTTTGCGTCTTTTTCATGAATGCCCTTACCAGGATACAGTGCTGTTCCTGATATAGAAAATAGAGGACACGATATTTGTCGATTTTTATCTCCCAGATTTTTTCGTCAATATGTTTGATATGGGGTTCCAGCACCGCATGCCCGTATTTTTTTAACAATTCTACGACTCTGAAAACTTTGGCCGCATTATTTTCGCCAAAATTGTCTATTTCATTAATGACGGAATCTCTCCCGTCTTTACTGGAATAGAGGACCACTTCCCACGTTTTGTTCATCGTGCCCAATCATATAACCTATGAGTTATATTTGTCAATTATCTTTTGTGACCCGGATGATAACTGATAATTTTTCTTGACAGTTAACCAGGGGAAAAGGCATTATGTAGTTTAATAACAGCGGCAGTAGCGAATAAGCGTTATTGAGGGGTGAACAATTATGAAGAAAAATATTTTCTTTGGACTGGCGGTATTTGCCGCCGCGTTGATATTCTTTTTCCTCGGCTGGGCCTTCGCACAACACGGTACGATTGGACTGTTTCACGTTAACGGCACCTACCGGATGTTGTTTATTATTTTAGGGGTATTGGCCCTGGTGCTGCTTGGCATGGGTTTACTGGAATGGCGGCTGCAATCGAGAAAACAAAAACGCAGCACGCATATCCTTTCTACGGTGGTTGGGATCCTGACGGTACTGGAAATCGCGATTTTTGCTTTCGGCTTTTTCTACGTCGGGATTATTCCCGGACCGCTGGAAGCCGGTCAAACGCCGCAGTTATTAATCGAATCCGGTTCCGGCGCCAACGGCGTGCCGAACCTAGCGGTGGTTTTCCGGACCCCGCAGCCCACCAGCAATACCTTCATCTGGGGTTCGGACGCGTCTGCCGCTACCATTAACGAAGCAAAACCCGCACGGGAGCACATCTTTTCACTGACGGATTTGCAGCCTGATACGCGCTACTGGTACCAGATCAATTACGGAACAAAACAATATTTCAACGCGCCCCCGGCCGCCGGCGAACCGCTGCATTTTGCCATCACCAGCGACGCCCATTTCGGCGCCAGCGACAGTCAGAATAACCTCACCGCGGAAATGCTGCAGCAAATCGCCAATCCCGCCAACCACTATAATCTCCTTTTCTCCATGGGCGACCTGGTGGAATTTGGGTTCAAAGACTCCCAATGGCAGGAAGCCCTGCAGGCCATGTCCGCCGCCACGGAGAACATCCCGACCAAATATGCCGTCGGCAATCACGACACGTTGCTGGGCGGGCTGGAAAAATGGGAGACCTACTGCGACCCGGGCGGAATGCCGCTGCAAAACGGCACCCAGCTCTACCAGCGGTTTGATGTCGGTAACGTCCATTTTCTGGTGATTGACCTGGAATGGAGCGCCGAAGATTTTAACACGGCCCAAAGCAACTGGCTGCAGCAGCAGCTGGCGAGCATCCCGCAAAATGACTGGAAAATTGTCATCGGGCACGGTTTTTATTATGCTTCCGGTTCGGTCGTCGACGGCTGGAACTGGTATGAAGACCCGGAAACAATCGGCAAATTGACCCCGATTTTTGAAAAATACGGCGTGGACATGGTTTTTTCCGGCCACGACCACCAGATGGAACTGCTGCAGAAAGGCGGCATTTCATATGTCATCGCCGGAACATTCGGCGGTGCTCTGGACCCGCAGCGGACCTACACCTCTCCGGAAAGTATCTGGTATTCCAGTACCAACTTCGGCTTTGCCGATGTGACAATTAACGGAAATACGGCCGATTTAGTTTTCCGCGCCCCGGACGGCAGCGCCATCAACAGTTTTACAATACCGAAAAATTAAGGGGGATGCTAATCACCAGGCAGTCAATTAAGTTTATTATTTTATGATGGAATGCGCGTCAGATTCCAACTCAAGCCTATCCATTGAAAATCAGGGCCGGTAATGGCGCTGCGTGGAATTGCAGAAGGTAGCAAAGCCTTTACGCTTGTCCATGACGCAAAATTCAGGCTGTCCTTCGAAGGCGGCGGACTGTTCCCCGATATCGCCGTTCCTCCGGGAGTCACGACAAATGGTCCGCCCGCCTGGTCGATGCCAGTGCCATTCGGAAAATTTATCATAAAAGCAACGTTTGTGGAGATGGAAGCCGGTGTCTTTACCGGCAGCCAGGCATAGCCGTAATTCGGCACACTATAGACCTCATTTCCAAGAATCCCGATGTTTACCACACTTGCGACGCTGAGGAATCCGTCGGTCATGTCAACCCCTGCCACGGCGCCGTAAACCGGGTCGCTGCAAGAAACGTGAGATACCCACATATAATCCAGGCCGTTGGATACTGCGTCGGTTTTAAAGGTTACAGTCAGGGTAAAGGCCGTGACGGTAACCCAGGGAGAATTGGCATCCGTCCGGTACGCGCAGGTGAATGTCCCCGAATAGGTCCCGTCATAGATGGAAGATATGGCCGCAGTCACCGGCGTTGAATTTTTCACCGGAGTGCTTGTGCATCCCAGGGGCAACAATGAAATCAATACGGCCGCGCATAAAAAGTATTTTTTCACTGCCCTTTTATTTAACATTATTTACCGGTTCGGCTGTTAATATTTTTACATGGTTTCAAGAGCATTTTTCTGACTATTGACTTTCCTGTCCCGTGAAAAGGCTGCGCAATTTTTCCCAGATGCTGTTGGCCTTGTCGGTTTGCTTCTCTTCGGCGAGATGGTCTCCGTAGCGGACACCGATGTATAAATCGGTGATTTCATGCAGCGGCTCATTGCCATCCGGAATCGTTCGTCCTAAACGCCGGGCATATTCGGAAGGCGTTTCATATTTTTCCCGCGGCATTTTGAGGCGGGCCCCCTGCCGGAGCAGATGCTGGTATATCTCGCGGATGCTTAACCTACGCCCTGTGTTATCGTCTGCCGCCAGCCAGTCTGCCGCAGTATTGACCGGCGCCGGCTTCTTTTTTCTGATGAAGAGCCGGAACAGGGATTGAAGAAATACCAGCAAATCCGCTTTGAATCCGGCCCAGCTCCAGAGCGATTCCTGTTCTTCCTGAACATCTTCCGTCATTTCTTTCTGATGCCGGCGTTGAATCGCTTTCATTATCAGCCAGATTACCAGCACCGCGATCAGCGCCAGAATCACAATTTTTATTATCAATACAAAGGTGGGGCTTAAGGAGGTTGTCGTGGTCTGGTTATTTTTAGGAATTAGCTGTTGTATCGGCTGCGGCGGCGCGGGCTTTGCTCCCTGCGTAATCAAGCTGAGAAAAAACTCACCGATATAATAAATCCAGGTCACCAGAAAACCCACGACCAGCAATATAAAGTAAACAATATCGGAATAAACGCCGGAAACCGAACTCATCCCTTTGCCCAGCAAAGAAACGAATTGAGTGGAGAAAATCGTGGCAAAACCGATACCCAGCAGCACCACGCCGCAAATCACGACAACGATAGTTATCAGCCAGCGCCGCCCTAAATTCTTCGAGAGGTCTCCCCGTTTTTTAAACTTTTCCTGAAGGACACGCAGGTTAGATAAAGCCAGTGCCAGCAGCCCGAAGAAGAAAAATCCGACGACATAAACACCGATGTTTGAGGTAATATTTTTCATCGCGCCGGTTTTGTAGGTAAAGTTCCAGGAAATAATCAGGAAAACCAACGTTGCCAGCTGAATCAGGAAAGCCTGATAGACATCTTCGAAGTAGAGGCGGGAGCGGGCCAGACTGATACCGCGCCACCATAAATACAAACCGGCAATAATCGCAAATACAAACGGCGGGTATTGGGTGAAAAAGTTGAGTACTTCCTGACTGTATGAAGCGAACCATTGACCGCTGAAGAGATTGAAACCGGCCGCATATTCAAGGCGCAGTACCAGGAAAATCGCAATCAGCCCGCATAATATAATGGTTAATTGAATCCAGGCCATCGGCCAACGCCGTTTCAGGAAAAACCTGTTCGCGGCGAAAGAACCTCCGAGCAAAAACAGCAGCGACAGGAAACCGAGCGGCATCCTGGGCCCGGTCACCATCGGCAGTCTGCCGATATAAGCCAGCCAGGCGCATAAGCAGAAAACCTCCATCAATATCACCGCTAACGGCGAGAAGATATCCGCAATCCAATTCACTTTTTTAAACCCGGCTAAAAATGCCACTGTCTCTGCCTCTAAAATCGCCTTTACCGTTTGGCGCTTAAACTCATCGCTTCCATTTTTTCCCAGCCGATGTCGTCGCTGATGTTAAAGGTGGTCAGGCCGTTCGCGCTGACGGCATCCCGGCTGCCGATGGTAATCAGCACCACTTTGCGCCCCACTCTTTTCATTTGATAGAGCGTGGATAATAATTCTTCGTTGGGCGATGCCGTGATTACGGTCATGGTGCTGCCCCACGGCAGGTTCCTGCTTTCGGTCACCAGCATCTTGGCAATCGGCATCACCTCTACCGGATGAACCAAGGCCAGCGCCTCTAAAATATGCTTGAGCTGCTCCGGATGGCGGCTGGGCGGGATATGTATCATTTCTGCCGTACCCGGGCTGGTTTTATTGATGTATAAACCCACGCGGTATTCCTCGGACAGCGCCTGATTGGCCAGGGAAGCAGCCGTGACAATCGCCAGTTCCAACTTTTCGGGGTCAACACTCCAATAAGGTAAGGAAACCGTGCGTACATCCAGGAAAATGCCCATATCCACCGTGGTCGTCGGTTCGAAAATTTTCGTCTGCAGGCTGCCGGAACGGGCGGTGCTTTTCCATTCGATGCTTTTCAGGCTGTCGCCGTATTGATATTCCCTGATGCCCAGCATCAGCACCGGGTCGTGAAAGAGGTGTTTGGTGGTCCGGATTTCGCCCAGCGGTTGCTTGGAGGGGATACCGAGTTTTTCCAGCGGCACCATTTTGGGGTAAACCATCAGATGGTCAATGGTCTCGATTTCCTGATAACGGGTGAAAAACCCGAAAACATCGCCGGAACTGATTTTAGTCGGACCGAAGGTGAAATAACCCCGGTGGTTACATTTGATGGGATAATATTTTTTAATCCGGTGATACCAGCTCAGGGAAAAGATGGCGGTGAGTATCTGGTAATTGGTGGAAAACGCCGGCGCCGCTTCCCCCTTGAGCAGTGTGACCTGGTCGGGTACCTGTTCTTCCACCTGCAGCCACGGCAACGGTAAAATCTTCCGGTTGGTCACCTCGACCGCCATTTTTATTTCTTCGCCGAAGAAGACGCGTTCTGAACTAAGATGGCGGCGGTATTCCACCCGGTTAAGGCAAAAACGCGCCCACAAACGGGCAATGCCGCCGGCCATGAAAAACAGCAGCGCGACGATAAACAGCGGCACCTGTTTTGTCAGCAGGCTGAAAAGCAACAGCACGACCGTGAAAAATAACCAGAGTCCGCCGATCATGATTTATCCTACCTGGCCATATTTTCATTTTCTACGGGCACAGCCTCGGAATCCATGATTTCCTTCAGCGCCTGTTCGGCGCTGCTGCCTCTCAAGGAGCTTTCCGCTTTCGGGATGATACGGTGCGAAAGCGTCACCACCGCGAGGTATTTCACGTCGTCGGGAATCACAAACGACCTGCCCCGCAGCGCCGCCAGCACCTGTGAAGTGTGATAGAGCACCAGCATTGCCCGCGGGCTGGCGCCGAGTTGCAGCGACGCATGTCCCCGGGTGGCGTGCACCAGGCGGATGATATAATCTTCGACATCGGCGGCGACATGCACATTGCGGCAGGCGGCCTGCATCTGCATCAGCTCTTCGGCGGTGACGACCGGCTTTAAATCTTCCAGCGGGTCGTCCCGGCGGAAACGGGAAAGAATCAGCTTGTCGTCTTCGACCGAAGGGTACCCGATTTTGATTTTAATCAGAAAACGGTCAAGCTGCGCTTCCGGTAGGGGGAAAGTTCCTTCCTGTTCGATGGGGTTTTGTGTCGCCAGCACCATGAATGGCCGGGGCAGCAATTTGGTCTCGCCTTCGGCGGTGACCTGACGTTCCTGCATTGCTTCCAGCAGCGCCGATTGCGTCCTGGGCGTGGTGCGGTTGATTTCATCGGTCAGCACGATTTGCGCCATAATCGGACCCGGTCGGAATTCGAAATCGGAGGTTTTTTGATTAAAGATGTAGGTGCCGGTGATGTCCGAAGGCAGCAAATCCGGCGTGCACTGGATGCGGTGATAACTGCAGCCCAGTGAACGGGCCACCGACTTGGCCAGCACGGTTTTGCCTACGCCCGGAATATCCTCGATGAGCACGTGCCCTTCGCACAATAGGGCCAGAATCACCAGTTCTACCACGTCCCCTTTCCCGACGATGACCTTTTCCACATTCTCTTTGACTTTGCTGCCAAACGCCTGGATTTTGCTGATTGTTACATCTTCCATATGTTAATCCCTCACTTGCAGAAGTCTGCCAAAATTCACTTATTTTAACTCTTTTTATTTGTTAATTCAATCATGACACAAAAACGGCTAAAAAGTATTATTGGAGTGAAATTACTGAGTATATATCTTCCTGGGTAAATATACAGGTGAATTATAAAGTTGCAATCAAATGCGTATTGATTTAAACTGGTGGCACAATCAACCTCTGGATATGAAGGAGGGATAAAATGCAGCATACCGAAGGGAAATTCACCGGCCGTAACAACTTCAGCCTGTACCGGCAAGCGTGGCTGCCGGACGGCGCGCCCAAAGCAATTTTGCTGGTGGTGCACGGCATCGCGGAACACAGCGGGCGCTATACGAACCTGGTCAATTACTTTGTGCCTAAAGGCTATGCCGTCTGTTCCTTCGACCTGCGCGGGCACGGTAAATCGGACGGCAAACGCAGTTATGTCGAACGTTTTTCTTACTATCTGGATGATTTGCAGACTTTTTTTAGTCTGGTGCGCGCCGAAAACCCAAACGCGAAAATATTTATGGTCGGGCACAGCATGGGCAGCACTATCGCTATCGATTATGTCCTCACACACCAGAATGAAATGAATGGGCTTATCATATCCGGCACCACTTTAAAACTCGGCTCCAGCATCAACCAGGCCACAAAATTATTAGCCAGGATACTATCAGTTCTGACACCGAAAATGGGGGTTTCCACCCTTGATTTTGCCGGCATGAGCCGGGATAAAGCGGTGGTTGAGGCTTATATTAACGACCCGCTGAACTATACCGGCAAACTCAGCGCCCGGTTCGGCACCGAACTGCTGAAAACAATGGGGATGTTACAAAAACGATTATCCGAAATCACTATTCCCATTCTGATCATGCAGGGCTCGCAGGACCGTATCGTTGACCCTTCCAGCACCAAATTACTGTACGACGGCGTCAGTTCCAAAGACAAAACCATGAAAATTTACGAAGGTTTTTACCACGAAATCTTTAACGACCCGGAACGGCAGCAGGTTTTCGCCGATATGGAAGGCTGGCTCAAAGCACGCCTGTGAAAATCATTCCCCTGAAAGGTTACGAAAAACGGCCGCTTGGGGTATATAATAGTTATTAGTCTAAAAACAATCAGGGGGATTATTGTGGCTAAAATCGTCATTGTCGGCGCCGGCAGCCATGTCTTTTCGCGGCACCTTATCACCGATATTCTTACCTATCCCGAACTACGGGACAGCACGATATCGTTAATGGATATTTCTCAGGAAAACCTGGACCCGGTCGCGGCTTTTGCGGAAAAACTGGTGCAGCAGCAGGGTTTTCATACCAGAATTGAAGCTACCACCAACCGCCGCGAAGCCCTGGCCGGCGCAAATTACGTTTTCGTGACTATCTCCGTCGGCGGGCCGAAATGGACCCATGCCGACAGTAAGATTGCCGCGACGTACGGCGTCAATGAAGGCGTCGGCGATACCCTCGGGCCGGGCGGCGTCTTCTATGCCGCGCGTCATGTTCCGCCGATTCTGGAAATCTGCCGCGATATGGAGAAAATCTGCCCGGATGCCTGGCTGATGAATTATACCAACCCGATGGCGGTTATCTCCTGGGCCATCAGCGATTACACTAAAATCAAAAATGTTGGCCTGTGCCATAGCGTGCAGGGCACCTCCGCCGAACTGGCCCGCTATCTGGGCGTCCCCAAAGAAGAGCTTTCCTATTGGGTGGCCGGGATTAACCACATGGCCTGGTTCCTCAAACTGCAATGGCAAGGTAAAGATATGTATCCGCTGCTCCGGGAAAAACTCCGGGAACCGGCACTTTACGCGGCGCCCGATGCCCACTGGGCCGGGCCGGATGTCGTCCGGGCGGAAATCTTCAAAGCTTTCGGCTATTTCAACACCGAGTCCAGCGTGCACATGTCGGAGTACACCCCGTATTTCCGCAAACGG